>Ga0310904_10000083_pt1 | contig 18845 bp, 20 predicted proteins | sample C48D1metaG_FD_203746 | JGI IMG/M metagenome (GOLD analysis project Ga0310904, IMG submission 203746) | Lab incubated soil microbial communities from West Virginia University Organic Research Farm, Morgantown, WV, United States - C48D1 | ecosystem: Environmental > Terrestrial > Soil >... | reverse complement strand
GAGCCTGGCCTCGGCGGATTTCAAAGTGACATCCTTGCGCTTCGCGACAGCGTGCGGCTTCAGCCCGAGGCTGCGACTCGATCTCGTTCTAAATGATTTCGTCGCATCCGCGGTGACGTCCGGGCAAATCACCATACTCTCCGACGGCACGCCGTGGCGTCCGCTGATTCATGTCAAGGACATGGCGAGGGCTCTGGAATGGGCCATTGTCAGACCGATAAGAGAGGGCGGTGACAACCTGGTAGTCAACGTGGGTTCAGACAAATGGAACTATCAGGTGCGGGAATTAGCCGAAGGTGTTCGCGACCAGCTCGGCGACGTCAAGGTGTCCATCAATAAGGCGGCACAACCCGACAAGCGCTCGTATCGCGTCGACTTCAGTTTGTTCGCCAAACTGGCGCCACAGCATCAACCTTGTCAGACCTTGCAGACAGCGGTGGCGGGACTCGCCAACGGTCTGCGCCGCTTTTCGAACGGGGATTTCCGCAATTCCGACTTCATCCGGCTAAAGGTATTGAACGATCTTCGAAATGGCGGTCAACTGACGGATCAACTGACCTGGACCGCTCAATGAGGTTCATCAAGACGCCTCTCAATGATGCCCAGGTCATCGAATTGGAAAAACGAGGTGACGATAGAGGGTTCTTTGCCCGCTTCTTCTGTATCAACGAATTCGACCAGGCAGGCCTGCGCCGCGACGTCGTGCAGATCAACAACTCGACGAGTCGTGACAAAGGCACGTTGCGGGGCATGCACTACCAGCTGGCGCCAAAGGCGGAAGACAAAATAGTCCGGTGCATTCGCGGCGCCCTGCTCGACGTGATCGTCGACTTGAGGCCGGAGTCCTCAACCTTTCTTCAGCACTTCAAAATCGAACTGACCGCGGACAATCGGACGGCGCTCTACGTGCCTAAAGGCTTCGCCCATGGATTCCTCACACTGGCCGACGACACGGAAGCGTTCTATCTGGTGACGGAATTTTACGCGCCGGCGCAGGAACGCGGGCTGCGATACAACGATCCCAAGCTGGCGATCGACTGGCCATTCGAGCCCATCGTGATCTCTGAAAAGGATCTGAAGTGGCGCGATTTCAACCCGGCCTATCACCTGGGCCAGCTTGAATGAAAATTCTGTTTACGGGAGGCTCGTCGTTTACCGGGCTATGGTTCGTCAAGGCACTCTCGGAAGCCGGCCATTCAGTAACGGCCACGCTGACGAGGCCGGCAAATTCGTACGATGGAATTCGCAGGCAACGCGTCGACCAACTTGGGTCGATGGCGACGGTGGCCGAGGAAACAACCTTCGGCACGCCGAGATTCTCCAGGCTGCTTGCACACGAGGGCCCGTTTGACCTCCTCTGCCACCACGCGGCTGAGGCGACCAATTACAACAGCGCGGACTTCGATGCGACGAGCGCTCTCGCCAGCAACACCAATAACCTGCGTCCCATTCTCGCGGAGCTGACAGCGAACGGCGGCAGGGCCGTCGTCCTGACCGGCAGCGTGTTCGAGGCGGATGAAGGCCGTGGTGACAGCGATCTCCGGCCGGCGTTCAACGCCTACGGACTGTCAAAGAGCATGACGGCACAGGCTTTTCGCTATTACGTCGCCGGGCAAGGACTCTCGCTGGGCAAGTTCGTGATTCCCAACCCGTTCGGCCCGTGGGAAGAACCGCGGTTCACTGCCTACCTCATGAATACGTGGCAGAAGGGCGCGACCGCGGAGGTGAAAACTCCGGATTATGTCCGGGACAATGTGCCGATCGATCTGCTTGCCGCATGCTATGAGCGATTCGCGGCGACCGTGGCAGAAACCGCGGACGGATTTGTTCGCGTCGGTCCCAGCTGTTACGCCGAAACCCAGGGTCAGTTTGCGGAACGGTTCGCCGGCGAAATGCGGCGGCGACTTGATCTCGCCTGTGCTCTCACAATCGGCAAGCAAACGGATTTCAGTCAGCCAATGGTGCGCGTCAACACAGACTCGGCCAGAGCAATCGTTCCGGCATGGGATGAAGCGCCATTCTGGGACGGCGTGGCCTCGTTCTATCAGCGCCAGCAGTAACGCCTTCAGGACGACCGACTTATGCCTATGGACCTTTCAAAAGTTCCGGTGTTTATTCTGTGCGGCGGTCTGGGTACTCGCTTAAAAGAGGAAACGGAGTTCCGCCCGAAGCCGATGGTGCCAATTGGGCCGCAGCCAATTCTTTGGCACATCATGCGTCATTACGCGCGCTACGGGTTCAAGCGATTCGTACTGTGTCTGGGATTCAAGGCCGAAGTCATCAAGCAGTATTTCCTCCATTACTACCAGATGAACAGCGACTTTACCGTGGAGCTCGCCACGAGCAATGTCACGGTCGAGAGCGCCGGCCATAACGACGACTGGCATGTCACTCTTGCGTACACAGGCGAGTTGACGATGACCGGCGCCCGAATCGCCAAGGCAGCTCACCGGTACCTCGACGGCGCTGAGCATTTCGCCGTTACTTACGGCGATGGCGTGACCAACGCCGATCTCGCCGACGAATTCACCTTTCACAAGAAAAACGGCAAAATCGGTACGATTCTGGCGGTGAATCCCCCATCGCGTTTTGGAGAGTTGAAAACTGATGGGGATCTCGTCGAGCAGTTCGCCGAGAAACCGGAGTTCCAGGACAAGTGGATCAACGGCGGCTACTTCTTTTTCCGCCGTGACTTTCTCAAGTACGTGGACACCGCCGAATCATGCGTGCTTGAACGCCAGCCCCTCGCCGCACTTGCGCGCGATCGTCAATTGGCAATGTACAAGCATGACGGTTTCTGGGCCGCGATGGATACACAACGAGAGCGTGACTATCTGAATGAGTTGTGGGCCAAGGGAAACGCGCCATGGGCAATCAATGAAGCCCGGCCGGAAGGGAGCATCGTTCAAACGTGACCGAGACCGTCGGCGTTGCGATCATCACGCACAATGCGGCAGCGCACATGCGACGCTGTCTGCCGCCGATCGTCCAGTCGACACTCGCGCCGCGAATTCTCGTCGTCAATTCGAGCTCGACGGACGGGACCGTCGACATTGCGCGAGAAATGAACGTTGAAGTGTTAGTAATCCCGCGACATGAATTCAATCATGGCGCGACCCGCGAGCTGGCGCGCCGGACGCTGGGAACGGACATCGTGGTGATGATGACCCCAGACGCGTACCTGACCTCGCCGGACGCGCTCGCCAAATTGGTCGCGCCCATCCGCGCCCGGTCAGCGAGCGTCAGCTACGGACGCCAGATTCCGCGCTCGGGTGCCGACTTCTTCGAAAGTTATCTTCGTTCCTTCAATTACCCTGCGACGAGCCACGTCAGAAGTATCGAGGATGCGGACACCTACGGTGCGTATTCGTCGTTCTGTTCCAATGCGTTCGCCGCGTATCGCAATTCGGCGCTTGATCAGATTGGCGGCTTCGCTCCGACGCTGGCGCATGAAGACGCGGTTGCGGCCGCGCGAGTGCTGCGCGCCGGTCATCGTATAGCCTACGTCGCGGAGGCTACCGTCACCCACTCGCATGCCTCCTCTCTGCCGAGCGAGTTTCGAAGATACTTTGACGCCGGATATTCACGCGCGCAGTTTGCAGCGGACTTGGAATTCCCTGGCGGGCATGAACGACTAGGGCGACGGTACGTGCGAGGTTTGTTCAAGGCAGTGATGCAGCAACCCTGGCGTTTGCCCTATGCCCTTGCTCACGCGGCTACGAAGTGGATTGGTTACAAGCTTGGCTCGAGAGCCATCCGCTGGTCACCGACCAGATGTGCGCGTTTTAGCGGGCAAGAGTACTACTGGGTTCGTTAATCAATGAACGCAATTGACGTAGTCGTGATCGGCGGCGGAGTGGCCGGCCTCGCAGTCGCCGCGGAACTCGCTGGCGAAGGTCGCGAAGTATGCATCCTCGAGCGGCATTCGCGGCTTGGAACGGAAACGAGCTCCCGCAACAGCGGCGTCATTCACGCCGGCATCTATTACCCTCCCAATACCTTAAAGGCGCGGCTGTGCGTCGAAGGAAGGGAACTCTTGTATGAGTTCGCCGCGCGGCACGGCGTTCCCCATGAGCGTTGCGGCAAGCTCATCGTGGCCGCCGCCGAGGACGAATGCTCGACCATCGATGGATTACTCGAACGGGGGAGAGCCAATGGCGTGAGCTCTCTCCAGCGTGTGGGCAGTGATTTCATCAAAGAGCGCGAACCTCATATCCGTGCGGTCGCCGGCGTCTGGTCACCGGACACCGGTATCATCGATGTGGATGCGTTGCTTCGTGCGCTGCGCGACGTCTGTGTTGGTCGCGGTGTGCATATTCTTCCGGCATCTCCCGTGGTCGGCGGCGAAGCGGCAAGCAACGGACACATCGTCCGAACTGCGCGCGAGTCAATCGCCGCCTCGACGGTAATCAACGCGGCGGGACTGTGGGCCGACGAAGTGTCGTTGGCAATTGGCGGCGAGCGGTTTCGGACCTATCCCTGTCGCGGCGAGTACGCGGAAATCATCCCTTCAAGGCGGCACCTGGTTCGCGGCCTCGTATATCCGGTTCCGGACCCGTCGGGGCATGGCCTCGGCGTACACTTCACCCGGACACCCGCGGGCGCGGTCTGCCTGGGACCGACCGCGGTCTATCAGTCGAGAAAAGACGACTACGAATCGAATCGCCTTGAGCTCGGGTATTTCCACAAAGCGGCGCAGCGGCTGGTCCCGGATCTCAAAATCGAAGATCTGCGACTCGGAACCTCGGGAATTCGCCCGAAGTTGCACGGCGCGGACCAGGGCTTTGCGGACTTCATGATTCGTCGCGATCGGTATTGCCCTCCAATAATGCATCTCGCCGGTATCGAGTCTCCGGGCCTGACATCAAGTCTCGCTATTGGACGTTACGTCGCATCGCTACTTCGGCAGTCGGCGCCGATCACGACAGCAACCCATTAGCGAGAATAATGATGCAAACGCGTGATCGAATTTTCGTAGCGGGGCACCGCGGCCTCGTCGGCTCCGCGATCGTCCGCCGCCTCGAACAACTCGGCTTCGAGAACATCCAGAGCGCGACGCGCGATCAGCTCGATCTGCGCGATCAGGCCGCCGTCAACTATTGGTTCAAGGCCAACCGTCCCGAATTCGTCTATCTCGTCGCCGGCACCGTCGGCGGCATCATGGCCAACTCGACGCGGCCGGCGGAATTCATCTACGACAACATGATGATCCACGCCACGGTGGTGCATTCGGCGCACCTCTTTGGCGCGAAGAAGTTGTTGTATCTCGGGAGCTCCTGCATTTACCCGCGCGATGCGTCGCAGCCGATGAAGGAAGAAGCGCTGCTGACCGGGCCGCTCGAGCCGACCAACGAGGCCTACGCGGTCGCGAAGATCGCGGGCATCAAGTTGTGCCAGTCATATCGCCAGCAATACGGCTGCGACTTTGTGTCGGCGATGCCGACCAATCTCTACGGCACCAACGACAACTTCGACCTCACGAGCTCACACGTGCTGCCGGCGATGATTCGTAAGTTCCACGACGCGCGTGAAGAGGGCCGGAACGAGGTCACGGTTTGGGGAACAGGAAAGCCGCGGCGCGAGTTTCTGCACGTCGACGACCTGGCGGATGCCTGCGTGTTCCTGATGAAGAACTACAGCGGCGCGATGCACATCAACGTTGGCACCGGCGAAGATCTCTCGATCGGTGAGCTCGCCGAGATGGTCAGGCGCATTGTCCACCCCTCGTCAACGATCGTCTACGATCGATCGAAGCCGGACGGCTCGCCTCGAAAACTGCTGGATGTGTCCCGACTGCACGCGCTCGGCTGGCGCCATCGCATGTCGCTCGGCGAAGGCATCGAACACACCTACAACTGGTTCCTCGCCAATCACGCCTCCGCGCGAGGCGTCTCCCCTACGGCTTAGCCGACTCGACCGCCTTCAGGACCGACTTCTGCGGAACGAAGTCGTCGGCTTCCTCCCACTTGATTCGGCCCGTCCACAGGCACTTCTTGCAGGTGACGCGCTTTTTCCCGGTAAAAAATCTGACCACGCGATCGACGATGCTCGATCGTGTACGGGCGAGGTTGAGCGATCCGCAGCGCCAGCAAGTCACACGGGTTACTCCTTTACCGGCTGTTCGCGCCGTGCAGTTACAGAGTACAATGTCTTATATTGTCATGTCAATACATGACTATGGCTAACAATAAAACTCTTCAAAAGTGCACAAAACCGCACGGCTGGGTGACGGCACTTGAAGGCCAACTGATAACATCAGCTGGAATTTAATGTCGTTACGCGTTGGATTCGATCTGGATGGCACCGTCGCCGACATGTCTTCCGCCTTGCGCCGCGAGGCCGTGAAGCTGTTCGGCGAAGAGGTGCTGCGCAAAGCCGCCAACAAAACGAAGAGGCCTCAAGAGATCAAGGGCCAGGGCACCGCCAAGACTACGGCGAGTAAGGCGGCGGCGACGGCCAACGCGGTCGCCAACAAAGCTCAAGACAAATCGGCTGAGCCTGAAGACGACGCGAGGACGAACCTCGCGATTGAGGAGCTGCATCTCACCGGCCGGCAACAGGCGCAGCTGTGGGACCACGTCAAGGGCGTCGAGAATTTCTGGACGACGTTGCCCGAGCTCGAGCCGGGCATCATCGCGCGCATTGCGAAGGCGGCTCACGAGCGGCGATGGGAAGTCATCTTCCTGACGACGCGACCGGCGACCGCGGGCGATTTGGTACAGCTGCAGTCCCAGCAGTGGCTGTCCGCGCACGGCTTCCAGTATCCGAGCGTATTCGTCGTGCAGCGATCGCGCGGCAGGATCGCGGACGCGCTTCAGCTCGACGCGTTCGTCGACGATCGACCGGAGAACTGCCTGGACATTGCCGTTGAATCGACCGCCAAGGTCATCCTGATCTGGCACGGCGATCTGAAAGAGGTGCCCGCCGGCGCCAAGCGCATCGGCGTGCGGGCGGTCAACAGAATTTCAGAAGCGATGCAGCTGCTCGAACGGCTCGACGACATCCGCAGCCAGCCGAGCCTGATGCGAACGATCAAGCGCGCGTTCGGCGGGAGTCAGGACGCGTAACGTTGCGTCACGGCCCCGGTCGGGTTCGCTGCGTGACCCGATAGTTGTTCGCGACGACTGCGGACAGACCGACGTTCGCCGCCAGCATCAGACCCACCGCCGCCATGCGATTTCGCTTCCACAATTTCTCGGCGATCAACACCGTGGCAGCGCTTGCCGCGATCTTGGCGCCGGCCATGGCGCCGAAGGAAGCATCCTTGAAGAACGGATTCGCTTCGCGATTGCCGGCGTCGAGCGCGCGCTTCGTCGTCCACAAATCCAGCCCTTGCAGCGCGAAGTTGGACGCATAAAGGGGAATCAGCAACGCCGGTCGTTGCGGCTCGACCATCGCCCCATCCTGCGCCGCCAGTGGCGACGCCACCGCGACCAGTGCCGCCAGGCTGAACAGCGCGATCCGAATCGTCCTCACGCACGGCGTTACTCCAATCGTCGTGCCCGGCGCACATCACGCTAAGTTGTTGATAGGCCTACAACGTCAAGAATGGCGCGCCGTCGAAGACACCCTACCGGCAGACTTAAGCATGCGGTGGCGGAGAGATCACAGGCCCGAAGTAAGTCGCAATTCAACTCTGCATGCCGAGCAGTTTTGAAATCTCGTGCGGTGCGACCTGGGTGAAGTCGTATGCGAGGACGGCTTCAGCGGACTTGAAGAGGAGCGCACCGAGCTCGTTGTGCGCCGGATGATCGAGATACGCGCGTAAATCGGTTTCGGAATCGAACTCGAGGATGGCCGAGTACTCATAGTGCTCGGCCATTTGTGTTTCATAGCCAGGGCGGCCGAGAAGGATACGTCGCCCGACGACGGCCCGCTTGATGGAAGCGATACCGTCGATCGCCTGCCGGAGAGACTTGATCAGCGTCTGGCGTTCGCCGTTTGTCAACGACGATTTCGGGCGAAACAAAACGATATGAGACACCATGTCGATTTCGGATCTCGGATTTCGGATGGCTGATCAATTGCCGATCGAAGATCTCAGGTCTTCTTCTTTTTGGTTTCCCATTTTGATCGAATCGTTTTCTTGAATTTGGTCCACTTCGCTTTCTTCGCGTCCTTGTACTTCTGACGCGGATCGCGGTGCTCGCCGCCGGGGCGCCATTTACTATCGCGCTTCGCCTCGATGCCCAGGGATTTCTTGTACTCCTCCTTGGGGACCCACTTACGTTTCTCTCGGGAACCGGGATCCGGGATCCGGGATCCGGAAGGAGCTTCACCTTTTGGTTTCCACTCGAGCTTGCTCGACTCAGGCGTCCGACGCGGTCCGCCTCCGCTCGCGGGACGCGAGCTTCGGCGTGATTCGTGGTCTTCGGCCGCGAAGCCTTTTGGCTTCGATCCGTAAGACCCCTTTGGTTTCCAATCGGGTGTGCGATCGCGATCGAAAGATCCTTTTGGCTTCCAGGCCGGCTTGGTATCGCGATCGAATGAGCCCTTCGGTTTCCACTCGGGTTTTTCAGATCGCGAGGTCCTGGGTCGTGAGTCCTGGGTCTTGGATTTCCAGTCGGGTCGATCGGCTCGCTTAGGGGCGGGAACGAATTCACCCTTCGGTTTCCAATCCAGCTTGTCGTCCGCGTTGCGGGCCGGGGCAGGCGTGGACGGTTCGCCGCGCCGGGTCCATGCGGTACGTTCGACGCGGTCGCGCGTCGGTCGTCGTTCGCGATTTCTGAATCCGGTACCCGCTTGACGGGGGTCGCTGCGCCGACCCGCCTCGCCGCGCCCGATCATCGCTTCCTGCGCGTCGATGCGGGAGGGCCACAGCTTCCCATTCTGGAACCACATCATCGTCGCCGACGGATGCTTCTCCTTCAGGCGCTTGAAGGTGGGCATCAGGTCTTCCTGCGAGCCGGCGCGGAAGGCGGTCGCTTGATCGTCGACGAGGATCGTCCAATAGGCGTAGCGCGGAGGCATGAAAGAACTATCCTACCTGTTAATGGAGTTGGTCGGGGCGCCCGTCAATGAGCTCAAACCCCTGCTCACGCAGTCATTCGAAGACTGGAGTAAAGAGGGCCGCTCGTGCGCGCTTTCGGGCGGAACTACCGCGCTGATTTTTCTCGGCGCGCTTCGCAGCGCCAACGTCGATTGGCGGAAGATCACGTTGTTCTGGGCGGATGAGAGAGCCGTGCCGCCGGACGATCCCGACTCGAATTACGGTCTCGCGGAGCGGATGTTGCTGTCGCCGCTCGGCGCAAGGGCGCCGCGGGCGATTCGAATGCCGGCGGATGTATCGGATCTCGGCCAGGCGGCACAGCGGTACGACGATGCGCTGGCGAACGAGCTGGATGATGCCCCGCTGGACCTCGCGATCCTCGGAGTCGGTGAGGACGGTCACATCTGTTCGCTGTTTCCCGGACACATCGCGTTGACACAGAACGATCTGCGCGCGGTAGCGATCGAGGATGCACCGAAGCCGCCGCGGCGGCGGTTGTCGTTGACGCTGAGATATGTGCTGCAGACGAAGAAGATCTGGGTAGTTGCTGTTGGTCCGCGGAAACTTCCCGTCCTTCAGGCCGCCATCAACAAAACGAGCAATGCGACGCCGTTGGATCTGCTGATGCGGCAGGCGAAAGACGTGACAGTGTTTACGGACCAAACGATCAGGCGGTGACGATCTACAGACGTTTCAGTTTCTCTACCAGGGTCGTTCTCTTCAACCCCAGGAGCCTCGCAGCCGCACCTTTATTTTGCTCCGTCCGCGTGAGGGCGCGGCCGATCATGTCCTTCTCGATCTGGGCGACGAGAGCATGGAGATCGAGGCCTTCCGCAGGAAGATCGAGCGCCGGCTTCGCCGTCGACTCGCCCGTTCCTTGCAAATCCACCGGGAGATCACCGACATCGACCTGCGTGCGGCTGCCGCTCATCGCGATCGCGCGCTCGATGGCGTTCTCGAGCTGCCGCACGTTGCCGGGCCAGGCATAGGCCATCAGGCGGCGCATCGCGTCCTGCGCGACGGTGATGTCCCGCTCGCCGGCAAACTTCTTGATGAACGTCTGGACGAGGAGCGGAATGTCCTCGACGCGCTCCCGCAGCGGAGCGAGGTGCACCGGAATCACGTTCAGGCGGTAGTAGAGATCCTCGCGAAACGATCCCTCCTTCACCATCTTCGAGAGATCGGCGTTCGTCGCAGCGACGATGCGGACGTCGACCTTGATCGTGCGCGTATCGCCAAGCCGCTCGAATTCGCGCTCCTGCAGCACTCGCAGCATCTTCATCTGCAACGCCATCGGCATCGTCCCGACTTCGTCGAGAAAGAGCGTGCCGCCGTCGGCCTGCTCGAGACGCCCCTGGCGCATCGCGACGGCGCCGGTGAACGCGCCCCGGACGTGGCCGAAGAGTTCGGCATCGAGCAGCGTTTCAGGAATCGCGCTGACGTTGATCGCGACGAAGCGGCCGCGATGACGCGGGCTGGTTTGATGGATCGCGCGCGCGACCATTTCCTTGCCGGTGCCGGTCTCGCCCGTGATCAGGATCGTCGCTGCGGACGGCGCGACCGTTTCGATCAACTGAAAGAGCGAACGCATCGGCGCGCTCTTGCCGGTCATCGCGCCCAGGCCGAATCGCTCGTCGAGCTGTTGATGTAAGTAGGCGTTCTCGCTCTGCAATCGCCGCTGCTCGAGCGCGGAGTTGAGGACGTGCATCAACTCGTCGAACTGAAACGGCTTCGCGATGAAATCGGCGACGCCCATCTTCGTCATGTCGACGGCGTCCTTCACCGTTCCATAGCCGGTAACGACGATCGCGACGATGCCCGGGTAGCGGGTGAGGGCGGTTTCGATGACTTCACGGCCGTCCACGCCGGGCAGACGCAGGTCGGAGACGATGACGTCGAAGGCAAAACCGTCGAGGGCCTTGACGGCCGCCTCCCCGTCCGCGGCCTCGGTCACCTCGTAGCCGGTGTCCCTAAGTCGTTCAGCTACAACACTTCGGAGGGCTTCCTCGTCGTCTACGAGGAGGAGATGGGGCATTGGTCGTCAAAGTATTGACGCGCTTGATTGCGCTGTCAAGACGTGGTTTGGTATGCACACCTAATCCCAGAAAGGCTTGCACCGATACAAGCTTTGGAGGGCAACCCCAGTGGAACGGCAAACAGTGAGCATCATGAAGGCATGCGAGATGGTTGGCGTCAGCCGACGCACGATCTACAACTGGATCGCGGCGAACAAGGTCGAGTACCTACGCACAGCGGGCGGCAGTATCCGAATTTTCGTGGATACACTGTGGCGCGAGCCAGATGGTACGAAGCACCCCACCAATCACACGGCAGCATAGTTGGCAGTTGGCGGTTTCCAGTTGTCAACTATGACAAGTTCGAGGGAGCTTTTACACAAGCTCAACAACCAACTCGGCGTGATACTCGCCCACGCCGAGTTGCTCGAGACCAAGGCGCAGGACGCGTCGCAGAAGGCGCGCGCCTCGCAGGTGGTCAACGCCGCGCTCCAGGCGATGGCGGTCTCTCGTGAACTGCGAGAGACAGTCGGCGACGGAAAATAGTCCTTCCCTAACAATCCTCGTTTTTTTCCTTCGCTCCTACGGGCGTGGTCGGACCACGCCCGTATGCCTGCCTACGAGGAGTGTCGGAACCGAGGCCTCCACCTACAGATTTGTAAGTACAAGTGCAAAAACAAAACTGGCAGTCAAATAGTTGACGAAGTAATTGTGTAAATCGCCAATCATTTGACGTTATTTGAATCGAAATGCGACGCATTTTTTTGCATGCTCGTCTGTGCAGTTTCGTATAAGACTCTGCTTTTTCAGCTACTTACACGTACCAATTGTGGTCGTTTTACAAGGCTGCAGAGCCTGACGCAGCTCTGGCATCCTCGTTGCCTTAGGGCAAGCAACATGAAAACTTCGCAGGCACATCGGGTAGAGGCAGGGCTGCCGTTTGTTGAAGCTCTGGCGCGACGAATGGCGGCGACGATGCCGCATTCGATTGACCTGAGCGATCTCGTCCAGGATGGTGTGATCGGCCTGATCGACGCCGCGCACCGCTTTGACGACACGCGCGGGATCAAGTTCGAGACGTTCGCCGAGCGGCGCATTCGCGGCGCCATGATCGACGCGCTCCGCAAGGACGCGTGGCCGCGCGGCGTACGCCGCGTGCGCCGTGAACTCGAGGCGGCGCGCGAGAAGTTACGCGCGTCGCTGGGACACGAGCCGTCGCTGGCCGATCTCGCGCAGGCGATCGGCTCCGACGAGAAGCGCCTCGGCAAGACGATCGTCCGCATCAACACGATCGAGTCGACGTCGCCGTTCTCGAGCGCCGAGAACGTGGACGAGGCGCAGCTGCCGGCGGTGCTGGTGCCGGCGGAGCCGGAGCGCCCCGACATGCAGTACGAGCGCAACGAGGTGAAGAACCGCGTCCGCAACGCGATCGCCACGCTGCCGCCGCGCGAGCAGCGGGTCATCGCGCTCTACTACTACAACGAAGTCACGATGAAGGACATCGGCGCCGAGCTCGGCGTCAACGAATCACGCGTCTCGCAGTTGCACGCGCGCGCCATCCGGCGCCTGCGCGAGGCGCTCGGAGCGGAAGTCACGCCAGTTGCCGCATCGGCAGCCCTGCGTGACGCATTTGCCATGATGGAAGCCAAGCCGAAGATGGCGAAGGCTTCCCTCCCGCAGTCGGATACACGAGTGCCTGAGGCGGCTCAGAAGCGGGCCGGCCTGGTGCTCGTGAAAAACAACACCACCGATCAGGACAGCGTGTCGCGAGCGGCGCGCAGCAAGTCGCCCAACCTGAAAGGCTTGGACAGCCAGCGGCAGCCGGTTTCGTCGAGGAAACGCTCCGCGTCGGTGCCGGCCACGTCGCCGGTCACGAAGATCACACGCCGCGCGAGCGCGGGTGTCGCGGCCGCCATCGCGCGGTAGAACTGCATGCCGTCAATGCGCGGCATCTTGAGATCGCAGACGATCAAATCGTAATGGGCTTCGGTGAGGCGGGTCAGACCCTCCTCACCGTCCCCCGCTCGATCGACCGTGAAGCCGGCATCGACGAGCGCTTCGGACACCGCGACGGCCAGCGCGGGCTCATCTTCGACCACCAGCACACGTAATCCCTTGAACGCTTCGAGCGAGATCGGCTGCTGCGCCGCTCTTGCCGCGGGCGCATTCAGGTGCTGACCCGATACCGGCAGCTCGATGAAGAACGACGCACCCTGGTCTTTCTTCGATGTGAGCCAGATACGTCCGCCGTGCTCCTGCACGATCGCGTAGGCGACGGTGAGGCCGAGGCCGGTGCCCTGCCCGACTTCCTTGGTCGTGAAAAACGGATCGAAGACTTTCCCCTGCCGCTCTTCGGGAATGCCGGGTCCGTCGTCACTGACTTCGAGGACGAGCGAGCCGCGATCGGTATCGTGCGAGGTCCGAACGACGATGGTTCCCTTGCCGTTGGCGCCGATGCAGGCCTGCTCCGAGTTGATGATCAGATTGAGCAGGACCTGCTTGATCTGATGGCTGTCGGCAAAGACATCTGGCAAGCCAGTGGCCAACGCTTCGACGACGCTGATGTTCGAGACGCGTTGTTCGTAGGCGCGCAGGGCGAGCGTTTCCTTGACGGTCTGGTTGAAATCGACCATCGCGCGCGTGGTCTGGCGCTTGCGCGCGAACGTCAGCAGGTTGCGGACGATGCGCGCGGCGCGCTCGGATTCGCCGAGGATGACCTCGAGGCCCTGCTTGGTCTTGTCGTCGACGTTACGCTCGGAGAGACGCTCGGCCCAGGAGAGGATCGTCGCAAGCGGGTTGTTCAGCTCGTGCGCGACGCCTGAGATGGTCTGGCCGAGCGCGGCCATCTTCTCGGCCTGCAGCATTTGATAACGGCCGTCGCGGGTTTGATCCTCACGCTTCTTGCGCTCGCTGACGTCGCGGATCAACGCTTCGACGTGCAGCGTGGCGAGCTGCGTTTGCCGGGGATGCATCGGCCGATGCGACGCGGTCGCCGAGACTTCGATCCAGATCGGCGTGCCGTCGACGCGGCGGACGCGGATCAGGTGATCGGTGACGACCTCGTCGCGATCGAGTATCTCGATGAAGGTCTGGCGGGCCTCCGGATCGACGAAGCGCGAGGTCTCGAACGGCTGCACGATGGTCTCGGCGGCATCGGGTGCGTAGCCGAAGATCTGTTTGAGATGCGGATTGGCGGCGAGGGTCGTCGTACTGTTGGCGCCGAGGGAGCCCATGTAGACACCCTCGCGTACGGATTGGAACAAACGAGCGAAGGCGATACTTCGCTCATCCATTTCTTCGCCCGCCTCCGGCGGGCGGGGCGTCTCGAAGGCCACTGGTCTGAATTTTCATTCGGGCCTTCGATACGTCGGCGTCACTTCTTCGATGGCGGCGCGGGCGTCGGCGTGCGGCCGGCGGCGTTGCCCGGCGCCCATCGCCGTTCGATCGCGGCGCGAATCGACGCCGTGTCGGCGCCCGAGTTATAGAGCTGCATCGACTCGCGCGCGACATCGACGCAGATCGTGCAGCCGAAGCCGTGCTCATCCCACTCGAGGACGTTGCCTTTCGCATCGCGCTTCGCGACGAAGCACGACTCGTTGGCCTTGTGGCCCTGCTCGCCGCAGCCGCAGTAGCAGGGCACGTACTTCAGGACCTCGGGATGTTGCGCGGCGAAGTCGTAGGTCGCGCGGACGACGTCCATCGGCCGCACCGGCGCGAAGCCGACGTTCGGAAGCGGCGGCGTCGACACGCGCATGCGAACGGGTCCGCCTTGCGAGGCGACGGGCCTGGTCTCCGAGGGCTTGACGGCGGGGTTTTTCTGCGGCGTTCCCTGGCTCGCCGCAACCACAACCGTAGTTATCAAGCCGAGACCGGCCAATCCGAGTAGAAACGTGAATGGTCCGGAGGTTGGTTTCATGCCCTCAATTTATACCAGCAGGGTAGGATCAGCGGAACCACCAATGAGGTTTTTTGGCCGTCAGGACATGCTCCTGATTGCAGCGTTTACCACAGCGCTGGTCATCGTCTTCTCCTCGTCTATTTCTCGAGCGCTCGATTATGCGCGCGAGATCGAACGGCAAAGCGGGTTGACGCTGATGCCGGCCCTCGTCCTCCTGACGGGCGCTTTCTTTTTCAACCAATACCGCCGCAATCATCAGCAGCAGACCATGGCGGACGCGGCGATGGTGGCGACCAAAGAGGCCGAGCATCGCGCCGAAGAGCTCGAGCGGCTGGTCGCGTTTGGCCAGGCGCTGGGACGCTCGCTCGATTTCGACAGGATTCGCGTGGCGATCACGCAGCATTTGCCGCAGCTGGCCGGCACCGATAGCGTCTGGGTGCTCGTGCAGCAGGGCTCCGAATGGCAGGCGCTCGCCGGCGACACCCGGGGCGCCGAGGAAGTTCTGCAATGGGGAGATCTCGCGGAGCAGCTGCTGGCGAGCGGGCACGAGAAGACACCGAACACGCTCATCAGGGGTCGCGCGATCGGCTTTCCGCTGATCGTCGCCGGCAAGGCCAACGGCGTGCTCGGCGTCCAGTCGCAGACCGGCCTGCTCTCCGCGGATCGCCGTCGCATCATCGAAGCGGCGGCGGCGCTGCTCGCGGTATCGATCAAGAACGCGCAGTTGTTCCGCGAAGTCAAAGACAACAGCGTGAAGGACGCGCTCACCGGCTGCTTCACGCGCGGCCACGCGCTCGACGTGATCGACGCGGAGCTGCGTCGCGCGCGGCGCAGCCAGACGCCGGTGTCGATGATCATGTTCGACCTCGATCACTTCAAGGACGTGAACGATCGTTACGGTCACCTCTGTGGTGATGCGGTGTTGAGCGCGGTCGGCAAGCGTATGAAGGAAGTGCTGCGCGGCTCGGACCTCAAGTGCCGCTACGGCGGCGAAGAGTTCCTCGTGCTGCTACCCGAGACGCCGCTGCACGGCGCGCGTCGAGTCGCGGAAACGCTGCGGCGCGAGATCGCCGAGCGGCCGGTGCCGTGGTCGGGTGAAGGGCTGACGGTGACGGCGAGCTTCGGCCTGGCGCAGACGATGCCGGGCGAGGTCAACGTGCAGGCCGTGATCGCGCGCGCGGATCAGGCGTTGTATCGAGCGAAAGACGACGGTCGCAATTGCGTTCGCATTGCTGCCGAAACGGCGACGCTCGTCGCTGGCGAAACGCAACGTCACAATCGCGTCTCGTAGGAGCGAGCTTTAGTTCGCTCGGCGTCGCGACGCGCTCAGCGCCTGCCGACGATCCAAGTTCCGGCAAAAACCAATAGAGCCGCGACGATGACCCGCGCCGAGAGCGGCTCGTTGAGCAATAGCGTGCCCAGACCGACGGCGATCATCGGATTGATGTACGCATAGAGGGAGACGAGCTGCAGCGGCAGATGCTGGATCGCGTAGATGTATGCGGAGTACGCGATCAATGACCCGGCGACGCTGAGATACAGCATCGCGGCGATCGTGCGGGGCGTGAAGGACAGCTGCGCCCAGTCGCCGTGCGCGGTGGCAGCGATCAGCAGCATGATGCCGCTGAAGACCATCTGCAGCGCCGTCGATCGAAATGGATTGTCGCCGAGCTCGTGGCGTCGTGCGTACGACGTGCCGACCACCCATCCGACGCAGGCCAGCTGAATCGCGATCACGCCGATGACGAACTGCCGGCCGCCGGCGCCGCCGTTGGTCAGCTCCGGCCACACGAGGACGACGATCCCAGAGAAACCGAGCGCGAGGCCGGAGAGCGATCGCTTCGAGAAGCGCTCCCCGTTCGGCAGGAGCCGCTCGATCAACGCCGACCAGAACGGCGTCGTCGCGATCAGCACCGCGGTCAGACCGCTCGCCACGAACTGCTGCGCGTAGACGACGAAGCCGTTGCCGACGATGTTCATCAGGAAGCCGAGGAGCGCGAGCGGTCCCCACAAGCGCGGCTTCGGCAGGCCGCGTCCGGTTGCGAGCATCAGCGCGGACATGACGACGCCCGCGAACATCCATCGCAATCCGGCGACGAGCAGCACGGGAACGGTTTCGAGCGCGACGTGAATCCCGAGATACGTCGTGCCCCAGACGATGCAGACGGTGACGAAGGCGATATACGCGAGCCCCTTGCGATCGCGGGCGAGCGCGATCACGGCTCGCTCCGGCCTTCGCCAGGGCTACGGGGGGCTGCGCCGGCGAGATCGCTCAGCGTCATCTCCTTCGGAATCGCAATGCGGGGATCTTCCTTCACTGTCTCGAGCACGATCGTCGTCCTGGTGGAGGTGACCGACGTGGTCGACGCGATCTGCTGGCGAAGAATCTGCCCGAGATGCTCGGCGTCGCGGGCGCGCACCTTGAGCAGGTAGCAATCATCGCCGGCCACGTGATGGACCTCGAGGACTTCGGGGATGCGGGAGAGCTCGTAGGCCGACGGCATCTCCGGACCGTGCTCCGAGGTCCTCACGGCGACGAACGCCAGCATGCCCCTGTCGACCACGTGAGGGTCGATAAGTGCGACGTAATCCTTGATAATGCCCTTGGACTCGAGCTTTCGCAGGCGTTCGAGGACCGCCGAGGGCGCCAGACCTACGGCCTTTGCGAGCTCCGCTTGGGTGGTTCTGGCGTTGTATTGAAGAATATCCAGAATAGAGCCATCGATTTCGTCGATTATTCGTTCGAAAGCCATATGCGCAGAATTATATCCAGTTTTGTGGCGCAAAAAGTAGCGGTTGGTGCGAAGCACCGATGACTACTTTCTGGCGCGAAGCGTCGCCGGAAGCGAGGAAGGCGCTGGTGGCGGCCGGCATGGGCTGGCTGTTGGATGCCTTCGACGTGATGCTGTATGCCCTCATCCTGACCTCGGTCATCAAGGACCTTGGGCTCACGCCGGCGCAGGGCGGGCTGATGGCGTCGTTGACGCTCGGATCGTCGGCGGTCGGGGGGCTGATCTTCGGCGTCATCGCCGACAAGCTCGGACGCACGCGAGCGCTGTCGCTCAGCATCCTCATTTATTCGATCTTCACGTTTGCGTGCGGGCTCGCGCAGAACCTCTGGCAGCTCGCGATCTTCCGCGTGCTGCTCGGCATCGGCATGGGCGGCGAGTGGGCGAGCGGCGCAACGCTCGTCAGCGAGACGTGGCCGGAGAAGCATCGCGGCAAGGCGCTCGGCCTGATGCAGAGTTGCTGGGCGATCGGCTACGGCCTGGCGGCGATCGTGGTCGCGATCGTGTTGCCGCGCTTCGGATGGCGCGCGGTGTTCTTTACCGGCATCCTTCCAGCGCTCTTCACCTTCTGGATTCGCCGGAGCGTGAAGGAACCCGAGATGTGGATCAGGCAGGGATCAGGGAACAGGGATCAGGGATCAGGGAGCCGGAAGTTCCCATTGAGAATTGCGATCTTTCTCACGGCGATGAACGCGGCGACGATGTTCGCCTACTGGGGACAGGGCATGTGGGTGCCGTCTTACCTTTCCTCGCCCACGACGCAGGGTGGCATCGGGTTGTCTACGGAAACGATGGCGATGTTCATCGTCGCGATGCAGGTCGGGATGTGGCTCGGCTACGTGTCGTTCGGATTCATCGCTGACGCGTTCGGCCGCCGGCCAACCTACATTTCGTATCTGCTGATCGCGGCGTTGGTCGTCTGGTACTACGGGTTTGCGCGAGAGCCGTGGATCCTGCTCGTGCTCGGACCTTTCCTCGCGTTCTTCGGAACCGGGTTCTTCAGCGGATTCGGCGCGGTGGCGTCGGAGCTCTTTCCAACCTCGATTCGCGCCACCGCGCTCGGCGTGACGTACAACAGCGGACGATTACTGAGCGCGATTGCGCCGTTCATCGTCGGCACGACCGTGCAGAGTCGCGGTTTTGGCGCCGCGTTC
>Ga0310904_10000076_pt1 | contig 19444 bp, 16 predicted proteins | sample C48D1metaG_FD_203746 | JGI IMG/M metagenome (GOLD analysis project Ga0310904, IMG submission 203746) | Lab incubated soil microbial communities from West Virginia University Organic Research Farm, Morgantown, WV, United States - C48D1 | ecosystem: Environmental > Terrestrial > Soil >... | reverse complement strand
GTCCGTCGACCGTGTGCCCGCCGCGACCCCCGTCACCGCGCGGCCGACCACCGCCGGGGTGTTCGGCATCGAGCGGATCACCGCGACCGACTCGGGCAGCAGCGACTCGAAGGTCTCGACCGTGACGCCTGCAGCGACCGACACCACCACGGTGCCGGGGTCGAGCGCGTCGGCGATCTCGCGCAGCAGGTCGGGCACCATCGCGGGCTTGACGGCGACGACCACGACCTTCGCGCCCGCGACCGCCGAGCGGTTCGCCGTGGCATCCGCTTCGGTCGCATAGGAGGTGACGCCGGGGAGGCCGTCGAGCTCGTCGGCGCGCTCGCGTGAGCGGTTGGTGGCGCGGATGCCGCCCTCGATCTCGATGCCGGGCTGGAGCAGTCCGGCAAGGATCGCGCGGGCCATGGACCCGGCTCCGAGGAAGGCGATGGAAGGCAGCTTCACGGGGGCGTCGGCGCTCATGCGACCATCCTAGGATTGACGCCATGAGCGCATCCGGCGGCACCCGAGCCATCATCGCGGCCTTCCTGGCCAACCTGGGCATCGCGATCACGAAGTTCATCGCGTGGTTCTTCTCGGGGTCCACGTCGATGCTCGCCGAGGGCGTGCACTCGGTGGCCGACGCCGGCAACCAGCTGCTGCTCATCCTCGGCGGTCGCAAGGCCCAGAAGGCCGCCGACAAGGAGCATCCGTTCGGCTACGGCCGCGAGCGCTACGTCTACGCGTTCGTCGTCTCGATCATCCTGTTCTCGGTCGGCGGTGTGTTCTCGATCTACGAGGGCATCGACAAGATCCAGCACCCGCACGAGCTCGAGGTGCCCTGGCTGCCGATCCTCGTGCTCTCGATCGCGATCGTGCTCGAGTCGTTCTCGCTGCGCACGGCGATCAAGGAGTCGAACCACGTGCGCGGCCGCCAGACCTGGGTGCAGTTCGTGCGACGCGCGAAGGCGCCCGAGCTCCCCGTCGTCCTCCTCGAGGACGTCGCCGCGCTCCTCGGCCTCGTCTTCGCGCTCTTCGGCGTGGGCCTCACGATCATCACCGGCAACTCGCTGTTCGACGCCATCGGCACCCTCATGATCGGCACGCTGCTGATCATCGTCGCCATCGTGCTCGGCATGGAGACGAAGAGCCTGCTCGTCGGCGAGGGCGCGAACGACGACGACCTGCAGAAGATCGAGCAGGCGATCCTCGACGGCCCGGAGGCCGAGCGCATCATCCACATGAAGACCCTCTACCTCGGTCCCGACGAGCTGCTCGTCGCCGCGAAGGTGGGCTTCGCGGCCGACCAGCGCCTGCTCGAAGTGGCGACGGCGACCAACGTCATCGAGGCGCGCGTCCGCCAGGCCGTGCCGACCGCGCGGGTGATCTACGTGGAAGCCGACGTCTACGTCGACCCGGCAGCCGCTGCTCCGGCCACCGATGCCATCGTCATCAAGGGCCTCGAATGAGTGCCGCTTCGGTCCCTGAGCCCGCGGCCTCGTTCCCTGAGCCCGTCGAAGGGAACTCGGCATCGGTCCCCGAGCCCGCCGCATCGGTCCCTGAGCCCGTCGAAGGGACGTTCGCTTCGACGAGCTCAGCGAACGGCTCGGCGAGCACCCGCACCGCCCTCGTGCTCCGGCACGACTCCGCGATCGGACTCGGCAACCTCGGGCCGACGCTCGAGGCGCACGGCTACCGCATCGTGACCGTCGACGCCCCCCACGAGGACGTCACCGCGCTCGACGCGCTCGCCCCCGACCTGGTCGTGGTGCTCGGCGGCGACGAGGGCGCGTACGAGACCGACCGCTACCCCTACCTCGCCGACGAGATCGAACTGCTGCGCACGCGCATCGATGCGGAGGCGCCGATCTTCGGCGTGTGCCTCGGCGCCCAGATGCTCGCCAAGACGCTCGGCGCCGACGTGCGCAAGGGTCCGCGCAAGGAGGTCGGCTGGCTGACCGTCGAGCCGACCGAGGCGGGCGCCGCGTCGCCCGTGCGGCACTTCGACGGTGTGCCGACCGTGCAGTGGCACGGCGACACGTTCGACCTGCCCGAGGGCGTCGAGCGGCTCGCCACGTCACCCCAGTACGAGAACCAGGCCTTCGCGAGGGGCGACTGGCTGCTCGCGGTGCAGTTCCATCCCGAGATCACCGACGAGATCCACGAGGACTGGCTCGCCGCCTGGGGCGACGAGTTGCCCGAGTACGGGCTCAGCCGCGAGCAGCTGCGCGCGGAGCGCGCCCTGAACGGGCCGCGGGCGCAGGCGGCATCCGCTGCCCTGCTCTCGGAGTACCTCGACGGCCTCGAGGCCCGCCGCGACCGGAAGGTCGCCTAGAGCCGCTCGGGCCGGCGCAGCGGGTCCTCGAAGAACTCGAGCAGCAGGCGAGCGGATGCCTCGGCGTCGACCCCCGGGTACACCTCGACGCGGTGGTTGAGCCGCCGGTCGCGCACGACGTCGTAGAGCGAGCCGGCCGCGCCGGCTTTCTCGTCCCACGCGCCGAAGACGAGCGTGCCGACGCGCGCGCTCACGATCGCGCCGGCGCACATGACGCAGGGCTCGAGCGTGACCACGAGCGTGCAGTCGGTGAGCCGCCAGTCGCCGATCGCCTCGGCGGCGTCGCGCAGGGCGAGCACCTCGGCGTGCGCGGTCGGGTCGTTCGTCAGCTCGCGCTCGTTGCGGCGAGCAGCGATCACGACCCCGTCGCGCACCACGACGGCGCCGACGGGGACGTCGCGGGTCGCAGGCGCCTGCTCGGCCTCGGCGAGGGCCTGGCGCATCCACTCGCGGTGGATCGGCACGTCCACGAGCCCCTCCCTCCGCGAGAACCCCCGCAACTAGACTCGAGCCTATGCGAGTCCACGTTGCCGACCACCCGCTCATCACCCACAAGCTGACGGTGCTCCGCGACGTGAACACGCCGTCGCCGGTCTTCCGGTCCCTGGTCGAGGAGCTCATGACACTGCTCGCGTACGAGGGCACGCGCGGGGTCCGCGTCGAACCCGTCGAGATCGTGACGCCCGTGGCTCCCACCACGGGCGTTCGCATCGCCGACCCGAAGCCGCTGATCGTGCCGATCCTTCGCGCGGGCCTCGGCATGCTCGAGGGCATGGTGAAGCTGCTGCCGAGCGCCGAGGTCGGCTTCCTCGGCATGGCGCGCAACGAGGAGACCCTCGAGCCCACCACCTACGCCGAACGCCTGCCCGACGACCTCTCCGACCGCCAGTGCTTCGTGCTCGACCCGATGCTCGCCACCGGCGGCTCCCTCACCGCGGCGATCGAGTTCCTCCTCAAGCGCGGGGCGACGGATGTCACGGCGATCTGCATCCTCGCAGCGCCCGAGGGCCTCAAGGCCGTCGAGGACGCGCTGCACGGCCGCGAGGTGACCGTCGTGCTCGGCGCCGTCGACGAGCGCCTCAACGAGCACGGCTACATCGTGCCCGGCCTCGGCGACGCAGGCGACCGGCTCTACGGCACGGTCGAGTAGCCCTCCGCGCGTCACCCACCGGCGCTGCCGTACACTCCGCGACTGCACGCCTCGTTCGCCGCAGGATCTTCGCGCCCTGACACGCTGGCGCGGACGCGACTGCGGAAGATTTTTCTGAAGCCCCCCTTTTCGCAGATTCTTGCGGTCGAGTCATCGGCTCACCCGATCCTCCCGGATGCCGCGCCGCTGCGCGCACCGTCTGCGCCGTCACACCCCGTCATGCCGGCGTCACGAATTGACACACGCTCGCGTATCCGTTTCACTGGCACCCATGACTGACACCGCACGCAACCTGACCGCCCGCGAGGTGACCAGGAATGCCGACATCATGATGTCGGCGCGTGCCCCCATGTGTTGTCGAATGTGCCGCTGACCGCGACCCGACCGCCGAGTTCCCGTCTCCGATCGTCATCCTGATCGGCTCGGACTCCATCGAACCCGCTCCACAGGGTTCCCCGGCCGAACGGCCTTTCGCATCGACCCCGCCACCGTCTTGGGGTCCATTCGCTGCACCGACTCCACAAGGACCAACGTCATGTCTCTCGCACTCGCTCCCGTCCGCTCCACCGCCGTCCGCACCGCTCCGTCGCTCCCGGCCGTGCCCGCTCGCCCCGTCTCGATCGCGCCGCGCCCGGTCGAGCTCGCCGCTCCGGCTGCTCCCGCCGCACCCGCCGCACCCCGCGTCCGCGCCGTGCCCGAGGGCACGGAGGCCCGCGGCTTCGTGCTCTACGTCGGCATCGACGAGGCCAAGGCCGTCGCCGACGGCACCACGCTGCACCGCATCGTCGAGGCGCTCCGCACCCTCACCGCCGACGTCGCGCCGTCGGCCGAGACCTACGCCGCCGTCGCACTCGCCCCCGAGGGCGCCGGCGGTCGCGACGTCGAGGTCGTGCGCCTCGCCCTCCAGGACCCGGCCGCCCTCGCGAAGCAGCGCGAGAGCCAGGGCGTCCGCGACGACGCCGACCGCCACCCCAACGGCGTGATCATCGACATCTCGCGCAAGCGCGTCCTGCTCGACGGCGAGCCCGCCGGGCTCACCTACAAGGAGTTCGAGCTCCTGCAGTACCTCGTGCTCCGCGAGGGCCGCACCATCGACCGCCACGAGCTCATCGACAGCCTCTGGGACGCCGACGACGAGGCTCCGAGCGAGCGCACGATCGACGTGCACGTGCGCCGCCTGCGCTCGAAGCTCGCCCACTACCAGGACATCGTGCGCACGGTGCGCGGCGTCGGCTACCGGTTCGACCGCCACGCCGACGTCTCGATCCGCCAGGCCTCGACGCCGTCGCCCGACCTGTACTGATCGCGTGAGGAGCGCGGGTTCCACGCTCGCGCGCGAACCCGGGCGGGAGTAGCCTCCAACCGGGGGGACCGCACGCGTGCGGGTCCATGGGGTGCGGGTCGTCGGATCCCCCGAGGGGGGTGCGTCGGGATGCGCTTCAGGTCACCGGTGGCGGGCGGCATCCGGGTCTTCGCCGTCACGGGCACGAACACGGTCTCGTTCGGCATCGAAGCGGATGCCGCGGCGCGAACCGGCCTGCTCGGATTCGCGGTCGAGCGCATCGACCCGACCGAGCACCAGCAGTACTTCATGAGCGGCTTCAAGGTGTTCCCGAGCGTCATCCCGACGCCCGACGCCTCGATCACCGTCTCGACGTTCGAGCATCCGATCCAGAGCCTCGTCTGGGACGACTTCACCGCGAAGCCCGGCCGGCCCTACACGTATCGCTTCCACCCGCTGGCAGGCCTCCCCAAGAACCTCGACCGCACTCGGCCCGTCGTCGAGCTCGACGTCGAGACCGAACCGCTCTACGGGAGCACGCACGACGTCTTCTTCAACCGCGGCGTCGCGTCGAGCCAGCGTTACGCGCTGCGGTTCGGCAACCTCCCGCCCGACCAGCAGCCCACCGAGCGCAAGCGCAGGGAGGCGCTCGCGTGGCTCAGCCGAGACCTCGACGAGGCATTGATCCGGTTCATTCGTGCGGCTCGGCCGGGCCAGTCGATCCGCGGATGCTTCTACGAGTTCACCTACGCTCCGGTGCTCGCCGAGCTCAAGAAGGCCATCGACCAGGGCGTCGACGTGAAGCTCGTCATCGACCTGAAGGTCAACGAGCACACGACGAACGAGAAGCAGCCCGACGGCACCACCAAGACCGTGTTCCACGCGAGCGACCCGCGACTGCGGAACCTCCAGGCGATCAGCGACGCCGGCATCCCCGACTCGGCCATCGTGAAGCGCGAGGCGCGGCGATCGTCGATCGCCCACAACAAGTTCATGGTGCTGCTGACGGCCGCCGGGAAGCCCACGCAGGTGTGGACGGGGTCCACGAACCTCACCGACGGCGGCGTGCACGGCCAGGCGAACGTCGGCCACTGGATCCGCAACGGCGCGGTGGCGCAGGCGTACCTCGACTACTGGCACCTGCTCGAGCAGGACCCCGGCGGACGCGTCGGCGACTCGGCGTCGACCGTGCGCACCCGGAACGCCGCGTTCTACGCCGACGTCTCGGGCCTCTCCCCGGCTCCGGCGCTTGGCGCGATCCTTCCCGGTACGACCCCGGTGTTCAGCCCGCGCTCGGGCCTCGCACCCCTCGACCTCTACGTCGAACTCGCCTCACAGGCATCGTCGCTGGCGTGCATGACGTTCGCCTTCACCGTTCCGGCGCCGTTCAAGGAAGCCCTCGCGCAGAACACGCCGGCCGGTCCGCTCTGCTTCCTCCTGCTCGAGAAGGAGGACCGGCCGAACTCGCGATCGACGAAGCCGTTCATCCGCCTGAACTCGCGCAACAACGTCTACCAGGCCTCGGGCTCGGAGATCTCGACACCGCTCGGCCAGTGGGTCGTCGAGACCGACAACCGCAAGCTCGGCCTCAACTCGCACGTCGCGTTCATGCACTGCAAGTTCCTGCTGCACGATCCGCTCGGCGCCGACCCGATCGTGGTCACCGGATCGGCGAACTTCAGCGAGCCGTCGACGAACGCCAACGACGAGAACATGGTGATCATCCGCGGCGACCGGCGCGTCGCCGACATCTACTTCACCGAGTTCAACCGGCTCTTCAACCACTACTACTTCCGCGCCGTCGTCGATCGCACGAGTCACGGCACCCCAGCCTCGGCATCCCCGAACGCGGCCGGATCGCTCGCGCTCGAGGAGGACGACGGCTGGCTGCAGAAGTACGCACCGGGCACGCTGCGCACCAAGCGCGTCGACCAGTACGTGAACATGGCGATCTGAGCGAGCGAGCCGATCCGGCCTGACCGCGCTCAGGCCGGGGCACCGTGACCGGGGTTCGTGTGATGGTCGTGCGCGTGCTCCGCATGGCCGACCTGCGCGTGCTCCGCATGGCCAACCTGCGCATGCTCCACATGGCTGGCGTGTTCCGCATCGCCGGCGTTCGAATGCTCCCCATGGCCGGCGTGCTCGTGCTCGTGCTCGGCATGCACCGAGCAGTGGGCCGCGTCGTCCGGGGCCGGCACGTTCAGCGCCGGGTTCGCATCGAAGAAGCCGTTCGGCTTCAACGCGAACTTCGCTGAGTCCACCGGCATGACCGGCCAGTCCTCGGGGCGTGGGAAGTGGGTCGGGCCGAAGGTGTACCAGACGACGATGTCCTCGCCGTCGATCGGACGGTCGCCGTCGGTGTACGCGGTGATGCCGTCGCCGCCGGGGTTCTGGTGCACGAAGTCGCCGGCCGCGTACCGTTCGGCCGGATCGTACTGCGTCACGAACAGGTGCTTCGTCGCGAACTCGGCACGCTTCGCGATCGACGACGACGCATCCGCGAGGAGGGTCGGCGACTCGGTCGGGTACAGCACGTACGACGTGGGCCGGCCCACGCGGTTGGTGTGCTCGGTGTTCGAGATCGACCAGACGCGAGACACCGAGGCATCCGCCACGCGGCGCGCGCCCTGCTCCGTGGCGAGACGCGTCACCTTCCTGGTGAACGCATTGCCGTGCTCGTTGCCGGGGCCGACCGATATCCGGGCGACGTCGATCTCGTCGACCGCGTTGGCCAGGCCGTCGACCATCATGTCGAGGCGGGCGCTGAAGAAGTGCTGGTGGAACGGGCCACCGAGCCCGGGCGCCACCTCGCTCGCGTACGGGTAGTCGTTCCCGTCGCCATCGAGCCCCGGATAGGCCGACGTGAACAGGACGCCGGTGAGCTTCGCCTCGCACTCGATCGTGCCGTCGAGGTAGAGGTACCAGAAGAAGCCGTAGTCGTAGTTGCCGACGGTCGTGAAGAAGCTGATCACGAGGCGACGGGATCGACGCACCTCGTGGGACCCCGTGAAGATGTCGGAGTGCTTCCAGAGCGTGCCGAAGTCCTCCTCGTGCATGCACACGGCGTTCTCGATCGTGAACGGGTTGCCCAGTTCGTCGGCGAGCACCGCGTCGAAGTACCGGATCTCGCCGACGCAGTCGCAGCCCAGGGCGAGCGAGTTCGTGAACCGTCCGAAGAGGTACTCCCCCGTGTCGAAGTAGTTCTGCCAGAACCGCGCAGGCGAGGGGTCGCCGTAGGGCACGAGCATCTCGTCGATCGAGGCGCGGTAGACGATCGGGCGCTCCTCGCCCGAATCCACGAACGACAGCTGGTGGAGCACCAGGCCCTCTCGCGTGTCGAACGCGACCCGGAACCGCCAGTTCGCCCACGACACCGACTCGCCGTCGACGGAGAAGCTCGGGCCCTCGGGCTGGGTGATCACGATGGGCTGCAGTGTCGAGAGCGGTTCGCCCTGCACGGCCGGGTCGTCGAAGTTCCCGCTCTCTGCCGGGATGTCCATGACACCCGCGTCGACGATGCGGATGACCTCGCGGTTGGGCACGTCGACGTAGGCCGAGAGGCCATCGACCGGATGCGCCCACGGGTGGTCCTTCGGGTGATCCTGCCGGAACGCGAGCACGCGCAGGATGCGACGTCCCTCTTCGTCGGGGTAGCCGTAGAAGCCCGACGAGAGCGGCGCGCAGATCACGTTCTCGGGCGTGCAGCCGCGCAGTGCCAGCGCGTCGACCCAACGCGGATCGGCGGCGGTGATCTCCGCGACCGCCTCGAACTCCTCGATCAGCACCGGGAGTTGACCGTGCGAACCGTCGAGTACGACGGTGGAGACGACCTCGCATGCGGACAACGACACGATGTCGTCGGTCGAACGACCGGTTGCCAGGTCCAGCAGCAGCACGCGCACGCGGCGTTCGGGCAGCGCGCCCTCACCGTGCTGCCACGCGAGCACGTCGTGCTTGTGGGGCTCGTCGAGCCCGACGTACGCGAAGCGCGTGGTCGGCGTGAAGTCGGGCTTCGCCGTGACGAGGTCGCGCACGCGAACGATCTCGCCGGCGGTGAGGCTCGAAAGCGGGTGGGCGATGCTCGGGGTCTCGTCGATCGGAGCGACGGGGTCGAGGACGGTCATGCGTCGTACCTTCGGGTTCGATGGTACAACCGTTCCCGGGTCGGGGTGTGGGGAATCCGGGCGGGTGCACGGCCCTCCAAGCGGCGAGATCTCGGTCCGCTCCGCTTCCGGACACCGCTCGGGCGGTGAGCCGCCGAGGCCCTCCCCCACCCGGGGGACGAAATCTTGAAAAATCACGGAACGATAACTAGCGCCCGTTACCGATCCGTTATATATTTCTAGAGCACCGACTGTTTGCTGTGGCGGTCGGTGCGGAATGTGATTGCAGGACACTCTTGGTGCAAGGGAGAGGGTCGGTCGTCAGCCTCTACGACCGGCCCTCACCCGTTTCCGGGCGCCGGTTCCCTATTCTTGGATCAGTCGGGTCGACAGGCACGACGGTCGAAGACGTCGAGGGGAGCCGAGGGTGGCGGAACGCGCGATCACGGTCGCCGCATGGGAGTCGCTCTTCCGAGCCCAGGTCACGATCATGCGGGCCCTGGCTGCTGAGTTCCCGAGCGGGGTCATCTCGCTCAACGAGTACGACGTGCTCTTCAACATCACGCGCGCGCCCGGGCGCCGCCTGCGGCTGAAGGACCTCAACCGCTCGGTGCTCATCACGCAGCCGAGCGTGAGCCGCCTCGTCGACCGCCTCACGTCGCGTGGGCTCGTCACGAAGGAGCACGACCCCGAGGACGGACGCGGCACCATCGTCGCGATCACCGAGGAGGGGTTCACGCTCTTCCGCAGCGTCGCGTTCACGCACGTCGACGCGATCACGCGGCACGTCGGCAGCTCGCTCGATGAGGACGAACTGCGCACCCTCACCGAGCTGTGCGACCGCCTGCGCCTGGGCGTGAGCGAGGAGCAGCGGGCGCAGCGGTCCGACGAGTCGCCGGAGGCCTGAGCCCCTCCGCAGGAATCGCCCCGTTCGGGGTACACGCAACCCGTGGATTCGGGGGACACGCGTCTGCTACGTTCACCGGGAGGCCCGCTCCTGCGTCGGCCGAACGGTGGCGTTTCGGGTCGCCACCGTACCGGGCTCCCCGCAACGACAATCCCTCCCGAGGGAGGCGCTCCGTTGCGGGGAGCTCGACCACGTCGGGCGCAGCGCAACCCGACGCGGGCGGCCGCGAGGCATCCGCCCGGTGCCCGCTCGGCGCCTGCCGCCGGCTCAACCTCCGATGGCGGATGCCGCGGCGTACTCGTTCGCGATCGACGCGACCTTGTCGACGTAGGACTCGAGGTGGTTGTACGAGAACACGGCCGCGCGCCAGCCCTCGACGCTGGTCATCGGACCCGAGGCGCACAGGTAGCGGGCGGTCGCCTGGGCCGCGTCGTCGATCTGGTTGGGGTCGGCGAGGCCGTCGCCGTTGCCGTCGCTCGACCAGTGCGCCCACGTCGACGGGATGAACTGCATGGGTCCGACGGCGCGGTCCCAGACGGTGTCGCCGTCGAACTCGCCGGCGTCGGTGTCGGCGATGGCCGCGACGCCGTTGCCGTCGAGCGGCGGGCCGACGATGCGCTTGGACGGGTAGCCGTCGTCGCCGAGGGTCGCGCCGCCGTGGCGTCCGTGGTTCGACTCGATCGAGCCGATGGCCGCGACCGTGGTCCAATCGAGGCCGCACTCGGGCTGGTCGGCTGCGACGGCGAGGTGCGCGCCGACGTAGGCCTCCATCGCGCGACCGGGGATGCCCGTCGCCGCGGCGACCTGCGCGATCCACTCCGAGTCGACCCAAGGCATCGGGAATCCTCCCGAGCTCGACAGCGATGCCGGCTCCTCAGCGCCCTCGACCGGCGCGAGGGGCGGGGTAGTCGTCGTGGTGGTGGTGATCGGGCCGGTGAGGAGCGGCCGGGCGACCTTCTGCCCGTTGTCGAGCTGCGACTCGAATCCGCCGGGCTTGGCCCCGAGGCCCGCGACGTTCACGGCGTAGACGGCGCCGACGGCCAGCGCGACGATGCCCGCGACCACGCCGGTCCAGCCGAGCGTGCTCCGGGTGCCGCGCCACACTCGTGCACCGCGCGCCTCGCCGGGGGCTCGACGGCGTCGATCGTCGTCGTCGTCCTCGTCGGAGAACGGATCCCAGCTCATCGTGGTGCTCCATTCGGGCCGCTCGTCGGGCGGTCGCCCGCCGTCGTCGCGCATCCCTGCCATCGCGGCGTCGAACCGCACGATCCAGACTACCCAGCGGGGTACGCGGCGTCACTACCGCGATCAGAACCGTTCGAAGCCGTTCGGCCGAGCGCCGGTCCGGTGCTCACCGCGGCGCGCTTCAACCCGCGTGGGTCGACCAGGCGCGGCTGAACCGATCAGCGGAAGCGCCGGCGCACCCTCGTGAGCCGGACCATCGCGGACGCCGCCCATCCGACGGCCGTGACGAGCGGCACGGCGAGGGCGATCATCGCCACCGGGTTCGGGTGGAACTTCAGGCCGTTCGGGCCGCCGATGTACGCGCCCACCGGGATCGCGTAGCCGCCGCCTCCGCCGCCGCTGCCCTCGCCGTGGCCGGCCGGGAACTCGCCCTGCCCCTCGGACTCCCCTGAGCCCTCGCCCCCGCCGAACCCGAAGACCACGAGCGCGGCCGGCACGAAGTCCTGCCCGTTCAGTGTGGTCTTCTCGCCGTACGCCATCTTCGCGCCCCACGTCGGCAGCGATTCCGCCAGTCCCTCGAGTACCTTCGCCATGGCTCGACGGTACGCGGGTCTGCCGCGCACGGCTACCGGCGATCGCGGCACGTTCGGTCGGCGGTCGGCGACGATCCCTCGGGCGGACGGCGCGGCATCCGCTCGACGCCCGCGGGAAACCGGCGGAGACTGGAGCCATGAGCACCAACACCCCGACCGCCGCCCTGTCGCAGGCCGGCGTCAGCATCTGGCTCGACGACCTCTCGCGGAAGCGCATCACCACCGGCGAGCTCGAACGGCTGATCGCCGAGCGCGACGTGGTGGGCGTCACCACGAATCCGACGATCTTCGCGAACGCCTTCGCCGACGGCGAGTCGTACACGTCGGCGCTCCATGATCTCGCGGCACAGGGCACGGACGCCGAGCACGCCATCTTCGAGATCACCACGCACGACGTGCGGGATGCCGCCGACCACCTCCGCGACGTCTACGACCGCACCGACGGCTACGACGGTCGCGTGTCGATCGAGGTCCAGCCCGGCGTCGCGCACGACACCGAGGGCACCATCGCCGAGGCGCACGCGCTCTGGGACAAGGTCGCCCGTCCGAATGCCATGGTCAAGATCCCGGCGACCATCGAGGGCCTCGACGCGATCACCGCGGCCATCGGCGCCGGGATCAGCATCAACGTCACCCTGATCTTCAGCCTCGACCGGTACCGCGAGGTCATCGACGCGTACCTCGCCGGGCTGGAACGGGCGCAGGCGGCTGGGATCGACCTGTCGACGATCCACTCGGTCGCGTCGTTCTTCGTGTCCCGCGTGGACACCGAGATCGACAAGCGCCTCACCGCCATCGGCACCGACGAGGCCCTCGCCCTGAAGAGCAAGGCCGGCGTCGCGAACGCCCAGCTCGCGTACCAGCTGTACCAGGAGGCGTTCGCGTCCGACCGTGCCGCGGCCCTGTTGGCGGCGGGCGCGAAGCGGCAGCGCCCGCTCTGGGCGTCGACCGGGGTGAAGGATTCGGCGCTGCCCGACACGCTGTACGTCGTCGAACTGGTCGCCCCGGGCGTGGTGAACACCATGCCCGAGAAGACGCTCGAGGCCACGTTCGACCACGGCGAGGTCCGCGGCGACACCGTGACGGGGTCGTACGCCGAGGCGGGTGCCGTGCTCGACGCGCTCGCGAAGGTGGGCGTCGACTACGACGACGTCACCGCCACCCTCGAACGTGAGGGCGTGGAGAAGTTCGACGTCTCGTGGAACGAGCTGGTCGATACGGTCCGCACGGCACTGGAGGCGGCGCGGTAGCCGACTCGCTGGCCCCGATCGATCCGTAGCCGACTTCACGTCGCGGCGGCCGCGCGCCGCGTGTGACTGCGCGCGTGCTCGACGGCCGCACCGAGCTCGTCGAAGAGATGGTTCCGGTGCCGCAGCGAGTCGATCACGCCGACGCGACGCGCGAGCTCGAGGTGGCGTGGCTGGACACCCTTCACGAGCACCGTGACGCCACGGCGTTCGAGCGCGCGGATCAGCTCGGTGACCACCTGTGCACCGGTCGCGTCGAGGAGCTGGAGCTGTGACATCCGGATGATGACGACGTCGACGTCGCGGAGCGTCGCGACCCGATCGAGCATGCGCTCCGCCGCACCGAAGAAGAGCGCGCCGTCGAGCCGGAAGAGTGCGATGCGCTCGTCGGCCGGTTCGGCCGGCCCCGGCAGCTCCTCGCGATGCACGCCGCTCGACCGCGCGACCGCGCGCAGGGCGAGGAACGCGGCGACCGCCATGCCGACGAGCACGGCCGTGATGAGGTCGACGCTGACCGTGATGATCGCGGTGGCGACGAACACCGCGGCATCCGCTCGCGACGACCGGACGACGGTGCGGACGGTCGCGAGCGAGATCATGCGCGTCGCCGTGACCATGAGCACGCCCGCGAGCGCCGCGAGCGGGATGGATGCGACGACGGCCGCGCCGACCGCGACGATCCCGGCGAGCAGCAGCGCGTGCACGATCGCCGCGAGCCGCGTGCGCCCGCCGGTCCGGACGTTCACCGCCGTCCGCGCGATCGCGCCCGTCGCGGGCATGCCGCCGAACAGCGCCGAGACGATCGATGCGAGCCCCTGGCCCACGAGCTCGCGGTCCGCGTCGTAGGGTCCGGTGTCGGCCATGGATGCCGCGACCCGCGCCGAGAGCAGCGACTCGATCGCGGCGAGCGCGGCCACGGTCGCGGCGGGCAGGAGCAGGCCCGCGAGGGCCGCCGGATCGAGAGCGGGGATCGCCGGTGCGGGCAGCCCGCTCGGCAGCGCGCCGATCGTCGCCACCGGCAGCGCGGTGAATGCCGTGACCGCCGTCACGACGACGATCGCCACGATGGACCCCGGCACGAGCGGATGGACGCGCGGGGCGACGAGCATGACCGCGGCGACGACCGCGACGATCGTGAGGGACCACGCGGCATCCGGCCAGGACGCCTGCAGCACCGCGTCGATCGCGCCGACCACCGCGTTCGCGCCCTCGGTCGCCGGCACGCCGAGGGCCGCCGGCACCTGCTGCAGGAAGATGATGACCGCGATGCCGAGCGTGAACCCCTCGATGACCGGCCACGGGATGAACGTGACCGCCCGGCCGAGCCGCAGCGCGCCCGCGAGGAGCACCATGGCGCCCGCGAGCAGTCCGACGACCGCGAGCGCGCCGGGCCCGTGCGTCGCGATGATGGGCGCGAGCACCACGACCATCGCGCCGGTCGGCCCCGACACCTGCACGTTCGATCCGCCGAACACGGCGGCGACGACGCCGGCCACGATCGCGGTCACGAGTCCGCTCTCGGCGCCCGCACCCGAGCTGACGCCGAACGCCAGGGCGAGCGGCAGCGCGACGATGCCCACCGTGACGCCCGCGATGAGGTCGCCCTTCCACGTGCGAGGCAGCTCGCGATAGTCCGCGGCGCCGGGCAGCAGCGAGCGGATGCCGCCGGCCACGCGCCGCACGGTCGGGCGGGTCATGCTCGGGCGACCGCCCGGGTCGTCGTGGTCGCCGAGCCGGTCGTGCGCTCTCCGCGCTCGGGTTGCTCCCCCGGCTCGGGGAGCTCGGGCAGCTCGGCCTGTGCGACGAGCTGCTGCTCGGTCGTCTGGAGGATCTCGCCGAGGAGGACGCGAGCGACGCGCAGCAGGTCGGCGACCTGCGGGTACGCGAGTCGGTAGAGCACCTGGTTGCCCCGGCGCGCGGCCGTCACGAGCCGATGCGTGCGCAGCACGGCGAGGTGCTGCGACAGGTGCGACGCCTCGAGACCGGTCGCCTCGAGGAGCTCGGCGACCGGCGTGTCCTCGCCGTTCGCTGCGGCGAGCACCTCGAGCACCCGCACGCGCAGGGGGTGCGCGAGGCCCTTGAACAGGTTGGCCTTGACCTCGTACAGCGGGCGGCTGGCATCCGTGAACACGACGACTCCTCAATGGATTGATGAATCCATCAAGTCATTATGCCACCCATTCGACCCGTTGCCGTTGGACGGCCTCGATCGTCGTCAGCTCGCGACGTTGCGCAGCCATGGAGATCGATCGGATTCGAGGCGCATCGTGTGCCGTGCGAGCGACGACCCCAGCGCCGGCGGTATCCCACGGAGACGGTCGCGACCGTCCCGATCGAGCGGCACGAGTCCCTCGTGCCGCTTCAGCCGCCTCAGACGGCGAGCGGCGGCCGGCGCAGTTCGATGACGTCGACGGGCACCGCCGCGGCATCCGGCCCGACGTCGTCGATGCGGTTGCGACGATCGACGTGGACGATGCGCGGACGCCAGGCCCGCGCCGCCGCGTCGTCCAGCTGCGCATAGGAGATGACGATGACGAGGTCGCCCTCGTGGACGAGGTGCGCGGCCGCGCCGTTGATCCCGAGCACGCCGCTGCCGCGCTCCCCCTCGATGACGTACGTCTCGAGTCGGGCGCCGTTCGTCACGTCGACGACGGCCACCTGTTCGCCCGGTAGGAGCTCCGCCGCATCCATGAGGTCGCGGTCGATCGTGATCGAGCCCACGTAGTGCAGGTCGGCGTGCGTCACGGTGGCGCGATGGATCTTGGACTTCAGCATGGTGCGCAGCACGGGCCAGAGCCTAGCTCGAGGCGGCGAATGCGGTCCGAACGTGTCGGCGGATGAAGGGGAGGACCGGATGCCCGAACCGAGCACGTTCGTATACGAGGTCCGCCCGGACCCGGAGATCCGAGCCCGGGCGGCCCCGCCCTCCCGACCATCACACCGGGAAGCTCGAGGAGGTCGCCGTCGTGAGGATGCGCGCGAGCGGCTCGCGGACGACGCAGCGATCGAAGCGGAATGCGTCGGCGAGCCGAGTCGCCTCGTCCTCGGAGATCCCGGAGAACAGCTCGGCGAAGTCGTCGACCATCGCCTCCGCGAGCATGACGTGCCGCATGTGGCCGGCGATCCAGCGCGGAGCGCCCCACGGGTAGGGGGCGAAGTGCGGGAACTCCTCCGCGAAGAGGGCTTCGACGGGCTCGATGAGGTGACGGATCTGCGCGTCGGTGGATCCCCACGAGTCGACGCCGAGTCGCGCCTTCTTCTCGAGCACCGGTCGGATGCGTCGCAGGTAGTCGGAGCCCGGGTCGGCCGAGACCACTCCTTGGAGGCCGATGTCCTTGTACGTCCAGAGCGCCCAGCTCGCGTCGTGCTCGGAGAAGATCTCGAGCTGGTCTTCGAGGAGCCGATACCGCTCCTCGTCGCGCAGCGGGTCACCTGTGTACACGGGGCCGAACTCGCCGACCCAGATGGGGGTCCCCGTCTCGCGCATGTACGCCGTGCGCGCGAGGAAGGTCTCCTCGATCCGCGCACGGTCGACGTATTCCCCGCGGCTGACGCCCGGATACGGCCCGCCGTCGACGAACCCCGGCAGGGCGTAGTCGTGCGCCGTGTACACCGTGTTCGGCAACGGATCCCCGAGCTGGTCGAACTGGGTCGAGTACCGGTTGCCGTCGAGGAAGAGGATGTGGTCGGGGTCCACCGCACGGATCGCGGTCTCGAGCCGACGGTAGAACGGACCGATGGCCTCGCCGTGCGCATCCGCCGGCTCGTTCAGCGGGTTGTACCCCGCGACCCAGTGGTTGTGGCGGTAGTGCTCGGCGATCGCCTCCCAGAGGTGCACCACGCGATCCTGGAAGTGCGGGTGCGTCCAGAACTGCGCCCACTGCGTGGGGTTGTCGCTGTGCCAGTGCTGGTTCTGCGCACCCGGGACCGCATGCAGGTCGAGGATCGTGTAGATCCCGTGCTCGGCGCAGGCCTCGACGACGCGGTCGAGCAGCCGGAACCCCTCCTCCTTCACCACGAAGGGCGCGTCATCGTCCTCGAAGTGGCGGTAGTTGAAGGGGATGCGCAGGGAGTTGAGCCCGAGACCCGCCAGGAACGCGGCGTCCTCGTCCGTGAAGAACACCTCGAGGAACCGCTCGAAGAAGGCCTCGTAGGCCGCGTCGCCCATCGCACGGCGCATGGCGCGACGGTGCTGCGACTCGGTCCCGGGATACCCCGTGATGAAGTTCTCCATGTTCATCCAGCCGCCGAGCCCGAACCCGCGCAACAGCAACGGCCCATCCGCGTCGACGATCCGCGTGCCCTCGACCTGCAGCACGTCGCCGCGCGTGATCACCGGACGCTCACCGCCGTCCAGGAGACGGGGGGCAGCGTCATGCGGAGGGCGCCGTCGGCGATCCGCGCGCTGTCGTTCGGGCGCAGGGCCACCCGCTCGGGGTCCTGCATCGTGTTCGCGGCGTGGATGTCGTCGTCCCAGAGGCTCTCGACGCTCACGATCCCGACGTCGCCGAGGATGCTGGTGTCGACGACGATCTCGACCTCCTGGTCGAGGCTGCGGTTCACGAGGAAGATCGCGGTGCTTCCGGTCGACTCGTCGTGCGTCGCGACCGCGTCGACGACCGTGGCGACCCCGTGCCGATCGGTCTCGTAGCTCGGGCTGTCGAGCTTCAGCTCCAACGTGACGCCCCGCGCGAGTCGTGACGTGACGGCGAAGGGGAAGTAGGTCGTCTGCCGCCATGCGGCGCCGCCCGGTTCGGTCATGATCGGCGCGATCACGTTCACGAGCTGGGCGAGGCTCGCCGCCGTCACACGGTCGGCGTGCCGCAGCAGGGAGATGAGGAGGTTGCCGAAGACGACGGCATCGACCACGGAGTAGACGTCCTCCAGGAGCCGCGGCGCGACCGGCCACTGATCGACGTCCGTGATGCGATCCACATCGGCATAGCGTGACTGGTACCAGACGTTCCACTCGTCGAACGAGATGTTGATCGTCTTGCTGCTCCCGCGCAGCGCCTTCACATGGTCGGCGGTCGCGACGACGGAGTCGATGAACCGGTCCATGTTCACGGCGGATGCGAGGAAGCTCGCGTAGTCGCCGTCGACGGGTTCGTAGTACGCATGGCAGGAGATGAAGTCGACCTCGTCGTAGGTCTCCTCGAGCACGATGCGTTCCCATTCGGCGAAGGTCGGCATCTGGGCGCTGGAGCTTCCGCACGCGACGAGCTCGAGTGTCGGATCGACCTGCCGCATCGCGCGCGCCGTCTTCACCGCCAGACGGCCGTACTCGCGTGGGGTCCCGTGACCCAGTTGCCACTGGCCGTCCATCTCGTTGCCGAGACACCACATCCGGATGCCGTACGGCTCGACCGCACCGTTCGCGATGCGCCGGTCGGACAGTTCGGTTCCCGAGCGGGTGTTGGCGTACTCCAGGACGTCCAGTGCGTCGAGGACTCCCCGGGTTCCGAGGTTGACGGCGTACATGAGCTCGCTGTCGACCTCGCGCAGCCAGGTGGCGAACTCGTCGAGCCCGATCTCGTTCGTCTCGGTGGAGTGCCACGCGAGGTCGAGGCGTCGCGGACGGGACTGTCGCGGCCCGACCCCGTCCTCCCAGCGATAGCCGGAGACGAAGTTGCCCCCGGGGTAGCGGATGGTCGAGACGCCGAGCTCCCTGACGAGCTCGATGACGTCCCGCCGGAATCCGTTGGCGTCGGCCTGAGGATGGCCCGGTTCGTAGATGCCGTCGTAGACGCACCGGCCGAGGTGTTCCACGAAGGATCCGAAGAGCCGGCGGTTGATGGGCCCGACGACGAAGTGCGGGTCGACGGTGAGGTGTGCAGAGATCATGGGTCCTCGATCGGGAGAAATGACGAAGGTCGTGGTGGCTGGTGACGGGGCTACTTGAGGCTGCCGATGGCCAGCCCTCCCTGCCAGTAGCGCTGCAGCGCGAGGAAGGCGATGACCAGCGGGATCACCGAGACCAGCGAGCCGAGGATGATGATGCTCCACAGGCTCTGTCCGCCCGCCGCTCCATACGTCGACGCGGTCGACTGCCAGAGCCCGATGCCGACGGTCACGGGGAAGAGGCGGTTGTCCGACAGCATCGCGAGCGGCAGGAAGTAGTTGTTCCACGACGACACGACCGAGAGCAGCAGCACGGTCACGACCGCCGGCCGGAGCATCGGAAGCGCGACCTGGAAGAACGTGCGGAACTCCCCGGCACCATCGACTCGTGCGGCGTCGAGGAGCTCGTCGGGCACCGCGTCGCGGGCGTAGACGAACATCAGGTAGACGCCGAACGGGTTGAGGAGCGTCGGCAGGATGACGGCCCAGATGGTGTTCGTGAGGCCTGCCTGGGAGAAGAGGATGAAGGTCGGGATCACGAGCGCGGTCGCCGGTACCATGACCGCACCGAGGAGGACGGCGAAGCTGAGGCGCCGACCCCGGAACTGGTATTTGGCGAAGCCGTACCCCGCCAGCACCGCCAGCGCCGTCGCGCCGATCCCGCCGACGAACGCGTAGATCGCCGAGTTGAGCAGCCAGCGTGCGTAGATGCCGCCACCGTACGAGAACAGCTGCGAGAGGTTGCCGAGGTAGTTGATGTCGTCCGCGAACCAGAGCGCGTTCCCGCCCCCGAACAGTCCGCCGGACGTCTTCGAGCTGTTC
>Ga0310904_10000069_pt1 | contig 19995 bp, 15 predicted proteins | sample C48D1metaG_FD_203746 | JGI IMG/M metagenome (GOLD analysis project Ga0310904, IMG submission 203746) | Lab incubated soil microbial communities from West Virginia University Organic Research Farm, Morgantown, WV, United States - C48D1 | ecosystem: Environmental > Terrestrial > Soil >... | reverse complement strand
CGTGGCGATGCCGGCCTGCTGCAGCTGCTCCTGATAATGACCAACCGTCGCGCGCCGCCGGTTCACGCGCAGGCACATTGGCGGATGCGAGTTGCCCGCCTCAAGTGTCGCATCGGCTTCGGCGGGATAAGCCTTGCGCAGGATCTCGATCCACCAGCGCGGATGCTGATAGCGCGCTTCGGGATCGGCCTGGATGCGCGCTTCGAGCGAGCCACGCTCGCGCAGGAAGCCACGCAGCAGCGCGTTGACGTAACCCTTGGCGTTCCAGCGCTCGAGCATGCCGCAAGCGCGCACCGCCTGATCGACCACGGTGTATTCGGCGTAGCGCCCGGAGTCGAGCGCATAGAGCGAGCACCACAGCAGCGCTTCCACCAGCGAATCGCCATGGTCGCGGCGCGACAATTGGCGCACGATCGCTTGCACGCGTCCATAGCGGCGCAACGTGCCGTGCGTCAGGTCGATCAACGCCCCGCGCGGCGTGTCCAAGCCTTCTTCGGTGATGCGCTCGAACTCGGCGCTCAGGCTGGCGCCGGCGGCGACCCGCTCCACCATCGGCGCCGCATCCCGCAACGCTGCGGCGAGAGCGCTCATGAGAAGCGCGCGGCGCCCGGGAGGCGGTGGCCGCGCAGAAACTCTTTGGCGCTCAGCCGCCTGCCACCGGCACGCTGCAACTCCGATACCGCAAGCGCTCCGTCGCCACAGGCGATGACGATCTCGTCGCCGGTCCGAAGCACGTTGCCTGGCTCTCCGGCTCCCTCGACCACCCGGGCGCGCCAAATCTTGACCGGCTCACCCTCCAACTGCCCGTAAGCACCGGGCAGGGGACGGAAAGCGCGTACGGCGCGCTCGAGCGCGGCGGCCGGTTGCTTCCAGTCGAGTCGCGTGTCGGCCTTTTCGATCTTGGCTGCGTAGGTCGCGCCAGTCGGCGGCTGCGAAACCGGTCGTGCGCGCCCGGCTTCAAGGTCGGCGAGCGCCGCGACGATCGCATCGGCACCGACCGCGGCGAGCTTGTCGTGCAGCGTACCGGCGTCGTCGTCGGGCGCGATCGGCACCGGGTGGCGAGAGAGCACCGGGCCGGTATCGAGGCCGGCATCCATCTGCATGATCGATACGCCGCTTTCGCGATCCCCGGCGAGAAGAGCGCGCTGGATGGGTGCGGCGCCGCGCCAGCGCGGCAACAGCGAGGCGTGGATATTGAAGGCGCCAAGCCGTGCGGCTTGGAGCGCGAGCGGCGGCAAGATCAGGCCGTAGGCGGCCACCACCAACGCATCCGCGTTCGCGGCCGATACGCGGGCGATGTCCTGCGGTGACCTCAGATTAACGGGCTGAAACACGGCTAGACCGCGCTCGACCGCGAGGCGCTTCACGGCACTGGACGCCGGTTGCAGACCGCGACCCGCAGGCCGGTCGGGCTGAGTCAGGACTAGCGCTACGTCGTGCCCTGCTTCCAGCAGACGCGCCAGCGCGCGCTCAGCGAAGGGCGCGGTGCCGGCGAAGACGAGACGCAGGAAAGTGTTAGGCGGTCTTGCGCAGCTGCTTCGCGAGCTTAGCGCGGATGCGCTGCTGCTTGAGCTGCGAAAGATGCTCGACGAAGACCTTGCCCTTGAGGTGATCCATTTCGTGCTGGATGCACACCGCGAGCAGACCCTGCGCTTCGAGCGTGAAGGGATTGCCGTTCTGATCGTGCGCACGCACTTTCACCCGCTCGGCGCGCTCGACCAGCTCGTAGATTCCGGGCACCGACAGGCAGCCTTCCTCGATGTCGGACACGCCGGTGGCTTCGACGATCTCCGGATTGACCAGCACGACCAGCGAGTCGCGCCGCTCGGAGACGTCGACCACGATCACCTGCTTCGGCACGTCGACCTGGATCGCGGCAAGACCGATTCCGGGCGCGGCGTACATGGTCTCCGCCATGTCGGCGACGAGCTTCTTCAACCCCTCGTCGAAAACGGTTACGGGGGCGGCGACTTTGTGAAGCCGGGCGTCGGGGTAGCGGAGGATGTTCAGGCTGGCCATCAGGACAATTTCACTTGCAAATTGAATGGATTATATGGAGAATCTCAGGCAGTGCGTAAGAAAAACCACCTTTGTGCTACATTGGGGTAGAAAAATCGATTTCCAGCCGGTCCAGGAACCGAAAAAGGGACGGATCGCCATGGTCCAGCAAGTTCGTAAGTCTATCATAGCGCTCGCTTTCTTGCTCCCGGCGCCCCTCCTCGCGCAGGCGCCCAGCGCTCCTCTCACGATCAAGCCCGATGCTCCCGACCGGTACACCGTGGTGCCGGGCGATACGCTCTGGGGCATCTCGCAGCGCTACACCGATTCGCCCTGGCGCTGGCCGGAGTTGTGGAATCTCAACCGCGATGCGATTCGCAACCCGCACCTGATCTACCCCGGGTACGTGATCGTCCTCGATCGCGAGCGCGGCCAACTGACGATTGGTGCCGGCGCGGAACGCGCGCCAGGCACCACGCCGCCGCCTGACACGGGCGCGGCTCCGACGACCGGCGCGGCTCCGACGGCGCCCATTCCCCCGACCACCGCCGCGGGCCCAGCCGGCACCGTCAAAATCGGGCCACGCATCCGCGCCGAGTCGCTCGCGCGCCAGGAAATTCCGAGCATTCCGCCTTCGGCGATCGAGCCGTTCCTGTCGCGTCCGCTAGTGATCGAGCCCGACGGGCTGGAGAAGGGCCCGACCATCATCGCCACCCAGTCGGACCGGGTGATGCTTGCCACCGGCAACGCCGCGTACGTGCGCGGAATCGGCAAGTCCAAGGACGACACGTGGTACGTGTATCGCAAAGGCAACCCGCTGGTCGATCCGGATACCAACCAGACGCTCGCCTATGAGGCGGTGTACTTGGGAACGGCGCAGGTCACCCGGCAGGGAGAACCAGCCACGGTCACGCTCACCGACACGGTGCTCGAGGTCGGCGCGGGCGACAAGCTGGTCGCCGCCGGGCGTCCGCAGCCGGTGAATTACGCGCCGCGAGCGCCCAACTCGCAGATTAAGGGCCGCGTCATCGCCATCTACGGCGGCGTCGGCAAAGTCGGCGAGGCGGGCCCGCAGCAGGTGATCAGCATCAACCGCGGCAAGGCCAACGGCGTCGAAGTCGGACATGTGCTCGCGCTCTACAACTTCGGCGGCACGGTGCGTGATACCAGCAAGGGCGCGAACGATCCGGGCGCACGAATCCAGCTACCCGACGAGCGCGCCGGGCTTGCGTTTGTGTTTCGCGTTTTCGACCGGGTATCCTACGCACTGATCATGCAAGCTTCGAAGCCGGTCGCACCGCTCGATGTGGTACAGACGCCGTAAGAAGAACCAGCGGTGAGCCAGGACCCGGGGCTCGCGAGCTGGCTGCAGCTCTCGCTCACTCCCGGGCTCAGTCCCGCCACCCTCCGCAAGCTTCTCCAGCAGTTCGGCCTCCCGCAAACGGTGCTCGCGCGCAAGCGCGGCGAGCTCGCTGCGCTGCTGCCGTCGGCGGCGCTCGCCGCGCTCGATTCCGAGGCAGTGGCTTCGGCCGTCGCCCGCGCGCTCGAGTGGTCGGCGGGAGTCGGCCACGCGGTGGTGACGCTCGCCGATGAAACGTATCCCAGGCTGCTGCTCGAGATCGCGGACCCGCCGCCGCTGCTCTATGCGCGCGGCCGCGTGGAACTGTTGGCGCGTTCCGCCCTCGCCATCGTCGGCAGCCGTAATGCCACCCAACAGGGCAGCGCGAATGCCGAGGCATTCGCGCGCACCCTGAGCGAGTCCGGGCTGACCATCGTTTCCGGTCTGGCGCTCGGCATCGATGCCGCGGCGCATCGCGGCGGCCTGCAGGGGCCGGGCTCAACCATCGCGGTGCTCGGCACCGGCATCGATGTCATCTATCCGCAGCGCAATGCCACGCTTGCCGGCGAAATCGCTGAACGCGGGCTGCTGCTCTCGGAATTTCCCCTCGGAACTGTCCCGGCTGCGCACAATTTCCCGCGGCGCAATCGCCTGATCAGCGGGCTCACGCGCGGCTGCCTGGTGGTGGAAGCCGCCGTCGCTTCGGGCTCGCTCATCACTGCGCGCGCGGCGGCGGAGCAGGGTCGCGAAGTCTTTGCGGTGCCCGGATCGATCCACTCTCCCCTTGCCAAGGGCTGCCACGCACTCATCAAGTCGGGCGCCAAGCTGGTGGAATCCGCCGAGGACGTGCTCACCGAGCTGTCGGGATTCCGCCCCAGCGGTTATGCATCGACGCGCGAGCAGCCGCGGCGCGAAACCGCTACTGCCGATACCGGTCTGCTCGCGCACATGGGCCACGACCCGGTCGACGTCGATTCGCTCTGCTCGCGCGCCGGGCTGTCCGCCGAGCAGGTGTCGTCCGAATTGCTGCGCCTGGAGCTCGACGGCCGGGTGGCCGCGCTACCGGGCGGCCTGTACCAGCGGCTGGAGAAGGAAGGACGCCGGTAAACCCAATCCCCAACGACGCGTTATAAGAAGGGAGGCCCTATGTACGACATCCTCGTGTTCCTGTTCGAGAATTGCCAGCAGGCCGAGCTCGCCTACGACAGCGATCGCGTGGCGAAGAAGCTGTCCGCCGCGGGCTTCGAGGACTCGGACATCAGTGAAGCGATGCACTGGCTCGACGGCATGCTGCATGCGCCGCAGGGCGTGCGCGAAGCATTGCCCGGCCTGAGCGCGAGCTTCCGCGCCTACGCGCCGCGCGAGCTCGCCAAGCTCGACGCGTCCTGCCGCGGCTTCCTGATGACGCTTGAGCAATCGGGCATCCTGAGCGCCGAAACGCGCGAGCTGGTGATCGACCGCGCGCTCGCCGCCTCCGGCGATACGCTGAGCCTCGAACAGCTCAAACTGGTGGTGCTGATGGTGGTCTGGAACCAGCAGATGCCCACCAGCCGGCTGCTCGCAGAGGATCTGTTCAGCGCGCCGCAGGCGCGTCTGCCAAGCTAGTCACGCTTTGACCGCCGCGGTTGACCGCGGTGACGGCCGGGTTGAACCCGCCGCGCCTTTGCACTTATCATCTGCGGCCTTTCGCGCCGCATGGCCAAAAAACTCATCATCGCGGAAAAACCGTCGGTCGCGGCCGACATCGCTCGCGCGCTCGGCGGCTTCGCGCGCAAGGGCGACTATTTCGAGAGCGACAAGCATGTGCTCTCGTCCGCGGTCGGACATCTGCTTGAGCTGACGCTGCCGGAGAAGTACGACGTCAAGCGCGGCAAGTGGTCCTTCAGCCGCCTGCCGGTGATTCCGCCGCACTTCGATCTCGCGCCGATCGAGAGGAGCGAGTCGCGCCTCAACCTGCTGCTGCGCCTGATGAAGCGCAAGGACGTGACCGGGCTGATCAATGCCTGCGACGCGGGCCGCGAGGGCGAGCTCATCTTCCGCTACATCGCGCAGCACGCGCGCAACAAGAAGCCGATCGAACGGCTGTGGCTGCAGTCGATGACGCCGGCTTCGATCCGCGAAGGCTTCGGCGCGTTGCGCGCAGACAGGGAGCTGCTGCCGCTCGCCGACGCTGCGAAAAGCCGCTCGGAAGCCGATTGGCTGATCGGCATCAACGGCACACGCGCCATGACCGCCTTCAATTCGAAGGAGGGCGGCTTCTATCTCACCACCGTCGGCCGCGTGCAAACCCCCACGCTCGCCATCTTGGTCGAGCGCGAAGAGCGCATCCGCGCCTTTACGTCGCGTGATTACTGGGAGGTGCACGCGCGCTTCGGCGCCAAGGCGGGCGAATACCCGGGGCGCTGGTTCGATACCGGCTTCAAGAAGGACGACGACGGCGAGCGCAAGGCCGAGCGGCTCTGGAAGAAGGCCGAGGCCGAAGCGATCGTTGCCGCGTGCCGTGGCAAGACCGGCATCGCGAGCGAGGAAACCAAGCCCTCTACGCAGCTATCGCCGCTGCTGTACGACCTCACCAGCTTGCAGCGTGAAGCAAACGGGCGCTTCGGCTTTCCGGCACGCATGACGCTGTCGCTCGCGCAGGCGCTTTACGAGCGCCACAAGGTGCTCACCTATCCGCGCACCGACGCGCGCGCGCTGCCCGAAGACTATCTCGGCACGGTCAAGAAGACGCTGGAGGAGCTGGGCGACACGCGCGACTTCGCGCCGTTCGCGAAGCAGATCCTGAAGCAAGGCTGGGTCAAGCCGAACAAGCGCATCTTCGACAACAGCAAGATCTCGGACCACTTCGCGATCATTCCGACGCTGCAAACGCCTCGCAACCTGAATGAAGCGGAGCAGAAACTCTACGACCTGGTCGTGCGGCGTTTCCTCGCGGTGTTCTACCCTGCGGCGGAATACCTGCAGACTACGCGCATCACGCGCGTCGGCGAGCATCAGTTCAAGACCGAAGGCAAAGTGCTGGAGAACCCCGGCTGGCTCGCGGTGTACGGACGCGCGGGGGGCGAGGAGAACGAGAACCTGCCGCCGATCACGCCGGACGAGAAGGTCCCGGTGCGCGAGATCGATGTCCAGGCGAACCAGACCAAGCCGCCGCCGCGCTACACGGAAGCGACGCTGCTCTCGGCGATGGAAGGCGCGGGCAAGCTGGTGGAGGACGACGAGCTGCGCGCCGCGATGGCGGCCAAGGGGCTCGGCACGCCGGCGACGCGGGCCGCGATCATCGAGGGCCTGATCCGCGAGCAATACGTGATTCGCGAGGGCCGAGAGCTGGTGCCGACGCCGAAAGCGTTCTCGCTCATGTTCGCGCTGCACATGCTGCACATCGTCGAGCTCGGCTCACCCGAGCTCACCGGAGAGTGGGAGCACAAGCTCAAGCTGATCGAGGCCGGCAAGCTCACGCGCGAAGAATTCATGAAGGGGATCAACGACCTGGTGAAGAACGTGGTCGGGGTGATCAAGAACGGCGAGATCCCGGATGTCGTGTACGCCACGGTGCCGGCGCCCTGTCCGAAGTGCGGCGGCAAGGTGCAGGAAAATTACCGCAAGGTGCAATGCCAGAAGTGCGACTTCACGCTCTGGCGCGTCATCTCCGGACGCGAATGGGCGCCGGAAGAGCTGGCCGAGCTCTTTACCAAGCGTTTCGTCGGGCCGCTCAACGGCTTCCGCAGCAAGCAGGGCCGGCCGTTCAGCGCCGGCATCCGCCTGAATAACGAGATGCGCCTCGAATTCGATTTCGGCCAGGGCAGCGGCGGCGAGGGCGACGAAGCGCCCGATTTCTCAGGCCAGGAGCCGCTCGGCAAGTGCCCTAAATGCGGCGCGCGGGTATTCGAGCACGGCGTTGCCTACGTCTGCGAAAAGGCCGTCGGCGCGCAGCGCACCTGCGACTTCCGCTCCGGACGCATGATCCTGCAGCAGCCGATCGAGCGCGAGCAGATGAAGAAGCTGCTCGAGGGCGGGCGCACCGATCTGCTGACCGGCTTCGTCTCCAAGAAGAACCGCAAGTTCAAGGCCTTCCTCGTCAAGCAACCCGACGGCAAGGTCGGTTTCGAGTTTCAGCCGCGCGCCCCCAAAGAACCGAAAGACAAGGCGCCCGAGGAAAAAGCTACACGTCCAGGTTCCGCACGCCGAGCGCGTTAGATTCGATGAATGCGCGGCGCGGCTCGACCTCGTCGCCCATCAGCTTGGTAAAAATCTCGTCGGCCGCGATGCCGTCCTCGATCTGCACCTTCAGCAGCCGCCGGCTGGCCGGATCCATGGTCGTTTCCCAGAGCTGGGCCGGGTTCATCTCCCCCAACCCCTTGTAGCGCTGCAGGGTCATCGAGCGCTCGACCTCGCCCAGCAGCCATTTCATCGCCTCGGCGAAGTCCTTGACCGGCTGGCGCTTGTCGCCGCGCTGCACGCTCGCGCCGGCGCCGACCAGGCCTCGCAGCATCTCCGCGGTGCTGCGGATCTGCGCGTAGTCGCCGGAGTGCACGAACTCGGTATCGATCGTGCTCAGACGCACGTTGCCGTGCCGGGTGCGCTCGACTCGCACCTGGTGACGCTCGGTCTTCTGGTCGAAATGCGGCGCCACCGCGAATCCCTGCGGCGCCAGCGCGGCCTCGAGCGCCTCCGCCGAAGCTTCCGCGGTGTCGCGCCGCGACAGATCGACCCGCACGCCCCGCAGCATTGCCTGCAGCACCTCACGATCGACCAGGCGGGAGACGCGGTCGATCACCGCCTCGGATAGCAGGTAGGATTTGGCGAGCTCGGCGAGCGCCTCGCCGCTGATCGGCTCGCGCCCGTCGCCCGGATGCAGCGCAGCGTCGACCAGCGCCTGCTTGAGCATGAATGCATTCAGCTCGTGCTCGTCCTTGAGGTAACGCTCTTCCTTGCCGAGCTTGGCCTTGTAAAGCGGCGGCTGGGCGATGTAGATGTGCCCGCGCTCGACCAGCTCGCGCATCTGCCGGTAGAAGAAGGTGAGCAACAGCGTGCGGATGTGCGAGCCATCGACGTCGGCGTCGGTCATCACGATGATGCGGTGGTAGCGCAGCTTGTCCGGGTTGTATTCCTCGGTGCCGATGCCGCAGCCGAGCGCCGTAATCAGCGTCGCGATCTCCTGCGACGACAGCAGCTTCTCGAAGCGCGCGCGCTCGACGTTCAGGATCTTCCCCTTCAGCGGCAGGATCGCCTGGAACTTGCGGTCGCGACCCTGCTTGGCCGATCCGCCGGCGGAGTCGCCCTCCACCAGGTAGAGCTCGCACAGCGCGGGATCTCGTTCCTGGCAGTCTGCCAGCTTGCCGGGCAGGCCCATGCCGTCGAGCACGCCCTTGCGCCGCGTCATCTCGCGCGCCTTGCGTGCCGCTTCGCGCGCCGCGGCCGCTTCGACGATCTTGACGGTGATGGTGCGCGCATCGGTCGGCCGCTCGTCGAGGAACTCGCGCAGGCGCTCGGCGACGATCTCCTCGACCACCGGGCGCACTTCGGACGAGACCAGCTTCTCCTTGGTCTGCGAGGAAAACTTGGGCTCGGGCACCTTGACCGACAGCACGCAAGCCAAGCCCTCGCGCATGTCGTCGCCGGTGGTCTCCACCTTGGCGCGCTTGGCGATCTCCTTCTCCTCGATGTACTTGTTCAGCACGCGCGTCATCGCCGCGCGCAGGCCGGTAAGGTGGGTGCCGCCGTCCTTCTGCGGAATGTTATTGGTGAAGCACAGCACCGACTCCTGGTAGGAGTCGTTCCACTGCATCGCCACCTCGACCGTGATGCCGTCCTTCTCGCCCAGGCCGAGGAACACGTTGGGGTGCAGCACGTTCTTCGCGCGGTTCATGTAATCGACGAAGCCCTTGACCCCGCCGGAAAACGCGAAGTTCTCCTCCTTGCCGGCGCGCTGGTCGATCATCACGATCTTCACGCCGTTGTTGAGGAACGAGAGCTCGCGCAGGCGGCGCGCCAGGATGTCGTAGTGGTAGTCGATGGTGCCGAAGGTAGCCCTCGACGCCAGGAAATGCACCTCGGTACCGCGCCGCTCGCTGCCGCCGCCGTGCTTGAGCGGCGCGGTGGCCACGCCGTCGCGGAACTCCATCTGGTGGACCGCGCCGTCGCGCCAGATCGTGAGCCGCAGCCACTCCGACAGCGCATTCACCACCGAGACGCCGACGCCGTGCAGGCCGCCGGAGACCTTGTAGCTGTTGGAATCGAATTTGCCGCCGGCGTGCAGCTCGGTCATCACGATCTCGGCCGCCGAGCGCTTGAGCTCGTCATCCTCCTTGATGCCGGTGGGAATGCCGCGGCCGTTGTCCAGCACCGAGATCGAGTTGTCGGTGTGGATCGTGACCACGATCTCGTCGCAGAAACCGGCGAGCGCTTCGTCCACCGCGTTGTCGACCACCTCGAACACCATGTGGTGCAATCCGGTGCCGTCCGAGGTGTCGCCGATGTACATCCCCGGGCGCTTGCGCACCGCTTCGAGGCCCTTCAGGACCTTGATCGAATCGGAGCCGTAGTCGCCGCTCTCGCCGTTACCCTTGTGCTCAGACATTCCTTGCTCAGATCCTCATCGGCATGACGACGTACTTGAAATCCTTCTCGGAAGCGTAGGTGATGAGCGCGCTCGAGGCGGAATCGCCGAAAGCGCACTCGATACCGTCGCCGCCGACGTTGTTCAGCACGTCGAGCAGGTAGTTGACGTTGAAGCCGATGTCGAGCGAGTCGCCGGCGTACTTGACCTCCAGCTCCTCGTTCGCCTCCTCCTGCTCGGCGTTGGACGAAACGATCTTCAGGCTGCCTTCGGAGATCACCCAGCGCACGCCGCGGAATTTCTCGTTCGACAGGATGGCGGCGCGCTGCAACGCCTGGCGCAGCGGCTCGCGCTCGGCGTGCAGCTTGTTCTTGTGGCCGGTCGGGATGACGCGCGTGTAGTCCGGGAACTTGCCGTCGATCAGCTTGGAAACCAGCTCGATGGCGCCGAAGCTGAACGCGGCCTGGGTGGCGGAGAGCTCGATGTTCACCGGGTCGTCGCTCTCGGCGAGCAGCTTGGTGAGCTCGAGCACGGTCTTGCGCGGCACGATCACTTCCTGGCGTGGCAGGTTGCCGCCGAGCTTCATCGCGGCATAAGCAAGGCGGTGACCGTCCGTCGCCACCAGCTTCAGGCTACCTTCCTCGACCACCATCAGCAGGCCGTTCAGGTAGTAGCGGATGTCCTGCTGCGCCATCGCATACTGCACCAGCGAAAGCAGGCGACGCAGCGCCTTCTGGTCGAGCTTGAACTTCGCCGACTCGCCGGCCGGCTTGGCCAGGCGCGGAAAATCCTCCGCGGCAAGGGTCTGCAGGGCGAAGCGGCTCTTTCCCGCCTTGACCTGCAAACGCTTGTCCTGCTGCTGCAGGGTGACCTCGGCGCCATCGGGCAGCGCGCGCAGGATGTCGAGCAGCTTGCGCGCCCCCACGGTGACCGCACGCGTTTCGCCCCCGGCCGGAATGGCGCTGCGCGCCGCGATCTGGATCTCGATGTCGGTGGCGAGGAAACCGAGCGCATCCCCGCTGCGCTCGATCAGCACGTTGGACAGGATCGGCAGCGTATGGCGACGCTCGATGATTCCGCTCACCGCAGAAAGCGGTGCGAGCAGCTCGTCCCGTTTTGCTTTTGCCAGAATCATTGTTATTTACCTTAGTAGTAACTAATAGAGCAGGCTTGAACGCTGTATAAGCTCGCAAGTCCTTGCTTTGCTGTACCTTGTCGACCACCACCGCCGGCTGGAAACCTGTGGAGCGAAGCTGCGGCAATGTGGATCGTCTTCGTCGCTGCCTCCCGCGGCGCGGTTACCCACAATTCATCCCATGGTCCCCCACAGCTCCCTTCAACCCTTCAGCACCTGCTCCAGCACCACGTAGTCGCGGTTCAGGGCGGTGTCGTGCTTGCGCAGGCTGGCGATGGTGCGGCAGGCGTGCAGCACCGTCGTGTGGTCGCGGTTACCGAACGCTTCGCCGATCTCGGGCAGGCTCATCTGCGTCAGATCCTTGGCCAGCGCCATCGCTACCTGCCGTGGCCGTGCCACGTTGCGGCTGCGCTTCTTCGAGTGCATGTCCGAGATCTTGAGCTTGAAGTACTCGGCGACGGTCTTCTGGATGCCTTCGACGCTCACCTGGCGGCTGGCGACGTTGAGGATGTCCTGCAGCGCCTCCTTGGCGAGCTCCATCGACAGCTCGCGCCCGCTGAAGCGGGAGAAAGCGAGCACTTTCTTCAGCGCGCCTTCGAGCTCGCGCACGTTGGAGCGCAGGTGTTTGGCGATGAAGAAAGCGATGTCTTCTGACAACGCCACCGATTCGGCCTCTGCCTTTTTCAGCACGATGGCGACGCGCATCTCCAGCTCCGGCGGCTCGATCGCCACCGTCAGGCCCCAGCCGAAACGCGAGATCAGCCGCTCCTCCATGCCCGCGATTTCCTTCGGATAGGTGTCGCAGGTGATCACGATCTGCTTGTGCGCTTCGACCAGCGCATTGAAGGCGTAGAAGAACTCTTCCTGGGTGCGGCCCTTGTTGGAGAAAAACTGGATGTCGTCGATCAGCAAGAGATCGAGCGAGTGGTAGTAGCGCTTGAACTCGTCGAACGACTTTTGCTGGTAGGCGCGCACCACGTCGGTGACGTACGCCTCGGCGTGGATGTAGCGGATGCGCGCCTGGGGGTTACGATCGGCGAGCTGGTTGCCGATGGCCTGTACCAGGTGCGTCTTGCCGAGGCCGACCCCGCCGTAGACGAAGAGCGGGTTGTACGACACGCCCGGGTTCTCCGCCACCTGCAACGCGGCGGCGCGCGCCAGCTGGTTGGCTTTGCCGGTGACGAAACTGTCGAATGAAAACGCCGGGTTGAGGCGTGCGCGCTCGAGCACCGAGGGCGTTTCCACTGCACGTGGAGCCGCGGCTGGGGCGGGGCGGGCCGCCGGTTCGGCGACCCGGGCGAGCACCAGGCGCACGCCGAGCTCACGACCGCTCGTCTCGGTGGCAAGGCGCTCGATGCGCGCGAAAAAGCGCTCGCGGACGAGCTCGAGCACGAATCGATTCGGTGCGGCGAGGATCAGCGTATCCGTGGCGTCGCCCGCTTCGGGCGCCAGCGGCCGGATCCAGGTGTTGAACTGCTGCGCGGGTAGCTCCTGCTCAAGCCGCCGCAGGCACGCGTCCCAGAGGTTTTGCATCTTCTCGGTGGCCTAAACGAGTTGAAATTTTACCCGCTTCGATATGCGTTATCCACAGCCGCGCGCGTCAAAAAACGCATGCACGCGAACGCTTTTTCGAGTTGACAATGCGTCTAAGCGCAAGCTCTAATACCGCCCTTTTTCGGACCGGCAGAAATGGCGACCAAGCGGACCTACCAACCTTCCAAGACGCGGCGCGCGCGGCGTCACGGCTTTCTGGTGCGCAGTCGCACGCCTGGCGGACGCAAAGTACTGCGCAACCGGCGCGCGCGCGGCCGGCGGCGCGTCGGGCTGTAGCCGCGGCCGCCAAGCGCTTCGGGCTGGATGCGGCGCGGCGGCTGAGGCGAAAAGCCGAGTTCGAGCACCTGCTGCGACAAGGTGCGCGCCGCAGTCTCGGAGGCTATACCTTCTACCTGGCGCGGCGCGAGGCTGGCAGCGCTCGGCTCGGCATGCTGGTGTCGCGCAGGCACGCGGCGCTCGCGGTCGAGCGCAACCGCATCAAGCGCTGCATTCGCGAAGCGTTCCGGCTGGAGCGTGAGGGCCTGGGCGCGCTGGACCTGCTGATACGACCGCCCTATGGGATCAAGCCTTCACCAGAGATGATTTCCCGATTGCGTCAACTTCTCGTCAGCCTCAAGCCGTGATCGGCAGCGCCTTGCGCGCCGTTGTGCGCGGCTATCAGTGGCTGCTGCGGCCTTTGCTGCCGCCCGCGTGCCGTTTTCATCCCAGCTGCTCGGAATACGCCGATGAAGCGCTCGCGCGCTACGGCGCCCTGCGGGGCGGCTGGCTGGCTGCGCGTCGCGTCTGCCGCTGCGGCCCCTGGCAGGCGGGCGGCTACGATCCGGTACCGCCCAAGAAATAAGACATGGATACGCAGCGTCTCATTCTGCTGGTGATCTTCAGCTTTTCCCTCCTCATGCTCTGGGAAGCGTGGGAGAAGGAGAACCGGCCGAAGCCGCCGCCGGCGCCGCCGGCGGCGCAGCAAAACATTCCCGTGCCGGCCAAGCCCGCCGCGCCTGCCGCGCAGGCCCCCGCCGCCGCGCCCTCGGGTTCGGTGCCCGCCGCCACGGCCCCGGCGCAGGGCGAGCTGGTGCGCGTGAGCACCGACCTCATGGTCGCCGAGGTCGATACCCTGGGTGCCACGCTGAAGCGCGTCGAGCTCCTGCGGCACAAGGACTCGAAGGACCTCAGCCACAATCTGACGCTGCTGGGTGCCGCGCACCACTACGAGGCGCAGAGCGGCCTGGCCGGCGAAGGCGGACCCAATCACCGCACGTTGTGGCGGGCGCAGCCGGGCGCGCGAGAGCTCGCGCCGGGCCAGGATTCCTTCGAGCTGCGCTTCACCGCCACCGGCAAAGACGGCCTCGAAGTGCACAAGGTCTACACCTTCCGTCGCGGCAGCTACGTGGTCGACGTGACGCTTGAGCTGCGCAACCGCGGCAGCGCGCCGCTCGCCACCTATTCGTACTTCCAGCTCACGCACGACGGCAAGCCCGACGCCAACCCGAACACGGTGGCCGAGACCTTCGGCGCTCAGAGCTTCATCGGCTTCGCGGTCTACACCGACGAGCGCAAGTTCGAGAAGGTGCACGGTACCGACATCGACAAAGGCAAGGCCGAGCACGTCAAGCAGGCGAATAACGGCTGGCTCGCCTTCGTGCAGCACTATTTCGTTTCGGCGTGGTTGCCGCCGCAGGGGGTCACGCGCGACTACATCACGGAGAAACGGCAGGACGGCACCTATGCGGGACGCGTGATGGTGCCCCTGAACGTCGCACCGGGAGCTGACACCAAGCTCACCGTGCCGCTGTACACGGGGCCGCAGGAGCAGCGTCAGCTGCACGCTGCCGCCCCCGGCCTGGATCTGGTGGTCGACTACGGCTGGCTGGCGATCATCGCCTGGCCGCTGTTCTGGCTGCTGGAGAAGTTCCATGCCCTGTCCGGCAACTGGGGCGTGGCCATCATTCTGCTCACCGTGCTGATCAAGCTCGTGTTCTTCCCGCTGTCCGCGGCGAGCTACAAGTCGATGGCGAAGATGAAGCTGATCACGCCGCGGCTCACCAAGATCCGCGAAATGTACGGGAACGATCGCAACAAGATGAATCAGGCAATGATGGAGCTGTACAAGACCGAGAAAATCAACCCGCTCGGCGGCTGCTTCCCGATCCTGGTGCAGATCCCGGTGTTCATCGCGCTCTACTGGGTGCTGCTCGCGGCAATCGAGCTGCGCCACGCGCCGTTCATGTTGTGGATTCAGGACCTGTCCGCGCTCGATCCGTATTACGTGCTGCCGATCCTGATGACCGCCACCATGGTGCTGCAGACGCGCATGAATCCGACGCCGCCCGATCCGGTGCAGGCCAAGGTGATGCAGTTCATGCCGTTCGTATTCAGCATCTTCTTTTTCTTCTTCCCGGCCGGGCTGGTGCTCTACTGGCTGGTCAACAACATCCTTTCCATCGCCCAGCAATGGCAGATCCAGCGCATGTTCAATCGCGACAAGCCTGCCCATGCCAAGCGATGACCCCACCCGCGACACGATCGCGGCGATTGCCACCCCAGCAGGGCGCGGGGGCATCGGGGTAGTCCGCGTTTCCGGGCCTGCGGTGGCGCGTATCGCCGCCGCCGTCTTCGGCGGCCTGCCCGAGCCACGGCTCGCCACCTTCGGCGCGTTCCGCGACCGGCACGGCGATACCGTCGACGAAGGCCTCGCGCTGTACTTTCCGGCGCCGCATTCCTATACCGGCGAGCCAGTGCTCGAATTGCAGGGACACGGCGGACCGGTGGTGATGCAGGCGCTGCTCGCGGCCTGCCTGGATGCCGGCGCGCGCGTCGCCGAACCCGGGGAGTTCACGCGGCGCGCCTTCCTCGAAGGAAAGCTCGACCTCGCGCAGGCCGAAGCGGTCGCCGACCTCATCGACGCCGCGAGCCGCGAGGCGGCGCGCTCGGCGCTGCGCTCGCTGAGCGGGGAATTCTCGGCCGCGATCGGCGCCCTGCAGGCGAGGCTGGTCGAGTTGCGCGCGCTTACCGAGGCCATGCTCGACTTTCCGGAAGAGGACGTGGACAGCCTGCATCGCGATGACGCGGCCGCGCGGCTCGCCGATGTGCAGGGAGCGCTCGGTGACGTGCTCGCCAAAAGCCGGCAGGGCAGCCTGCTGCGAAGCGGTATCCATGTGGTGCTCGCCGGTCGGCCGAATGTCGGCAAGTCGAGCCTGCTGAACCGGCTGGCCGGCGAAGAGCGCGCCATCGTCACGCCCATCCCGGGCACCACGCGCGATGCGCTGCGCGAGCCGATCCAGATCGACGGCGTGCCGCTGCTCGTGGTCGACACCGCCGGGCTGCGCGAATCGCGCGACGAGCTCGAGCGCCTCGGCATGCAACGCACCCAGCAGGAGCTGGAACGCGCGGACCTTGTGCTCGCGGTGTACGACGCGAGCCGCGGCCCGGACGAGTTACGCGACCTTCCTGCGGCGGCGTCGCGCATCGACGTGTACAACAAGATCGACCTCGTGCAGGGCTTCAGCGCACCAAGTGGTGCGCTCGCGGTATCGGCAAAGACGGGCGAGGGGCTGGAAGCCCTGCGCCGGCGGATTCTGGAGGCTGCGGGCTGGTCGTCGAGCGGCGAGCCGGTGTTTCTGGCGCGCGAACGCCACCTGCGCGCGCTCGAGCAGGCGCGCAGCCACCTCGCGGCCGCGAGCGGCGAGAGCCGGCGTTGGGAATTCTTTGCCGAGGAGCTGCGCCTTGCGCACAACGCGCTTGGCAGCATCACCGGCGAATTCAGCGCCGACGACCTGCTGGGCGAAATCTTCGCGCGCTTCTGCATCGGCAAGTGAAGGCGGCGCGCGAGAGCTGGGTCAATCCGTTTCTCGCCCTTGCGCTTTGCGCGGCCACCGGCGCGAGCTTCGCCTGGCTCAAGCTGCCGCTGCCGTGGATGATCGGGCCGCTGGCGGCGATGGCATGCTGCAACTTCGCCGGCACCGGGCTGCGCGCGCCGCGCGGCGGGCGCGAGCTCGGCCAGATTGTGATCGGCACCGCCCTTGGTCTCTATTTCACGCCGGTGGTGGCCCGCGAAGTGATTTCGTACTGGCCGCTGCTCCTGCTTGCCGGGCTGTTCGCCATCGCGCTCGGCGCAGGCGCGGGATGGATTCTCAGCCACACGGCGGGCGTCGATCGCACCACCGCGTTTTTCGCCAGCGTGGCCGGCGGCGCCGCCGAAATGACGCTGCTCGGCGAGCGCTATGGCGCACGGCCGGATCACGTCGCGCTCGCGCAGTCGCTGCGCATCCTCGCGGTAGTCATCGTCGTGCCGTTCGCCTTGACCTACACCGGCGCCCACGGCAGCGAGGTGTTCGAGGCGACCACGTTGCCGGTGTCGTGGGGCAAGCTCACGTTGCTTCTAGGCATCGGGGCGGTTGCCGCACTCGCCCTCAACGCGACTGGAATGCCGAACGCCTTCATGTTCGGCCCGCTCGCAGTCGTCATCGCGCTCACCGTAGGGGAAGTGCATTTCTCCTCGATGCCGGTTCCGCTGTCGAACACGGCGCAAGTGCTGCTCGGCTGCGCGCTGGGGGCACGCTTCCAGCGCCGCTCGCTGCAATCCGCGCCGCGGTTTCTGGGCGGCGTGCTAGTGAGCGTGGCGATCGCGATGGCGGTGGCGGCGGCGTTCGCAGCCGTGCTTGCCTGGTTCTCCGGCTTGCCGATCGCAAGCTTGGTCCTCGCCACCGCCCCCGGCGGAATCGCCGAGATGTGCATCACGGCCAAGGTCCTGCAGCTCGGGGTACCTCTTGTCACCGCAGCTCACGTCACGCGCGTGGCCGTTCTGATCACCACGACCGGACCGACCTACCGCGCCGTGCGCCTTTGGCGGGAGCGGTTTCGACGGAAGTAAGGTGTTGTTTCTAAGGCAATATTGCTAAGACTAGGCTGACCGGACCGGGGTCCTCGCATAGAGCCGCGGTGCTAAAATTCTCGGCTCACAGTACTCTCGTGCCCCCGGCCCAGCCTGCGCTGGGCCGTTTGCCTTCTGGAGAGTGACTCGCGATGAACGCACCCGTTACCCCCGTTGACCAGTCGAATGCACCGGCTTGGGTGCGCCATCGCGCGCTGCGCCAGTGGGTGTCGGAGGTTGCGCGACTGGCGAAGCCCGAGCGCATCGTCTGGTGCGACGGCTCGCAGGCCGAATACGACCGGCTGTGCGCGGAGCTGGTCGCCGCGGGCACGTTTGTCCGGCTGAATCCGAAGCTGCGGCCGAACTGCTTCCTCGCGCGCTCGCACCCGAGCGACGTGGCGCGCATGGAAGAGCGCACCTTCATTTGCAGCCAGAAGAAGGAAGACGCCGGCCCGACCAACAACTGGATGGAGCCGCGCGAGATGCGCGCCACGCTCAATCGGCTGTTCGATGGCTGCATGCGCGGTCGCACGATGTACGTAATCCCGTTCTCGATGGGCCCGATCGGCTCGCCGATCGCCCAGGTCGGCGTCGAAATTTCCGATTCCGCCTATGTCGCGGTGAACATGCGCATCATGACGCGCATGGGCCGCGCGGTTGCCGACTGGCTCGGCGAAGACCGGCCGTTCGTCCCCTGTGTGCACTCGGTGGGCGCGCCGCTCACGCCGGGCAAGAAGGACGTCGCCTGGCCGTGCAATGACAAGGACAAGTGGATCGTGCATTTCCCGGAGACGCGCGAGATCTGGTCGTTCGGCTCGGGCTATGGCGGCAACGCGCTGCTCGGCAAGAAATGCCTCGCGCTGCGCATCGCATCGGTGATGGCGCGCGACGAAGGCTGGCTCGCCGAGCACATGCTGATCCTCGGGGTGCAGGCGCCCTCGGGCGAGAAGACGTACATCGCGGCCGCGTTTCCCTCGGCCTGCGGCAAGACCAACCTCGCGATGCTGATTCCGCCGGCCGCGTACAACGGCTGGAAGGTCACCACCATCGGTGAGGACATCGCTTGGATCAAGCCCGGCCCGGACGGACGCTTCCGCGCGATCAATCCTGAATACGGCCTGTTCGGCGTCGCGCCCGGCACCTCCGAGGCGACCAATTCGAACGCGATGAAGATGCTGGACCGCAATGTGATCTTCACGAACGTTGCGCTGACGCCCGACGGCGATGTGTGGTGGGAAGGCATGACGGACGAAGCGCCCGCCAAGCTCACCGACTGGCAAGGCAATCCCTGGACGCCGGAGGACGGCAGGAAGGGGCGCCTGGCGGCGCACGCCAACGCGCGCTTTACGGTTCCCGCTTCGCAGTGCCCGTCGATGGATCCGGCCTGGGAAGATCCCGCCGGCGTACCGATCTCGGCATTCGTGTTCGGCGGCCGCCGTTCGACCACTGTGCCGCTGGTCGTGGAAGCGCCGAGCTGGGAAGAGGGCGTCTACATGGCCGCGACGCTGGGCTCGGAGACGACCGCAGCGATTACCGGCAAGACCGGGGTCGTGCGCCGAGACCCGATGGCGATGCTCGCGTTCTGCGGCTACAACATGGGGGACTACTTCGGCCACTGGCTGAAGATGGGCCGCGCGGTGAAGCACCTTCCGAAGATCTTCCGCGTGAACTGGTTCCGGCGCGACGCGAACGGCAAGTTCCTGTGGCCGGGCTTCGGCGAGAACATGCGCGTGCTTGCCTGGATCGTGGAGCGTTGCCAAGGTCGCGCACAGGGCGTGGAGACGCCGCTTGGAACCATGCCGCGCCACCAGGATATGAACTGGAAGGGCCTCGAGAAGGTCGATGCCGCGCGCTTCGACGAGCTGACGCGTGTAGATCCCGGTGCCTGGAAGGAAGAACTGCGCTCGCACGATGAGCTTTTCGGCAAGCTTGGCGCGCGGCTGCCCGCAGCGCTCGAAACGCGCCGCGGCCGCATGCACGAGAAGCTCGCCGCCTAGAGCGCGAATAGCGCCAGTAGCGCCGCGAGAAACGCGGCGCAAGCTCCCGCAGCGAGCGCCGCGCTCGAGGGCAGAACCTCGAGCAGTACGCCGCCGGCTGCCAGACCGATGCCCACACCGGCGAGAAGCGCGCTCGTCACCCAGGTAAACGCCTCAGTCGCATGCTCGGCACGCGAGATTTTCGCCGCGAGCATCGACTGGATGATCAGCGCGGGCGCCATCGCGATTCCGGCGAGCGCGGCCCAGGGCGCGAACAGCCAGGGCTGCCAGTGCAGCGCGAGAACACCGAGACCGAGCGCCATCAGCCCGAGAGCGATGACGAATTGGCGCGCCAGTGGGTAGTGCCAGCCGCGGCTGCCATAAGCCAGGCCGCCGACTGCGCTGCCGGCGCTGGTGATGCCGAGCAGAATTCCGGCGAGGGCAGAATTCCCGGCTTCGGCTGCATAGGCGACTACGCCGACTTCCAGAAAGCCGAATGCACTGGAGAAGCTGAGCACGACGGTGATCAGCGCCGGAAAACCGCGCTCCGACAGTGGTCCGAGCAGG
>Ga0310904_10000064_pt1 | contig 20350 bp, 31 predicted proteins | sample C48D1metaG_FD_203746 | JGI IMG/M metagenome (GOLD analysis project Ga0310904, IMG submission 203746) | Lab incubated soil microbial communities from West Virginia University Organic Research Farm, Morgantown, WV, United States - C48D1 | ecosystem: Environmental > Terrestrial > Soil >... | reverse complement strand
GCTGGCGACACGGCACCTACTACGAGGGCGACTACCTCGCTGTCTACGGCAAAGGCGGCGGCAAGGCGTCGGTGCCCGAGATGCAAGCCGCCCTCGGCATCGACTGGACCGACGTCCACGAAGAACTCACCGAAGCAATTCCGCCGGCCTACACCCAGTTCCTCGGCGAGCAGCTCCTCGCCCAGCTCGCCATCCCCGCCTGAGCACGCCGCAGGCCGCCCTGCATGTCCGAAGCAAGCAGGGCGACCCGACCCGACACTACCCACGACAGGAGCACACCGTGGCCGAGCCCCTCGTCCAGCCCAGCGCCTACCTCGTCAGCCACCTGCCTGAGGAACATGACGAGCGCTGCCTCTTCACCATCCAGGTCGAGTACCGGGGCGCTGGCCTCTGGTCCGTCACAAACCGCAGCCGCCTCCTTGGCCAGGACGGCACCTGGTCCTTCGGCTTCGAGTGGAGCGAAGGACCCCACGAACCCGCCACGTCCGACGAGATGGACCGCTTCGACAAGGAGCAGCAAGCGTGGCTGGCCGAGCACCGGTTCGACGAGCAGACCGCGTTGAGCCTCGCCAAGGAGGCTGCCGGGTCGCTCTCGTACCGCGGTTACACCGTCGCGGACGCCCTCGCCGCCACCCCCGCCTGACCCCCGCCGCCTGCCGGGTCGTCCCCGTGACGGCCCGGCCCACCCACCAGGAGCACACGTGACCGACCAGGCCAACGACACCGCCGCCATCGAAATCTGGGCCCGCATGCTCAACGCGGCCGACATCCACGTCTACGGCCCCGAACACCAGACGTGGCAGCGCCTCACCCCGAAGCTCCAGGAGCACTACCGCAAGGCCGCCCGCTGGCTGTTCCCGCGACTCACCGTCCAGCCTCAGCGCGCCACCGGGCAGCACCGGCCGCCGTGCATCGACGGTGACCACTGCGGCGAGGCCGCGCACTGCCCGCCCCCCGCCGACCCCGGGATCCGGGACGCCGCCCGTCAGGCCAGCGGACAGCAGCCGGACACGGCCGCCGGACTGCCGGACCCGGCTGTCGTGGACGCGTTCATCCACGACATGGCCAGCCTGCCGGACCCGACCACTGCCGACGACCCGGTGCAGCTCCGCTGGGGCCTCGGCGACGTCCTCCACGGCGACGACGACACCGTGACCGTTTGCCTCTCCGGGCCCGCCCCCGACCGCCGGCCGTACTGGCTGGAGCTCGACGCCGAACGGGCCGCTGCGCTCCGCAAGGAGCTCGCGCCGGACGTCACCCCCGCCGCCGAGCAGCCGGAGACCTGCCGCTCCGTCACGGCCGACGGCACCACGGTCCTCGTCCGAGGCGCCGGCGACTGGACCGACCAGGACCAGCGCTTCATGGGCGAGATCGTGGCCGCCGCCAAGCGGAAGTACGAGGCGGAGCACCCCGCTGCCCCTGCTGCCGGGCTGGACGACGCCCAGCCGGCCAACGACCTCCCCGAACGACTCGCAGCCACCCTCACCGAACGGTTCACCGCACTCGGCAACCCCTTCTCCGGCATGCGCACCGCAATCCCGAGCCCCGACGGATGGCCCGCCAGCCGGGAAGTCAGCCCCCGGGACATCGCCAACGTGCTCCGTGAACTGCTCACCAGCCGCCCCGTCGAAGAGGACGAGACCCCATGACCCAGCCCGAGCCCGCCCAGACCCGGCACACCGCCTGCCTGCTGGACGCCTGCGCCCGCAACTGCACCACCGAATGCCGCGAGGCCATCAACCGCTCCTGGACCGCGCTGCGCGGCAATGTTGCCCCCGCTCAGACCCGGCACACCGTCGACACCATCACCAGCGACGACCTCGACCAGCTGTACCGCGAGATCGACACCCTCCGCGCCGTCTGCCGCAGCAACAAGCAGGCCTACGCCGGCGCCGTGACGGATGCGATGGCCGCCGACGAGCGCGCCAAGGAGGCCGAGGCCGCCCTCGACGCCGTCCTCCACCCCGACCTCTTCGACGGCACCGTCAACGACATGGCCGAGCTGTACGCCGTCCACCGGGCCATCACCGACAACGGCGGCCAACTCACCCGCCCCATCCACCGCGCCCTCGACGCGCTCCGCACCCGCTGGGACCTCGCCCTCCGCCACGAACAGCAGCGGAACCAGCGCGCCGCCCTCGACGCCCACACCAACCCCACCGCCCGCTGACCGGCAGACCCCCGCACAACCCCAAAAAGCCCCCGCCAGGGTGTTGGCGGGGGCTCACTGGTCTTCCGACTACTCCGACGGCCTGTTCAGGTCCGTACGCTGCCCCTGACGGCTCTTCCGCGACGCAAAGTACGGGCGGGCCAGATGGTAGTCGACCGCCTTCGTCCGGCCGATCTGCATCACCGGTGGGAAGGCCGGGTCCGTTCGAGCGATCGTCGACACCCGCTGATGGGTGATCTGCTTCACCACCCCCTCAGCGACGAGGCGGCGCGCCAGCTCTCTGAAGCTCACCATGTCAGGCCCCCCTTCGGGCTCGGTCATGGGCACCATCTTCCCCGACTTGGTTGCCAGTTGGCAACGAAGTCACTACGTTGGATCCAGCACAACAGAACGGCCCCGGTCGGTGGCAAGACCGGCCGGGGCCAGCTATCCCGCCTGCCAACCAGGAGGAACAGCCATGCCCGAGCTTAACCACGCCACCCAGCAGGACGAAGCCCTCCGCCAGGTGCGCATGGACGCCACCGTCCGCGACGGCCTCCGCCTCATCGCCGACCGACTCGCCCACCTCAAGCCCGGCGAACTCATCACCCCCGGCCAGCGACAGGCCATCGCCCTCACCGTCGCCGACACCACCCACCCCACCGACGAGGACGCCGCCGTCGAGCTGGAACGCCAGCTCCTCCGCCGCATGCCGTTCGTCGACGGTCGGGCCGTCACCCGCGGCGAGTACGCCCTCTGGCTCCGCAAGACCTCCTGGGGCGCCTGATGGACACCCCCACCTACGAGCCCGCGCCCGAGCCCGACTACACCCCGCGGCCGAACACGATCATCGACACCCCCGCCACCCCCGCCTTATGCGCAGCCGACTACGCCGCCGCATCCGCCATCCGCGCCGAACTCGACAAGCAGGCCAACCGATGAACACCGAAACCCTTCGCCTCGACCTTCGCGCCGCCGCCGACTGGATCAACGACAACCGCCCCCACCAGCCCATGAACGACGCTGGCCGCCTCGCAGGCGCCCTCGTCGCAGCCCAAGCCGCCCACCCCGGCAACGAGCAGGCCGCCAACGCCTACATGGAGCAGCTCCTCAAGCACATGCCGGCCATCAACCCCGTCCTCAGCCGCGCCCAGTACGCCGCCGACCTCCACACCCACTCCTGGAGGATCTGATGGATCTCTCCTGGCTGAAGACCCCGCTCCTCATCCCCGCCACCGTTCTCTCCGGCGGCAGCCTCGCCTGGACCACCTGGTCCCTCGTCGACCTCCTCGGCGCCGGCCCCTGGGGCATCACCGTCGCCGCCGGCGCCGACATCATCTGGGCCAGCGTCATCTGGGCCGAAGCCCGCGGCCTCCGCATCGCCGGGTACCGGTGGCCCGTCGCCGCCATCGGCTGGGCCGCCCTCCTCGCAGTCGGCGCCTTCCTCGTCTGGCACGGCATCGACCGCGGACACGCCGCCATGGCCGTCGCCGGACCGCTGCTCCCCATCGGCGCCAAGCTGGTGTGGCTCCTCGCCCTCGCCGACATGCGCGACCCCGCGGCCCTCACCGACGACGAGCGGGCGCAGCTGGCCGCCATGGAGCGCGCCATGCGGTTCGACGAGGCCCAGCACCGGTACACGCTGCGGCGCCGCGAGATGGACGCCGAGGGCCTCCTCGCCGACGTGTCAGTCGACTTCGAGATCGAGCTCGCCCGCCAGGAGAAGGGCCGCGAACTCGCCCGCCGAGCACCGATCGCGATCGCCCCGATCACGCCCGAGCAGACCCCGATCACGATCGCGAGCAGCCCCGAGCAGCCCACGCCTTCGGGGCGCCCAGAACCCGCCGTGACCAGCCCGATCGCCGATCGCGAGCAGAAGAGCATCGCCGATCTCGCCCGCGATCACGTCGCGATCCACCCCACCAACCCCGCCGCCACCGACGCGATCTGCTCGCTCCGACCGGACGCCGATCGCCCGTCCGTCGGCGCCGCTGTTCGCCGTGCTCGCCGCGAACTCGACGGAGGTACCTACCGATGATCTGGGCAACCCTCGGCGGCGTCACCATCGGCCTCGCCCTCCTCATCCGCCACCTCATCTACTGGTGGCCCGGCCTCAAGTCCCTCCAGACCTCGCCCCTCCAGCACGCCGGCGCCCTCCTCCCGTTCCTCGCCGCCTGGTGCTACGGCGCCCTCGCCATCCTCACCGTCGGCGGCCTGATCGGCTGGTTCGCCGACACCACCCTCTGGATCACCAACTGGCTCGGCGACGCCGCCCTCGTCTGGGGTGTCGGCGGACAAGCCGGCGTCACCTCCCGGGGATCCTCCTACCTGCCCCTCACCCAGACCGGCGGCGCGATCGTCCTCCTCATGACCGTCGCCCTCGTGGTGGCGTCAAAGAAGTCGGCCCGCGGCGGAGACCTCAAGTCGGGCGCCTGGTGCGGGTTCTGCCTCGGCAGCAGCGCAGGCATCGCCGGGTTCGCCGCCGTGCCCCTCGCCCAGGCTGCGAACACGATCGGCGCGACCGTGTACGGGGCCATCGCATGACCGTCGACGAGACGGCCGCCGAGACGCCCGTGGAGGAGTCTGAGGGCCCCTCCCGGGCGGCCGGCGGATGCGTCCTCGTCATCGCCGCCAGCGCCGCCGGGGGAGTCGCCTACGCGGTCCCGGAGCTCGGCTACTTCGTGGCCGGGCTGACGATCACCACCGTCGTCCGCAAGGCCCACGGTTGGGTCGCGAAACGCCTAGGAACCTTGGATAACATCCAAGGTTCCGACGAGCAGGACACGGTCGACATCGTCGCCACCCTCCACCAGCTGTCCCCTGCGGGCACTGCGAACGTCCGCCTAACCCAACTCCAGGCTGCCGCCGACCTGCCCGACACCAAGGCAGTCCGCGCCCTCCTCGACGACGCTGGCATCCCCGTCGAGACCGGGGTACGGGCGGGCGGGAAGAACGGGCCAGGCGTCCACCACCGCAACATCCCCCGCTCCTGCGGCGCCCCTTCCGGTGGGTGTTGGTGCAGGTCAGACGCCAACACCAACACCAACAACAGCGGCGGGGAGGGGCCCGAGAAGGGGTTCGTTGTAACGCACACCGGCCAGGCCGGGACCACCGTGTACGACCTGTTCGAGACCCACAGCCGCCACCACATCACCCGCACCTGAGGAGGCTCGTCATGGCACTGCGTCAGCCCAAGCCCGCCCCCGACGACCCCCGCCTCAGCGGCCACGAGACCGTGTACAGCAGCAGCCGAGGCGGCTGGACCAAACCCGCCGACAAGCCCATCGCGGGCACACCGAAGAAGCCGTAGCCGTCCAACTGTCAGCCCCCGCGCGTACCGTAGGACCATCACACCCGTCGTTTGTGGAAGCTGCCCGCTCTCGACGGAGGACCCAGCCCCGCCCCCGGCCTGATGCCCCGGGAGCGGGGCTTCCCCATTCCATCCCTGCGTTCCAGGCTGCACGGTAGGTTCACCTGATCGCCACACCAGAATCACCGGAGCCCGCCATGAACCAGCCGCCCTACGGCCCCCCACAGCACCCACCCGGTCACTACTACGGCCCCTACGGCCCACCGCCGAAGAAGAGAATGGGCGCCGGAGCCATCGTCGCCATCGTCTTCGGCAGCATCGTCGGCGTGCTCGTCCTGATCGGCATCATCGAATCGGCCCTGGGGACCGACACCAAGGGAGCGCCCCAAGCCGCGCCCTCCTCGACGACCGCACCCAAGACCAAGACGCCAGCGAGGAAGACTGACCCGCCGGCTACCAAGCCCGCAGGCTACGCAGACGGCGACTACATCATTGGCGAGGACATCCCGCCCGGCACCTATCAGACCGTTGGGGCGCAGGCAGGGGCCTTCGAGTTCTGCATGGTGTCCACCAAGCCCACCGCCGACGGCGTGTTCCCTCAGCTGAAGTCGGCCAACAAGGACGAGCGGATCATCATCACCATCGCAGCCAAGGACGGCATCCTGTCCATTTCCGGCTGTGAGCCGCTCACACGACGCAAGTAGCCCGATTACCGCACTACTGCCCCAACTCGGGTGCATACTCGAAGAGCAGGTGCGGCGGCTCCAGGTGGTCGGCGTAGGCCCCAACCTTCCCCCCGGTTGGGGCCTTCCTGCATATGCTGGTCCCACCCGATGAAAGGGGCCGACTATGGCGACGCCGCTTACCGCCGACCAACTCGTCACCGCACTACGCGCCGAGGGGGTGAAGGTCATCGAAGTCCCCGGCTGGCGAACCAACAACCGCAACCACGTCGGCAAGTGGGGACCCGTCCACGGCAGCATGCTCCACCACACCGTCACCCCCAAGACCATGTCCGCCGTCGGCATGTGCTTCGACGGCATCAGCGACCTGCCCGGCCCGCTCTGCCACGGCGTCATCCGCCGCAACGGTGAGGTCCACCTCGTCGGCCATGGGCGCGCCAACCACGCCGGCGGCGGCGACCCCGACGTCCTGCGCGCCGTCATAGCCGAGGACTACGGGATCCGGCCCCCCACAACGAACGAGCACCAGGGCAGCGCGGGCGCCGTTGACGGTAACGCGCACTTCTACGGGTGGGAGTGCGAGAACCTCGGGGACGGTAAGGACCCGTGGCCCGCCGTGCAGGTGGAGGCGATGGTTCGGGTGTCGGCGGCCCTGTCCAGGGCACACAAGTGGACGGCCAAGTCCACGATCGGGCACCTGGAGTGGTCGGACTGGAAGAGCGATCCGAACGGGCCTGACAACGTTGTCAGCATGCCGGGCCTCCGTACCTGCATCGCCGAACGCCTCACCCACCCCGCCAACTGGACACCGGGCACCACCCCGACACCCCCCGCCCCCAAGCCGCCCACGGAGACCGCCGTGACCCTCACCAACACCGACCTCCAGCACGTCGCCCTCGCCGTCCAGGGCTACCGCAACCCCAAGGCCGACGCCGCCTCCGTCGCCGCTGGCCACGGCCACATCCCCGACGCCTACGGATACCTCGTCCTCACCCACGGCCTCGTCGTCAAGCTCACCACCCTCATCGAACGCCTCGACCAGCGAGTCGCCGAACTCGAACGACGAGCCGCATAAGCCCGACAAGGACTGCCTAGGGCACGTGAGTGAGCGCGATCGATGAGCCGACACTCGGCGAACTGCTGCGCGACGTCCAATCCGACGTCCGCGCCATACGCGACGCCCAAACCTCCTACCTCACCAAGGAGATGTACGACGTGAGGGAGAAGGCATTGGAACGCCGCGTCACCGCTCTCGAAGAGAGCAGACAGACCTGGGTCCGGCTCGTCGTCAGTGCGTTCGCCCTGCCCCTCCTCATCGTCCTCGTCGCCTACACGATGGGGGTGAAGACGTGAGACGCGCAACGCGGAAGGCCGTCGTCTGGTGGGCGTGCGTAGCCGCGCTCGCCTTCGCCATCGGAGCCGGCATCGCCTACGTCTCCCAGGTGTCCGACCGTGTCGAGCGTCTGGAGTCTGACCGGTCCGCCCTGTCCCGACAGGTCCGCGATCTGGGCGGTACGCCGGTAGTCGGGCCGCGGGGAGTGGACGGTACTGACGGCGCCGTCGGACCCTCCGGGCCTCCCGGTCCGACCGGAGCGGCAGGCATCGACGGGCGAGACGGCGTCCCTGGCAGCCCAGGTCCGACCGGCCCTGCCGGACCCCCCGGGCAGGCCGGGAAGGACGGCGTCGACGGCACCAATGGTGTCAACGGCAAGGACGGCGCCCCCGGCCCAACCGGACCCGCTGGACCCTCCGGCCCCCCGGGACCCACAGGACCACCCGGACCTGCCGGCCCACAGGGCGAGCAGGGCCCTACCGCAGCCGCCTGCCCCACCGGCTACCTCGGCGTCGACCTCGACTGGAAGGGCACCACCTACTTCGCGTGCAGGAAGGAGACCACCCCGTGACCGACGAGCCGTACCCATGGGTGCGCCGCGACAACGAACGCGGCAAGGCCTACGACGCGTTCCGCGAGTACCTCAACCAAGGCCCCCGCCGCACCGTCCTCGCCACCGCCGAAGCCGTCGGCATCACCAAGGACAGCGCCTACGAACTGTCCAAGCGGCACGACTGGAACGCTCGGGCGACCGCCTACGACCAGCACCTCGCCTCCGCAGCCACCGACGGCCTCGCCTCCCAGATGGCGTCCGCCCGCGACGACAACCTGGCCCTCGCCGACAAGCTCCGCGGCCACCTCGTGGACCAGCTCGAGGAGTGCATGCGCGCCAAGGAAGACCCGTCCGTCCGCTGGTCCCAAGCCCTCGGCGCCATGGTCCGCCTGGAAGAGCACGCCTTCCGGCTGAAGGACGATCCGAAGACGTCCGCCGCCCGCGACAAGGTCCAAACCCTCCTCGAACGGTTCGACAGGGCCAACCAGACGTGATCCTCACCCCGGCCGACCTTGCTGGACTAACCCCCGCCGAGCTGGAGCAGCTCGCCGAGGGGCTGGAGAAGCTTGTCCTCGACCGGGAAGCCGGGAAGGTTCCGTGGCTGTGCGACACCCCCGACTGTGACGGGCAGCCCCACCCCGGCCGCCCGGGCCGGCACTCCCGTGCGGCGCAGCGCCCGCCCGCTGGCGACGACTGGGACGTGTGGCTCGCCCTCGCAGGCCGTGGCTGGGGTAAGACCCGTACTGGCGCGGAGTGGGTCATTGAGCAGGCCCGGCACCTGGAGCGTGGAGCGCTCATCGGCCCGACCGCTGCGGACACCCGGGACATCCTCGTTGAGGGCGAGTCCGGGATCCTAGCTTCCGCGCCAGCCACGTTCCGGCCCGACTACCAGCCGTCGAAGCGGCGCCTCGTCTACCCCAACGGTGCTATTCAGGTCTGCTACTCCGCCGACGAGCCCGACCGGCTCCGCGGCCCGCAGCATCACTACGGCTGGTTCGACGAGCTCGCGGCCTGGCGGTATCTCCAGTACGCGTGGGACATGGCGCAGATGGGCATGCGCCTCGGCGACCACCCCCGGATCTGCATCACCACCACGCCGCGCCCGCTGCCGCTGATCAAGCAGCTGTTGAAGGACGAGCGGACGGCCGTGGTCCGCGGCTCCACCTACGACAACCTGTCGAACCTGGCCGACACGTTCCGGCGTGCGGTCATCGCCAAGTACGAAGGCACCACCCTCGGCCGGCAGGAGCTCGACGCCGAGGTTCTGGAGGACTTGCCGGGCGCGCTGGTGGCGCGGGCACTCATCGACCGGGCACGGGTGACACCGACTGAGGTGCCGGACCTGATCTCCATGGCCGTCGGCATGGACCCCGCGGGTACGGGCGCCGGCGACGAGACCGGCCTCGTCGTGACCGGCTGGGGTGTGGACCAGCACCACTACGTCCTTGCTGACGCCTCAGCAAAGCGGACACCGGACCAGGCTGCCCGGGCCGCGTACGCGCTCCTGGAGGAGCACGGGGCGTCGTACATCGTCGTCGAGGACAACGGGCCCAAGGACTGGCTGGAGGAAGTTCTCAAGCGCGTGTGGCGCGACCTCAACCCTGGTAACACGGTCCCGCCGCCGATTCGCCGCGTCAACGCGTCCAAGGGGAAAAAGCTCCGCGCCCAGCCGGTGGCGATGCTGTACGAGCAGGGCCGCGTCCACCACGTCGGCAGCCTGCCCGAGCTGGAAGACCAGCTGACCACGTGGATCCCCGAGGAGTCCCCCAACAGCCCGGACCGGGTGGATGCCGAAGTCCACGCCATCACCTACCAGATGAAGCGGGACCGGGGCACGCGCACCGAGCTGGTCAATCCGCACACTGCGGCCCGCAGGTCGGGGCGTGTGGCGGGGCAGCATCCGGCACTTAAGGCACGACAGGCCGCCCGAAGGGCATGATGGGATGGAAATGGAAACGTATCCGCTTCTCGCTGTGGGGGTGATGGCGCTGGCAACCGCCCGCGTTACTCGCCTCATTACCCGCGACCGCATCCTTGCGGCACCCCGCCGCGCCGTCCTCAACGCCCTCCCCGACGACCACCTGCTCGCCTACCTCATCGTGTGCGACTGGTGCGTCTCGGTCTACACGGGCACCCTCGCGGCCGCAGGCGGGGCATGGGCGGGCTGGTGGACGTGGGCGTGGGTACCGGCGCTCGCGTTCGCGTTCAGCTACACCACGGGCTACCTGGCGTCCCGGGAGGGCGAGGACTGATGGCGATCTTCCGCAGGCGCACACCCAAGGGCCCGCTGGTCCTCGACACCCCAGACCCGAGCATCTCCCCCCGCAGCATCACCGCGGCGGCTATGCCGATGGCTGGCCCCGGGGTGAAGATCGCCGACCGGGCACGCAAGCAGTCGTCCAACAGCGACTGGCAGCGGCAGGGCTGGTACTACTACGACGTCATCGGCGAACTCCGAGCACCCTTGGTGTGGATCGCGAACGCCGTGTCGCAGGCAGACATCCACGCCACCGAACTCGACCCCGCCACCGGGAAGCCCACCGGGCCGTCGACCAACCCGACCGCCGTACAGGCCGCGGCGCAGGTCCTCGGGGGAGCCGCCAAGCGCGCCACGCTCCTCCGCGTTCTCGCCCTTTGCTGGCAGGTACCCGGCGAAGCGTGGGTCATCGTCCGCCCCCGCAACGCCGGTCTGCCCGATGAGTGGATCGTGCTGCCCCCGTCGCAGGTGACGACAAAGGGCACCGGTGCAACGGCCAGCTGGCAGTACCGCGATCCGAAACTCGGCGTCGACGTCCCCCTCGACACCCGCTCCCGGCTCTTCCGGATCTGGGACCCGCACCCCGCCGACTTCATCCAAGCCGATAGCGCCGTACGACCCGCCCTCCCGATCTGCCGCGAGATCGAGAAGACCTCCCAAACCCTGGCGGGACAGCTCGACTCCCGCCTTGCCACCGCGGGCGTGTGGCTCGTTGCCGACGAGCTGGAAATCCCCAAGGGCGAGCACGAGACGACAGCCCTGGCGTTCATGGACGAGCTGCTGTCCGTCGCGGAGACAGGGATTCAGCAGCCGGGTACACCTGCTGCGGTGGTGCCGGTGGCGTTCAACGCCCCGGGCGAAATGATCGGCGCAGGCAGTGCGCTGGCGTTCGTAGACTCGTCAACCCAGTTCGTGCAGGGCCTGGACGACCTTCGCGACAAGGCCCTCGACCGGCTCGCTGCGACGCTGGACATGCCGAAGGATGTGGCGGCCGGCAGGCAGGGTGAGTCGAACCACTGGTCGGCGTGGCAGGTCGAGGAGTCCACCTACAAGATCTTCATCGAGCCCCTGCTGCGGGAGCTCGGCGACGCCCTGACCGAGCAGTGGTTCCGGCCCGCGCTCGTCGCCATGGGGATGAAGACGGAGCAGGCAGCCACCTACGAGATCGGCTGGGACACCACGAGCATCGTGGCGCGCCCGGACGACACCGAGAACCTCCGAGACCTCCACGACCGGCTGCTCATCTCCGACGAGTACATGCTCACGGAGAACGGCGTACCGCTCGACGCGATGCCGGACGAGGCGGAGTACACGCGCCGCCTGCTGGAGAAGGTCGTCATGGGTGCGCCGACGCTCCTCAGCGACCCAAACGTAGCGCAGGCGATGGGCCTGGAGGTGGTGGTGGCGCCGGAGGCTACGGGCGCGGCAGGCGAGATCGAGGGCGGCGAGCTGGAGCCGGCATCCACGCCGTCGCCTGAGGCGCTCCCGGCGACGCAGGATGCTGAGCCGGAGCCGCGGGGCGTCCCAGATGGGCTGACGGCGGCGGCTGAGCTACTGGTGTTCGATGCCCTGTCGCGGGCGGGCGGGCGGCTGCTCACGCGGGAGAACCGCGGCCAGTTCACCTCTACGCCGAAGCACGAGCTGCACACGGTTGTGGCAGCTGCGGGCCGAGATGACCTGTTGGATGGCTCGTTCCAGTTCATCGAGCCGGTTGCCGATGCGTTCGGCGTCTCGCCCGGTCTGTTCAACATGCTGCTGACGGAGTACACCCGTGTGCTTCTGAACGAGGGGGCGCTTCACGATCGTGAGCGGCTGCGTGAGCGTCTGGCCCTGGCGCTGACTGGTGTTCACCGGTGACAACGTTGCCGCCTGATGACGGGCTACCTCAGCGCTTGCGGGCGGAGGCGTTCATCCGCGAGGGCGAGCAGCGCGTTGCACGCACGTGGTTCCGCAGCCTGACGCGCTGGCTGGACCGTGTCCGGCCTGCCGTTGTCCAGGGCGACACCGTCGACCCGGGCCGCGTCTCGGACCATCAGCAGTTCTGGACGGAGCAGGTCGACGTGGAGGTCATGCCCGTGGTGGACGGGATCCTGCATCGGGCGGCACGCCGGGTACGGCGCCAGGGCGTTCCGGAGGGCGATGCGTGGGTGTCGAACTACCTGAACGAGGCAGGGAACCGCTTGGTCAGGCTGCCGGACGAGGTGTACGGCCTGATCGTCGCCGAGCTGGAACGCGGGATCCGCGAGCAGGAGTCCATCCCCGACATCGCGAAGCGGGTGTCGACGGTGCTGACTGCGACGGGGTCGGAACGCTGGCCGAACCGGGCGGTGACCGTGGCGCGGACGGAGACGCTGGCTGCAGTGAACGGGGGCGTATTCCGTTCGGCGGAGCTGGAGGCTGAGCAGCGGGGCGACCCGGCGCCGTTCAAGCAGTGGATCGCGACGGCGGATCCCAGGACGCGGGATACGCATCGGGAGGCAGACAAGCAGCGCACGCTGCTCTCCGAACCGTTCCGCGTCGGCGGTGCATCACTGCTGTTCCCTGGTGACCCGACCGGCCCAGCAAACGAGGTCATCAACTGCCGGTGCTCCATGTTCCCGGTGGTACTCGGCGAAGAGATCGACTGGACAGATAGGCAGGACCCATGAGCTGGAAACGGGCGCCCTGGGTTGTGGTCGGGGTCTTCCTGGCCGTGCTCTGTGTAGCGCTTTGGGATGCCCTGGTGAACAAGTCACCGGACGCATGGACAGGGGTGCTCGGCTGCACCTTCGGAGCCCTGCTTTGGGGCGGCATCGGATGGGACGTGCGACATGACTAGGACGTGGAGTGCGGTGCTGGCACGGTTGGGTGTGCCCACCGGCGACGGCCGCATCATCGACCCCGCAGGCGGCTCGTCCCGTGACCTGCCGCTGCCGCTGATGTGGCAGGAGCTGTCCGACGACGGACACGGCGGATCCCGTGTCGTGGGCCGGATCGAGACGCTGCGGATCGCAGACGGCATGGTCACCGCCACCGGCAGCATGCTCGCCGACATCCCCTACTCCGTCACCGAGCAGCTGGAAGCCGGGGTCGTCGGCCCGTCGGTCGACCTCGACGACATCGAGTACGTGATGGACGACGCCGAGCGTCTGATCATCACCCGGTGGCGGGTGGCCGGGGCCACGCTCGTGTCCATCCCGGCGTTCGCGGACGTGTCCCTCACCCTCGACCCGCTCCCTGCTGAGCCGACGCCCGAGCCGGATGCTGTCTACAAGGACGCCCTGTGGGCCGCTGCGGGACCGGAGACCCTGCCCCCGGCGGACTGGTTCCAGCGGCCGGACGTCGACCAGCTGACCCCCCTTGTGGTCACGGACACGGGCCGCGTGTTCGGGCACATTGCCGGGTGGGACACCTGCCACGTCGGCCTTCCCGGCTGCGTCACCCCGCCGTCGTCGCCCACGGGGTACACGTACTTCCATGTGGCGGAGCAGCGCACCAGCGACGGCGCCACGCTGCCCGTAGGGACGCTCGTCGCGGGCCCCCGGCACGCGGATGCACAGTTGGCCTTCCGGGCCGCGCAGGAGCACTACGACGACCCGTCAGCGGCCGTCGCCCGTGTCGTCGCTGGGGAGGACGAGTACGGGATCTGGGTGGCTGGCTGGCTGCTCCCCGGCGCGAGCACAGAGGCTCTGGACGTGTTCCGGTCGTCGCCGGTGTCGGGTGACTGGCGGCGTGTGGGTGGTTCGCTGGAGCTGATCGGGGTGTGCTCGGTGAACACGCCCGGGTTCCCGGTGCGGCGGGTGCATTTCGCGGCCGGGTCGCAGCGGGCGCTGATCGGCTCGTTCGGCATCACGCCGACGGCCGGAAGCTTCGCGGCGCCGCGAAGCGTGCAGGTCAACAAGACAGACCAGGCCCGTGCCCGGTGGGCGTGGGCCGCAGCGACGACGGAGGACTGACATGGGCTGCAACTGCGGAGGCGCCAAAAGCGTCACGGACTACCAGGTGACCCTGCGGCACGACGGCTCCACCCAGACCGTCACCGCCGAGCAGGGCGGCCTCATGGCCGTCCGTCAGCTCCTGGCCAAGTCCCCCAAGGGCGGCACCTACAAGGCCATCTCCCGCCCCAAGTAACACGCCGTACACCGGGCGGCCCTTACAAGCCGCCCGGAACGCGGTACCCTGCCATGGATTGCTTCGATGCTGGCGGTGGGCCGGTCGAGCGAACGAGACGTTGTCGTTCTGCCGATCGGAAGGAGACCCGCCATGGCAGAGCAGACCCCGGAGACCCCCGAGCCGAACGAGCCGGTCGTCTTCAACATCGCCGAGGCCACCGACGAGCAGCTGCTCACCGAGTACGGCCGCGTCCGCACCGCCGGAGCCGAACTGTCCGCCAAGACGGACGCCGACCCCGCCGAACTCTCCGGCCTCGCCAACCAGCTCCAGGAGCTGTCCGCCGCGATCGCCGAGCGAAAGACCCGCGCCGAGCAGACACAGGCCGCCCGCGACGCGTTCTCCAACGCGCCCGAGCTGACCATCCCCACGCAGGTCATCCCGGCCCCCGCCGCCGAAGCCGCGCCCGCCCAGGAGACCGCAGTGGAGACCCCGCCCGCACAGGTCCCGTCCGTTTCCCAGATGGCCGCCCAGACCGCCCTCCCCCAGGTCCCGGCACCCAAGGAGACCGGCGGCACCACCATCACCGCCCACGTCCTCCCCTCCGCCGCTGGCTTCGTCCGCAAGAACGCTGGCGACGCCTTCTCCGGCGTCACCGAGATCTCCAACGCCCTCATCCAGAACGCCCAGAGCTTCGGATCCAAGGGCGCGCCCGGCACCCGGCAGGCCATCGCCCAGTTCCGCCGCAAGCGCGAGGACGCCCTCGTCGTCGACACCCTCGACGGCAACCAGACCATGGGCATCCTGCGCCACGCCCGCGACGAGAAGCGCCTGTACGGCGGCTCCCTCGCCAAGGCCTGGCAGCACTCCATCGACACCGGCGCCGCCTCCCTGACGGCCGCCGCCGGCTGGTGTGCCCCGTCGCAGAACGACTACGACCTCTGCCGCAACTGGTCGGCCGGCGTTGGCACGCTCGACCTGCCGACCGTCACGGTCACCCGAGGCGGCATCAACTACACCGACGAGCCCACCTTCCCCGAGATCTACGCGAACGCCGTCGCGGCCGGCGGCGGCTCGAACTTCCTCACCGAGGCCCAGGTCATCGCCGACACCGCGAAGACCTGCTCCGAGATCCCCTGCCCGACGTTCGAGAACCGGCGCCTGGACGTGATGGCGCTGTGCATCCGCGTCAGCTTCCTCCAGGCCGCCGGCTTCCCGGAGGTGGTCAACGCCTGGCAGGACGGCCTCCTCGCCTCCCACGAGGCCGAGATGAACCGGCTCATCATCGCCGACCTCATCACCCGCGCCGGCGCCGCAACCACCTTCGCGTCCCCCGACCCGGACGGCGACAGCTTCACCTCTGCCCTCCTGGCCGCCGCCGAGCTCGCGGCCGAGGACATCCGCTACCGCTTCCACATGGCGTGGAACGCCACCGTGGAGATCGCCCTCCCGCACTGGGTCCTCGCCCAGATCCGCGCGGACCTCTCCCGCCGCAACGGCGTGAACCTGCTCCAGGTCTCCGACTCCGAGATTGCCTCGATGTTCTCGGTCCGCGGCGTCCGGATCCAGTTCATCCGCGGCTGGCAGGACGGTCTCATCACCGGTGGCGCGCTGAACGCCAGCTTCCCCGGTGGCGACGCCGCCACCCCGTTCATGACGTCGCTGCCGTCCAGCGTCAGCTTCCTGGCGTGGCCGGCGGGTTCGGTCGCGGTGGCGCGTCAGGACGTGGTCACGCTGACCAACGTCTACGACGCGGCCAGCCTGGCGCAGAACGAGTTCACCAGCCTGTTCGCGGAGGAAGGCTTCGCGCCGATCTACCCGTGCCCCGGCCAGCGCCTGTACACGGTCACCGGCTGCGTCGGCGGTCTTACCGGCGCCGCCGCGATCAACTGCACCGACGACACCCCGTAGTCCCTCCCCTGATCCGGCGCCCCTGCTCGTCGTCCCTGTGGCGGGGGCGCCACCCCAGGACTAAGGAAGGAGGGACCCATGGCAGTGATCATCCCCAACAGTCGGCAGCTTGTCGCACCGCCGCCTCGTCAGCAGCGTCGGTACGGCCTGTTCGACGCTGCGGCCCGCGTGGACATGCCGGACCGCGTCATCGCTGCAGGCCTGCAGTTCTACACCGACGAGTGCGGCAACCACAGCGAGCTGTACAACCAGGAGTGCGGCGAGGACTCGCCGACCAAGACCCCCCACGAAGGCACGGGCCTGCTCGGCACCGACCCGTTCTGGGTGGAGACCCGTGTCCGCTGCGGGGCTGTCGGCCGCACGGCCGAGGAGATCCGCAGCGTCGCCCGAGCCCGCCTGGAATCCGCCGAGCAGCACCGGGTCGAGAGCGTCCTGTGGAACGGTGATCCGGCCCAGCCGGGGATCCTGAACTTGGTCACCTCCGGCGCGACCGTCGTCACGCCCGGCGCCCCCGGTGCCGGAGCGGCCATCGCCGCACTGGAGAACGCCTTCTATCAGGTCAACGGATACGTGGGCACCATCCACGTCAACACGCAGGCTGAAGGCGCCCTGGAGTACGCCGGGATGCTCAACCTGCAGACCGGTGTCCTACGTACCAAGGTCGGCACGGCTATCTCACTCGGCGCCGGATACGGCGTGGACGGTCCCGAGGATCCCGGTGACCCGGGCGTCGAGGTACCGCCGGCCACAGGGTTCGTGTGGGCTTTCATGACCGGCTACACGACGGTGTGGGCATCGACCGACGCCCAGCTGCCGCAGCCGGACCCGCAGCGCGTCATGGACCGCACCCTCAACCAGTGGGACGTGGTCTCCGAGCGCGTCTACGCCGCGGCCTGGTCATGCCCCGAGGTATTCGCCGTTCAGGTGCCGATCGCCGCACCGGCCACGGCCTCGACGCCGGCGGTGCCGTAATGGGCGGGATGAAGGACTGGGCGGTCGTCGTTCCGGCGCCGGGTCAGGTGAAGGAGACCGCGATCGTTCTGTTGGCGTTGGCCGAGTCCCCGGCTGACGTGCGGACGGGCGGGAACGGCAGTGAGTTCCTGGTGCCGCCGTATCTGGCGGACAGGTTCAACGAGAGCACGCGCCCGAAGCCGCGGCGCCGCGCGAAGAAGGAAGAGGGTGACGAGTAATGGCTGTCGAGTGCGCCTCGATGTCGCGCGGCAAGATGCTGCGGATCACGAAGCTGAACGAGTGCGGGACGGTGGTTACGGGTGCGGGGTCGTCGCTGGTGGCGAAGGCTTTCGTGTCCGGCACGTTCACGCCGAACTACCAGGAGGTGCAGGAGATCTCCGTCCCGGACGCGAACGGCGACATCTGCATCGAGGACCGGTCGCCGGTCGCGCTGCGCTGGGTCGACATCAGCCTGGTGATCTGCACCCTGGACCCGACGATGATCAACCTGATCACCGGGGACCCCCTCGTCCTCGACGACGCGGCGCCCACCCCGAACACGGTCGGATTCCGGCTCGACGCCGACCTCACCGGCTCCGCGAACTTCGGCCTGGAGTTCTGGTCGGGAATCGTCGGCCAGTCCTGCGACCCGGCGGGGAACACGAAGTACGGGTACTGGCTGTTCCCGTGGGTCAAGGACGCCCAGTGGGGCGAGTGGGTCATCCAGAACGACGCGCTCACCATCACGTTCACGGCCCGCGCGGTGTACGGCGGCGACTGGGGTGTCGGACCGTACGACGTGCGTCGTGACGCCACGGTCCCGGCGACGCTGGAGCCGCTGCTGACGCCGATCGGGGCGACGCAGGCCATGCACTACGAGGTGACGTCGGCGCCGCTGCCGACGCCTGCGTGTGGCGCGGTCACGCTGCCGGCTCCGTAACTGGGCTGGGGTCCTGGTCGACGGCTCCCGGCCAGGACCCCCCTTCCACCCCTGAGGGACACTCATGGCTGTACCTGTACCGGGCCCGTGTGAGTGGCCCATCGACACCACCTGCTGCCCCGACTGGGACACCTATGATCCGGACGTCCAGCAGCGGGCCACGACCCTGGCCACGTCCATCCTTGACGCCCTCACCGGCCGCCAGTTCGCCCAGTGCCCGGTGAACTACCGCCCCTGCGGCCCGCGCTGCGCGGGCGGCGGCGGGTACATGTCGTGGCCTGTCGGCACGCCCGGGGTGTCGGGTGGTGGCGGACCGTGGATGATCCCGTACGTCGATGCCGGGGTGTGGCGGAACTGCGGCTGCACGGGCGGCTGCTCCTGCGCCGCACGGTGCGAGGTCCCATTCCCGACCTCGGTCGCTTCAGTCGCTTCAGTCACTGTCGACGGCCTCACCCTTGACCCGGCCGCGTACCGTCTGGACTCGTGGCAGGGGATCCCGAGGCTGGTCCGGGTGGATGGCGAGTGCTGGCCGGAGTGCCAGGACATGAACGTCGGACCCGACGAGGTGGGCAGCTTCGTTATCACCTACCAGCCGGGCCGGCCGCTGCCGGTGGCGGGACAGATCGCGGCTGGTGAGTACGCGTGCGAGATCGCGAAGGCCTGCATGGGTGCCGACTGCGCGCTGCCGCAGCAAATGGCGTCCCTGTCCCGCAACGGCGTGGACATCGAGGTCGTCGACCCCACCACGGTCGCCGAAGAGGGCCTGACGGGGCTGCCGAACGTGGACCTGTGGATCCGGGCGGTCAACCCCGCGCGCCGCGCCCAGCGGTCACGTGTGGCGTCGGTCGACACCTACCGCGGGAGGTTCTCGTGACGAAGGCACTTGAGCTCGCGCAGATCCTCCTCGGCTGCCTGGAAGCCCAGTTGCAGGCGCCGCATCCGTGGCCTGTCCCGTCGGACCGGGTGATGCTGCGGGCGGGCGAGCAGGTCATCCCGCTGGCATCGACGATGACGGACGAGTGCTGTACGGGTCTCGGCTACGTTCGCATTGCGGGCATTGCTGGAGCCCGCGACATCCGTGACCCGCTCGTCGCATCAGGATGCTTCAGCTCGGAGCGCCTCCTCACGCTTGAGCTCGGCGTGTACCGCTGCCTCCCCACCCCGAACGCAGACGAGATCATCACCGCCCCCCAGTGGGACGAGGCAGCGATGAAGCTGGACGCCGACCAGGGCGCCATGGAGAAGGCGATCTGCTGCGCGTTCACCGACCCCACCGACAGTCTCCGTATCGGCGCTGTGACGGCTGGACTGTACGAGCCTGTCGGTCCTGACGCGAACTGCATCGGCGGCCGGATGACTGTGAACATCGAGATGGAGGCGTGCTGCTGATGGCCAGGAAGACGACCACCCCCAAGGCCCGGCTGCGGGTGCGGACCAGCTTCGACGGGTTCCGCCGCGGCGAGGAGCACGAAGGGCCGCTGGAAGGGCCGGTGCTGGGCTGGGTGGCCCTGGGGCTGATGGAGGTGATCGAGGGTGGCGAGGATTCGGCTGGACCGGGCAGCGCTGAACCGGACGTTCCGGGCGACGAGTCGGAGTGAGGGCGAGATCGCTGCCCGGCAAGTCGTGGCGCGGGCGAAGGTTCTGGCGCCGGTGGACACCGGGCGGCTGCGCTCGTCGATCCGGGTGGAACGCCGGTCGACGTTCGGCCTGAGGCAACGCTGGACGGTCGGATCGGATGTCGACTACGCGCCGATGGTGAACGACGGCACGAAGCCGCACATCATCCGGCCGAAGAAGGCGAAGGCACTCCGGTTCAAGGTCGGCGGGAAGACCGTCTTTGCGCGCGTCGTGCACCATCCGGGTACCAGGGCGCGGCCGTTCCTCGATCGCGCTCTGGCGGATGTGGCGCGCAGACGTGGCTACAGCATCACCCAGCGATAGGCTGAACCTATGGACGACACCAAGACGATCGCCCCCACCACTTACGTCGTGAAAGTCGGCGAGACGGAGTACACGTTCGGAGTCCCGGACCTTGAGCTGATCGAGCGCATGATCCTCGTTTCCCACATGAACGCTGACAACCTCGTCACCCTGGAGGCGTGCACGAAGTGGCTGTCGGCCGCGGCCGGCCCGGTTGTATGGGCTGAGATCATGCGCGAGTTCATGGCGGGGAC
>Ga0310904_10000053_pt1 | contig 21357 bp, 9 predicted proteins | sample C48D1metaG_FD_203746 | JGI IMG/M metagenome (GOLD analysis project Ga0310904, IMG submission 203746) | Lab incubated soil microbial communities from West Virginia University Organic Research Farm, Morgantown, WV, United States - C48D1 | ecosystem: Environmental > Terrestrial > Soil >... | reverse complement strand
GATGTCTCTGGCGCCACCGGCGTACGTACGACGTCGGATCGCGCTTGCCCAAGATAGTCGTCGGCCGTGACCGCTCCCTGTTTGAAGAGCGTGCTGATCCACAGCGTCGCGGCGGCAAGCCGATGCACGTTCGGGTCGGTGGGGTTCGCTTCGATGGCCGCGCGAAATGCGGCGAGCGCCTGGTCATAGTCGAGGTTGTAGCCAAACTCGAGGCCGCGAGCCTTCAACGTGTGGGCGTCGGGCGCCTGGGCCGCCACTGTTGGCGGTAGCAGGACCGCGAAAATCGCCGATACCGTCGCCAGCCTCCGGACACGTCCCATGCCGCCACTTTAGAAGAGCGCACTGGGGCAAGTACTCAGCGGACGATGAATTCGAAGTGAAATAAAGTGAGCGGGGGGGTCAGACGGGGGTCAGACCGGGGTCAGACGAGCGTCAGACCACCTAGCGTATTCTTACACTCCCGTTTCCTCGGGGCTATTCAGGGCTTCCGGGGCACGACCCTGGTCTGACCCTGGTCTGACCCTGGTCTGACCCCGGTCTGACCCCGGTCTGACCCCGGAACCGGAGGAGACGTATGGCCGACGACAAACCGGCTGAAGGCCGCTGGGAGCAATTGAACAAGTGCCCGGAATGCGGCGAGGAGATGAAGCGCGACGCGGCGGTTGGGGAGCGGATCGGGCTGTTCTATCGTTGCTCCAAACACGGACGATTTCGTTATTCATGGGACCACGATCGCCTCGAGCGGGAGTGACGTCTCGACCTCCTCAAACCTTCGCTGGCATTCATGTCTCGCCCACTTCGACTCATCGCCATCATCGGCACGTTCATCATTTCCGCGGCGCTGTCCGCGCGCACCCCGATCCAGGCCAGACTCGTTGTGCTCGACAACGCGCGTGTCATTGACGGCACTGGCAGGGCGCCGCTGGAGCGGGCCCGAATCGTTATCGACGGGGATCACATTCTTCGCATCGGAGGGCCCGCGCAGGTTCCACTGCCGCCGCAGGCTGACACGATCGATTTGTCCGGACGGACGATCGTGCCAGGTCTCATCGACCTTCACTTTCACATCGAGAACGATCCGAAACTCGCGCTGCGACAGCTCAGTCATGGCGTCACCGCGTTCCGCGATCCGGGCCAGTGGAACGAGCGATTCGAGCTGCTGCGCAAGATGATCGCGGACGATCATTTGCCGGGACCTCGCATCTTTACGACTGGTCCACACATCGATGGTGAACATCCGGCGTACCCCGCCGACTCGGTCGTCGCCCGCGACGCCGAAGAAGCGCGCCGGCTCGCCGAACGCAACGTCCGCCAGGGAGCTTCGGCTCTGAAGATCTACTTTCGATTGCCCTTTGCCAGCGCCAAGGCGGTTGTCGATGTCTGCCGCGCGCGCTCCATCCCGTGCACGGCTCACCTCGAAATCATCGATGCGCGTGAGTTGATCGAGGCGGGACTGGATGGAATCGAGCACATCACGTCGCTCGGCATGGGGCTCTTGCCGCAGGTCGACGCGGAGGCCTACCGTCAATCGGTTCTGGCCGACAACGACGCGCGACGCGACGGCCGGTATCGCATGTTCGCAAAGCTCGATCTCGATGGCCCTCAGGCACGCGACCTGTACGCGACGCTGGCGGCGCGCCATCCGTGGATTGATCCAACACTTGCCGTCTTCGAGCGCCGTGCCGACCGCCCAGTTGCGGGCACGACGACGGAGATGGCGGCGACGATGGTTGCGGGCTTCACCAGGATGAAGCAGTTGACCGGCCGCGTCTCCGGGGCGGGAGCGCGCGTCGTGATGGGCGGCCATTCGACGGTTCCATTTGCGGAACGAGGTGAAGCGCCGTGGCGTGAACTGGAACTGCTCGTCGAGAGTGGCCTGACGCCGCTGGAGGCGATAACCGCGGCGACCAGTACTGCCGCCGCGTTTCTCTACCGAAGCGATCAATTCGGCTCGCTGCAGCCGGGCTTGAAAGCGGATCTCGTCGTTCTTCGTTCTGATCCGAGCCGGAACATCTCCGCCGTTCGCGAGGTCGACCGCGTGATGGTTGGCGGCGCCTGGATCGATCTGGCTAAGTATTCCCGCTACTGATCTTCTGGTTCAGGATCTTTCGTCCCTCCTCGAGTTCCTTGCGCTGTTCAGAGGTCAGTTTCGGGAATTCCAGATCCAGTTCTTCAAGCGCGTCGATGATTGCGGCGACGACAACGAGGCGTGCGAACCACTTGCGGTTGGCTGGAATCACGACCCATGGCGCATGCTTCCTTGCCGTGCGCTGGATCGCGGTTTCGTACGCCTTCATATAGTCCTTCCATCGTTCCTGCTCACGCACATCACCTAACGAGAATTTCCACTGCTTCTCGGGATCGTTCATTCGATCCCGGAATCGGCGGGTCTGCTCTTTCTTTGAAACGTGCAGGAAGAACTTCCGAATGACGTAGCCGTTCCTCGAGAGATATCGCTCGTGCGCCCGGATATCCTCGTAGCGGCCTTCGAAGACGTCCTTGCCTTTGGCCGAACTCGGCAGTTTCTGGTTGGCAAGAATCTGCGGGTGGACGCGAACGACGAGCACCTCTTCGTAGTACGACCGATTGAAGATGCCGATGCGGCCACGCTCCGGTAGCCGACGCAACGTGCGCCAGAGGTAATCGTGATCGAGTTCTTCCGCTGACGGCTGTTTGAACGCGTACACTTCGCAGCCCTGAGGATTCACGCCGGACATCACGTGCTCGATGGCACCGTCCTTCCCGGCGGCATCCATCGCCTGGAAGATCAGCAGCGCCCCCCACTGATCCTGTGCATAGAGCTTTTCCTGCAGGGCCCGCAGTCGATCGATGCCCGCGGCGAGCGCCGCCTTTGCCGACTCCTGGTCCGAATAGAGGTCGGATGTGTCGTCGGGATCAACGTCCTTCAACCGGAAACGTGAGCCGTCGTCGATCTTGTAGGGTTTAACGAGGGCGCGAACGTGTTTTGTTTTCATGTGATGATGCGGCGGCGATGGCTCGCGCCAGCTCCAGCCGTACGGCCTCGTACGGATCGCCGGTCTCGGGAAAGCTAACGCGCGGACCGGCATCTGAAAACACGCGCGGCACGATGGCTTGCACGGCCTTGTCCACCACGGCATTCAGGCCAAGTTTCCGCGCCAGTGTCAAATACTGGTGATCCTGCAGTCCTCGTCGAAAGTTTGCCAGTTGAATCGTCGAGATTGGCCCGGGCACGCCGCGATCCTCCTCCGGGTGAAGCCGCTCTTCTCCCGGATAGGCGACGACGCCGTCCCCATGAATATATCCGGCATCCTCCGGCGACCGGTTCGGCTGCTTGCGATTGTCGAAGGTGATGCTGTTGGCCCAGACGTTCTGGTTGCGTTCTCCCTGTTTCTGCGAATTGTGCCGCCAGTGCACTGCGTACCAATAGAAGTAGACGCGGACATCGTGCTTGAACGCGGCCCAGATCGTGGCGCGAGGGTCGGTCGCCGGCGCATCGATGGTGATCGCGCCCCCAGCTGGACGTCCTCCGTTGTAGAACCAATACTCGCGGCCGCGCGCGCGCTCGCTCGCGACACGATCGAGCTTGAACAACAGGGGGCCCGCGCACCAGATGTTGATGGCGCCATCGAGCGCGTCGACGTACGCGTGCGTGACGAACGTCGGCAGCGAGCGCCCGGGGCCAGGGTTCGAGTGAATGTTGTCGGCGAGCGACAGGATGCGCGGGTACTCGGCGGCACGAGGCTCGTCGGGCAGATAGAGAAATGTCAGCACGCGCGGGAGTCGCTCTTTCAGGAACGTCATCCAGGCGTCGCTGCGCGCCCACGCTGACGCGCGTTCATCAAACTCTGTCCCCGGACCGTAGAAGGTTCGCGGCGCAACGACATTGCCGATGCCTTCTCCCGGGCCCGCGTAGCCGCGCTCGCGCGTAAAGTCGTTTCCGGAAAAGCGGTCGATGACGCGCGGCAGCGTCTGCTCGTTGTACGCCTGCACAAACTCGACACGATTCCTATGGGCGAGGCGATGATAGGCCGGATCCAGGTTGCGGCCGTGATAGAGCTCCGGTTGATCGCTCGAATAAAACAGCATCGCGTGCATGCTGTTCTCGTCGGGCAATGTGAAGTCGAACACCTCGAGCTCGATGGGAATTACCCGACGGGTCCGATCGGCGCGGACCTCGATACTGCCGCGGTAGCGTCCCGGCCGCCGACCTCGATCGATGTAGACCTCAATCCAGATCGCCTGATTCTGTGACGGCTGAACTGTGACGGGCATTCCACCGCGACCTGCCCTGGCGTTTTCCGGCACGAGCTGCACCGGCTTCCATCCCGTCGGATCCGGCGGGGCGGCCGGGCTGTCGCGCGCGTATACCCACGACGCATTCGACGGCGACGTCACCTCCATGTAGTGCTCGGCGAAGATCTGGATTGGCCGATCGACGTAGTCGGTCGGATCCGCTGCCGGCGCGCGATACGCGATCCGATCGCCGGACGACTTCAATTCCGGAAGCCGCACGGAGAGTGCCTTGATGCCGCGCGCATCCCCCTCGACGATCACCTGAAACGCGACGATCTCGTTGCGCGCGCCAAAAATGCGGACGACGCGTCCGTCCCATGCGGAATTGCGAGCGGCCGCCGGATGATTCAGCGCGTCACGCTCGATCTTTTCGCCATCGTTGACCGCCCATACGCGCCGGAGACCGGCGTCTGCGACAGCAGGGACCATCAACACGGCCAGGGCAATAGTCGTTAGTCCTACACGCATATCAACCTGGCGCGGTCTAACCACCTACGCCAAGGCTACGGTGGTCCGCGGTAGCGTTTCGCGAAGGCGGAAGACCGCGACCGACAAGACGCGCACGCGCCAGCGCGTGCGACAGACTGCGGTCAGGATAGGTAAAGACCCGGCGAAGTGCCTCACGGGCTTCGTCGTTTTTCCCGAGTGCTTCAAGCAGAACGCCACGCGCGTACTCAATCAGCCCGGGACTGCTCGTACCCGCCGACTCCAGCAAAGCGGTCGCGTTTTCGAGCGCGCGCTCGAGGCGCGCGTGTTCAGCCGCAGTTCTCGGCCGGCCGAGTCGCTGTCGTGCTGTGTCGGCAATGGCCAGTGTCAGCGCTGGACCGTCGGCCGACAGAGGACGCGCGAGGCGCTCCCAGCGTGTACGTGCCTCCGCGCTTCGGCCACACGCCGATTCGATGTCAGCAGCCTGCCACGACAACGTTGAAGTCGCGACCGCGTCAGTCAGCCCACTCTTGGTGAATGCGAGCCCTGGTTGTTCGTTCGACAACGAATCGAGGATCTGTCGCGCCGTGTCGCAACGTTTGTGCTCCGAAGCCACGCGAGCCGAGGTCAGTCGCACCTGCGCATAGATCGTCCTCACATTTGTGCCGCCTTCCTCGCGAGGGAAGAAACGATCGTGGAACAGGCGTTCAGCGGCGGCGGCATCGCCGGCCTCGGCCAGCGCGAGAGCCGCCTTGAACACCAGCGAGGCAGGCTTTTCTCTATCGGGTGAGGGATACTGCGCGAGTGCGGTTGCGCGATCGCGTGCCGACGCGCCGCTCGCGCTGAGGACAGCATCCAGGGCGAGGTAGACGTCGACGTTGTCGCGATCCGCCGAGAGCCCTTCCTGCAACACCGTGCGTGCCTCGGTGTAGTCCGATCGTTGCAGCAACGCAAGACCGAGATTGCGATGGAGCACCGGTGTCGCGGGCCGAAGCTTGCGCACCTGCTGCCAACGGTCGATCGCCGGCTGAACGAGCCCGCTGGACAGATAAAGCGATCCGAGCAGGAACTGGGCTGTTGCATCCGCAGGACTGGCTTTGAGCGCCTCATTCAGCACGGCGTATGACGACCGACGACTGGGAAAGACGTAGGTCATCGGAAGCGAGCGCGCGGCGTCGAAGTCGGCCGCCGGGCTTGCTCCGGTCTGGGCGCGAACGTAACCACGATAGTAGGCAACGAGCGGAGATTGACCGGGGGGCACCGCGCCGGGTTCACGGAGTGGCGCGTCGACGTCCGGATACCGCCGCGACAGCAAATCCAGCGCATCATCCCAGGCGCCTATCAGCACGTATTGGTCGACAATGTCGAGGACGCGATTCGCATCCGCGCCCAGGTGGGTCCACAGATTCTGATCGGGAGTTCCCAGTCGCGTGAGCTCGTATCGCACGAAGCTGCTCGTCGGATCGACAGCGTGAGCTTTGGCAGCACGATCGCGTGCCTCGTCGAGTCGTTGTCCACGACGGAGGAGCGACACTTCGAGGGCGCGCGGCACGGTCGCGCGCGCCGACTCGGATGCCAGTTCCTGAAGTTGTTTGAGCGCGGCTTCTCGCTTGCCCTCACGTGCAAACACCCTCGCGAGCTCGACACCACCGGCAAGCCGCGTTGAGCCGAACCGCTGCGACGATTCGAGATACCGTTCCGCCTCCTCGAATCGACCGGCGCTTGCGAACGCCGAACCGAGGTAGTACTGAATCTCGAAATCCGTCGTGTTGCTCGCGTTGGCTTGCTGGAGCCAGCCGAGGCTCTCGGTCGAGGCCGTTGATCGTGAATCGGCCCAACCAAGCGTGACCGCCAGGCGGCCTGCCGCTTTCAACAACGCCAGACTATCGGGATGCGATCGGACAGCCGCCTGGTAGCGGGCCATCGCCATCTGTCGGCGGCCCTCGAGCTCGTCGACGCGGCCACGTTCGAGAATGTCGTCCACTTCCAGCGTGCCATGCGGCAATGGCACTGCGGGTTGCGGTCCAATTTTCACATCCACCGCCGCGGTTCGATCGAAGTGGTTTTCCGTGTGCGAGATCACCGGTTGACCATTGGCATCAGTGACATCGATCCGAAGCGGACTGGCGCCCGCGGTGTCTCCTTCCCAGCGCCAGGTGTCGCGCGGAGACAGCGACACGTGCCGATCGAAAGCCGCCGCAGCCCCCTGAATCGCAATATGAGCGTCGGGCAGATCGCGTGTGACGTCGAGCGCAATGCGCGCGTGCACCGGCGCCGTCCGCTCCATGTGCATGACTGCGTCTACATTTGCTCGCGTGATGCCGCCGAGATCGCGAACCGGTAGCCAGTATTCCGAAAAGCTCACCGTGTCCTGCGGCTCGAGAAACGCGTACGTCTCCTGGTTTCGAAACAGGCCCGCTTGAAGCTCGATGTAGGCACTGTCGTCGTCCGAGAGCGCCGTACGCCAATCCGCGGCTTCGCGGTCATGACCCCACGACCACACTTTGTGCGTCGGAAGTTCCGACGGAGAGGCGACGTGAACGGTGCCGCTCTGTGTGTTCGGATGGTAGACGCCGACGAATGGTTCCTTCGTCCGGAAGGTGAACAATGATACCGGGCCATCCTCCTGGTTTCGAATGATGCTGAGGTCGCGCCCCTTTTGGTCGATGGGCCATCGTTCGATCCGGGTGAACCCGTGCGTCGCCATCAGCTCGGTCGGATACACGAGATGTGAATCATCCCAGACCTGCACGGCGCCGTTGCTCCACCAGTAGTAGCGATGACGAGCGCGGCTCGCGTTCGAGAGGTCGACCTGCTGTTCGAGGACTGATCGGCCAGGGCTCAAGCGAAGTTCGACTCGCCACTGGCCGCCGTAAACCTGATCGACGTTGCCGATAAAAATCGATCCGCTGCCATCGGCATTTTGAACCGTCGCGAAATCGACCGGCGACATCGACATCCAGTTGTGCGAGACGGGGAAGTTGAACTCGACGCCAAACGCAGCCCACGCGCCGCGATAACCAATCAGCGCCTTCTTGATTGCGGTGTTGGCGTAGAACATTTCACGGCCGCTGCGCTTGTCGAGGCAGCTGTAGATATGGCCGCCCAGCTCTGGAAGCACCGTCAGCCGGAGGTACTCATTCTCGAGATTCAGGGTCCGCCACGACACGGACTCACGACGATCCGTCAACGCATCGCGGATCGGATAGGGATAGTTGAAACGTCCGAATGAAAAGAGATCGAACGGTGGATTTGGGTTCGCCGGTCCTTCAGTGTAGGTGGGAATCTGCAGCGCGCTCTGCCAGACGCGAACTGGCGCAACCGGCGCCGCCGATATGATCGCCAGCGCCCCCAGGAGCGCGGCGCAACTCGGCAGCCACGAGGAACGCCCTCTGCCAGAGTTGAGCCGCGCGACCACTACCATCGACCGGGCATCAGAACGTCGCTCTGATGCCCAAGCGTATGACCCGTCCAGGCGAGAATCCTTCCGCGTTTCCTATGGCACCAGACCCCAGCACGCCCGTGGAGCCATTGTTGGGATCGTCCTCCGTCAGGAACGACGTGAGATCGACGAATCCGCTCCCATACGCCGGGAAGAACTGCGGATGGTTGAACGCGTTGTCAAGCAGCGCCGAGAACTGCAGCCGGAAGTGGCCCTGCTGCACGACATCTTTGTAGAACGCCAAGTTCACGACCCACGTGCCTGGTCCTTTCAGGCTGCCCTTCTTGGCGTTGCCGAGTTTTCCCGGCGCCGGTAGCGCGTACGCCGCCTGATTGAAGAAGGCAGCGCGCGACCCGCCGCTGTTCGGATCCCCAATCTGATCCGGCCGCCAAGCCTCGCAGAAGCAGTTGCCCAAACCGTCCAGCGCTTTGCCGGTGTTCCACGGGCTCGTCGTGTAGAACCCGCTGAAGAACGGCGTCAAGTTCTGGCCGCTACGCGCCTGGAAGATCGACGAGACAGTCCAGCCGCCGAACAGGCTGTCGGCCCATTTCGCCATGTTCGCGCCGTGGGGCCTGCCGCGACCTACCGGAATGTCCAGGGTCGCATTCGCGACGAGCCGGTGCTTCACCACGTTCGGATCGGGACCGCGATCTTTTTCGATGTCATAGGGATCGAATTGCACCGGCCCGATGGTGCTGTTGCCGGTATCCGGGGCATTGCTGTCGGAGTGGGCGAGCGTGTAAGCGGCGTTGAACGCCAGCCCGCTCCGCCAGCGGCGATTCAACTCGAGCTGGCCCGAATGGAACTGGCCGCTGCCAGCGTTTGACACGATGTCCATGAAGTAGCCGTACTGGGGGAACGGCAGCCGCGCATAGTCCGCAGGGTTTTCAGGGTCGAAGGGGACGGTGCTCGCCTGCAGTGTGTTGTGGTCGCGATCGACCAACAGTTTCCGCATCGTCGATCCGATGTAGCTGACACGCAGTCCCATCTGCCCCGGCAACTCGCGCTCGAGCGTCAGGTTGTATTGATAGATGTCGGGACTCTGGAGGTTCGGATCAATTCCCTGATTCCCGAAATCCGCGAGGTCCACGGACGGCGTGCCGCCAGAGAAGCCGTTGCGAAGCCCGCCACCGCGTCGCAGGTTGCCGTAGCGAAATTCGTTGGTAGCGAGCAGGTCGCGTATGCCCTGAACCGCGACGGTCGGATGGAACAACCCGAAACCGCCACGGAGGACCGTCTTGTTGCTCTCGTCGAGTCGCCAGGCGAAACCGACCCGCGGACTGAAGTTGTTCTTGTCGGTGTTGACCAACGTCTCCGGCAGACCCGCCTGGTCGGCGGTTTCGGTGCGGTTCAGCGCGATGAGGCCAGGCGGCAGCAGCGCTGCGATCTGCGCATTCGGTACGACGTGGTGGCCACCGTCGACAGGCAGGAAGTTTGCGAGGGTCAGGCTCTTCTCGTGCCACGCTCCGACGACTTCGTACCGTACGCCCAGGAACATCGTCACGCTCTTGTTGACCCGCCAATCGTCCTGGACGAATCCGGCGATGTCGTTGGAATGGCCATCGAGTGGGCCGCGATTGCTGATGTGGTCAGATACGTCGGTGGGCAACCCCAGTAGAAAATCCGTGAAGGCATTGCCGGTGGTCGTACCGCGAAATCGGTAACGGCCGCGGTAGTTCACTCCGAAGCCAAACCCGTCGCGGGCGGTGTTTTGGGTCCAGAGGCCGCCACCTTTCAGTGTGTGACCCCCGCTGACCCACGTGATGTTGTCGCTGACCGAAAAGGCGTTCTGACGAAGCGTGCGATCCACGTTCCGCCCGGCATCGGAGATGTTGGTGGGTCGGTTCGTTCCCGCCGTGAACTGAAACTGAGGGAACCCGCGGCGGTCCGGTGCCAGGCTCGGCGCGTTCTCGATGCCGAGCCGGGCAGTCACATCGGCTGCCAGGAACGTGCTCTCCCGCCTCGAGTTGTCGTAGTTGTAGCCAGTCCGGAATTCATTGACGACCGTCGGAGAGAAGACTTTGGTCCAGCCCCCGATGACCGACGCCGTGTTGAGCTTGGTGTTCAGGATCGGCATGTTCGTCAAGGCATTGCCGGCCTCGAAGGTGATGCCGTTCGGACTGCGGTTCTGAAAGCTCCCGCGGAGGAACAGCGAGTCGTTCTTGCCGGCCTCGTGATCGATTCTGATGTCGCCGCGCTGCCGTTCGCGCGTTTCGGGGACGAACTGCTGGAAGACACCGTATCCGTTCGCCAGCGTCCCCTGATTGGGCAGCGGATAAAAGAAGTCCATGATCGCCTTTGCCGCCGGATCGATCCGGCCGGCGGGAATCACCTTATCGGGAAAGGGAAGGCCGGTGTTCGGATCATTAGGCGTGATCGCGGTGCCGCGGAAGTCGCCGGTCCGCATCGCCGCTGTAGGAACGGTCGCCCGCCCTCCACCGAATATCGACTTGTTGTTCGAACCCTCGTAGTTCCCATAGAAGAACAGCTTTCCGGTGATCAGTGGGCCGCCGATGCTTCCACCCCACCGGTGCTCGTGGGTGTCGGAGTTGGGATCGCCTCGCTGGACGCCCGTGAGCGTCTGGTTGTACGTCAGGGCGTTCAGGGAATCGCTGTTGAAGTCGTAGAAGCTGGTCCCGCGGTAGGCGTTCGCGCCGCGCTTGGTCGTCACCACCACACCAGCCAAGCCACCGTACTCGGCACTGTAGGAGTTCGACAGCACGGTCATCTCGGAAATCGCGTCGAGTCCGGGCGCGGAGTTGCCGATGGTGCCGAAGATCGCGTTCGTCGATGCCTGGCCGTCCTGAATGTACGAGACGCCGTAGGTCTTCGCCCCGAGAAACTGAATGTCGTCGGCGCCGCCAACCACGTTCGGGTTGAGGAGCAGGAACGACTGGATGTCCCGGCTGTTGCGCGGAAGGTCGTGGAGCTGCTGCTCGTCGAGACCGCGCGAGATGGCCTGACTTTCGAGCGTGATGTTGTTGATTGCATCGGCTGTGACGCTGACCGTCTCGTTGATACCGCCGACGGCCAGGGTCACGTCTACCAGAGCGGTGCCGGCAGCGCGCAGGACAACGCCTGTTCTCTCGAATTTCTTGAAGTTCGTCGTGACGACCTCGACCCGGTAGGTCCCAGGTCTGAGGTTTGTCGCTTCGTAGCGGCCCTCCGCATCGGTCTCGACCGCGCGAGGCACGCTGGTCGCCTCGTCCACGATCAACACCGCTGCGCCTGGCACGACACTTCCCTGGGGATCGACGACCGTACCTCGGATGGTACCGAGGAACGACTGCGCCGCGGCTGGTGTGGTCATGGTGTAAGTCACCAGGAACACGAGGAGCGCGAGAAATCCGCGTGCGACCCGTTGCATCGGCATCTTCCTCCCTTTCGACATCGCGTGCTCGAACACCCGGAAGGCACCGGCCTTCAGATCGCGCCCGAGTTTCGATGAACGTTTACTCTCTGCCCTGTCCGCTGTCAACTGTTTCACGGACGAGGTAAGGCTTGAGCGGTCCTTGGTTTGCCGGTACGCTCGTCCCATCTTGAGGCGTTCTCTCATCCCGCTCACGTTACTCGCGCTCAACATCGGCTGCGGTTCGCGTGGTCCGGAATCCAGCGTCGCTGCGCGCCCGAGTCGGCCGAATGTGCTCCTCGTCACGATCGATACGCTTCGCGCCGATCACCTCGGCAGTTACGGATACCACGGCGCCTCCACCCCGGCGATCGATGCCCTGGCGCGCCGCGGTGTCCGGTTCGAGACCGCGGTGGCTCATGCACCATTGACCGGGCCTTCACATGCGTCCATCCTCACCGGCCAGACCCCGCTTGGACATGGCTTTCGGAACAACAGTGGATTCATGCTGACGCCCGACGTGAAACCTGTTGCTCAGGACTTCCGGAACGCCGGCTATCACACCGCCGGGTTCGTCTCCGGGTTTCCTCTGGATCGCCGGTTTGGATTCGATCGCGGATTCGAGACATATGACGACCGCCTGCCCAAGGGCAACGATCGACGCCGGACACCTTATGTCGAGCGCTTCGCGGATGCGACAACCGACGCCGTAATCCACTGGCTGGCAACGGCCAGTCCACGAGAAGCTCCGCAACCGACTCCCTGGTTCCTGTGGGTCCATTACTACGATCCGCACGCGCCGTACGAGCCACCGGCGGCAGACCTGGCCGATCGGTACCGTCAATCGCCATACGACGGAGAGATCGCATTCGTCGATCGTCACCTCGAACGTCTGCTGCAGACGCTCGACGTCAGGGGCGAGACCAGCCGCACAATCGTGCTCGTCACCGCCGACCATGGCGAGAGCCTTGGCGAGCATGGCGAGGGCACGCACGGAATCTTCTTGTACGACGCGACGCTTCGAGTTCCCTGGATCATGGCCGGGCCGAATATCGCCGCGGGTCGTGTGTCGCCAACTGTCGCCCGCTCGATCGATGTGCTGCCGACGCTCCTCGACTACGCGGGGCTTCCTCAGCGCAGCGACGTCGATGGCCGCTCGCTTCGACGCGCTGCCGACGGAGAGCAAATGTCGGATGCTCCGGCTTACGCCGAGTCGCTCTATTCCGAGCTGGAGCTGGGTTGGGCTCCCCTGCATGCCTGGCGTACGGCGGGATTCAAGTTCATCAAGGCTCCGCGCCCGGAGCTGTACGATCTGCAGAACGACCCTTCCGAGAAGGCGAATCGCGCCGGTGAGCAAGCCGCAAGAGTCAGCGATTTGAGCGGCCAGCTCGACGTGGCGCTGCGTCACCCAGTCCCCGCGGCCCCAGCACAATCTATCGATCCGGAAACCGCGGATCGGCTGCGCGCGCTTGGCTATGTGAGTGGCGGACGCGCCTCACGGCCCGCGGGCGCGGCGCTCCGCGACCCGAAAGATGGCGTTCGTCTTCTGCCGAAGCTCAATCGTGGCATGTCTGCCGCGCGCACAGAACCAGAGCTGGCGATACGCGAGCTGACCGTTGTGCTCGACGAGGATCCCGGTCTGTTCATGGCCAGGCGCACGCGCGCCGTCGCTTACGCTGCCGCTGGACGCCACGAGCTTGCCATCGCGGACCTGCGCGTGCTCGACAAAGAAGGGGAGCTCACACCCGAAGACGCGGTCGTCCTCGGCGACAACCTTCGGTCCGCAGGCCGGTTGGAAGAAGCGTCCCTTATCCTTCAACGTGCCGAGCGCGAGAACCCGAGCTTCCCGCAGCCCTTGATTTCCCTTGCCGCCGTCCGCATCCAGCAACGCAAGTACGATGAAGCCGCTGCCGCGTGCGAGCGGGTCCTCAAGCTGGTCCCAGATCACATCGAAGCCCTTCGCCACCTGGGCGACCTTGCTCTGCTCCGCGAAGATCTCAACGGGGCGGCTGCCCGTTACGCTCGCATCCTGGAAGTGGATGCTGGTGATGTGCCTGCCATGACGAAGCTCGGCGTGGTCCGCATGCGAAGCGGTCGCCAGGACGAGGCGATGCGACTTTTTCGCGACGCAATCGCGCGCGAACCCGGGAATGCCGAGGCGTTGTTGTATCTCGCGGGGGCGCTGGCATCAGCGGGACATTCCGCTGACGCCTTGCCGTACTTCGAGCGAGCCATCAAGGCGGACCCAGCCTCGACGATGGCGCTCAATGGATTGGGCCTGGCGCGTCTTGACGTCGGAGATAGAGCGGGAGCGGCCGCAGCCTTCCGTGAGTCGTTGCGGCTGGATCCAAAGCAAGCCGACGTCGCCCGAATGCTTGCCGATGTTCGGCGTTCTAATCGCTAATCACTGATCACTCATCCTGAATCCTTGCATCACTCATCGTGAATCGTTGCATCACTCATCCAGGAATCGTCAAATCCCTGGATCATCGAGTCCTCGAATCGACACTCCATTGGGGATTCTTGGACTCGAGGATTCACGGATTCGACGATGAGTGATGCACGGATTCGACGATTAGTGATGCACGGATTCGACGATTAGTGATGCACGGATTCGACGATTAGTGATGCAAGGATTCACGATTAGTGATCAGTGATTAGCGATTCATTGCTTCTTCGTCGCGGCGGCGACCCACGTATCAACGAGTGCCTGCGATGAGCCGCCGCGCTCTTTATAGGTATCCGCGAGGCGCAACATCCGCTCGCGATCCTGTGTGACACTTTCGACCGCCTGGCCGCTTTCGAACGCGTCGTAGAGGACGAGCACGCCGATGGCCAGCGCGGCTTCGTCGTCGGCTTTCTTTTCAATGAGTTCGTCGAGCGCTTTCAGACCCTCGGCGCGTTGGCCCGAGAGGAGAGCGGCAACCGCGAAGCGCCGTTTCAGCGCCAGATCGTCCGGCCATTTCTTTTGCGCCGTCACGAGATCGTTAATCGCGAGATCGGAACGTCCCTGACGGAGCTGTGCATCGGCGAGCATGATGTGCAGCGCCGGCGACTCACTTTCTCGAATCAGTGCGGTCCGCCATGCGCCCGCTGCTTCTTTGTCTTGTCCGCTAGCCGCCAGACAGGCGCCGAGATAGATCATCGCGGCGGAAAAATCGGCCGATCCCCGCATGGCCTTGCGGAATTGGTCGGCTGCCGGCTGTACTTTGTTGTCATTCAGGAGAGTCAGCCCTTTGAGAAAAGGACCAATCGATCCTTCCTTCGCCACCGACTCGGGCACATCGAGCCCTGCCAGGCCTGACGTCCTGGCGTGGTCGAGCACCTGCTTGACTGCCGCAGACGATGCATCCGGTCTTGCTGCCACGCGATCGAGGAACGGCGTGAGAATCTCCGGCGCAAGCACCTGGTCCATTGTGAAATGGGGAGCACCAGCGACCGGGAGCCGCACCGAGGAGGTCGCCGGCGCCGCCTTGGGCGCCGCAACAGTCGAGAACGCCGGAGGAGGCGGTGGCGCGGTGACAAGAGCTCGCGGTGCGCCAACGACAGAGATCCCGCGTCGCAGTTCACCGATTTCCTGGTCAGCCGACTTGATCCGTGCGCGGACGATGTATGAACCGGCCGGAAGCATGCGCATGTCCGCAACACCTTGCGCGATGATGGCACCATCTCGCGACCCTCGCGAGAGCGCCGCCGGTGTGCGCAACAGTGCCGGTCCATCAGCCGTCGATGCAATTTCAAACTCGACGTTCGTACCCTGGAGGCGCGAGATTTCTGCCTCGAGATCGAGCTCGAGCGCCAGCTTTTCATTCTGGCTGACCTTGTCGAGCGCGAGATAAGGAACGGATGCTCCGCCGGTCGGCACTCGCACGAACACCGGGCCTCTGACCGACAGTGATCCGAACTTCGCATCCAGGACATCGGTCTTGTGATCCACCGATCCGGTGCGTCCTGCGCTGTCCATGAGGGCAACGCGGACGATGTAGCTTCCCGGAGGCACGCCGATATTGGTCGAGAAGGGCAGCGTTTCTTCGGTGCCGTGCGCCAGCGGTATCTCGCCGCCGGCGATCTTCTTGCCGTCAATGTCGCTGACGAGTACGCGCAGCGTGACGTCACCAGGCTGGAGGCGCGAAGCCTCCCCGGTAATCACGAGCTTCAGGCGTTTCGGATCGTCGAAGTCGGTGGACAGATAATTCGTTACCCGAAGCGGAATTTCCGTGGCCACGACGGGACCTTCGACCGCCAGCCCAAAACGCGCCGCCCAGTCACGATCCTCATAGGTGTGGACGTCGAACGTCTCACGCGCACGCACGGTGAGTCCCGCACCTTTCACCTGCACTTTCATGCGCCGTTCTTTCGCGCCCGCGTCGGTCGGATCCTTCTCGATGGCGAGCCGGTAATACCCTGACATTTCGCGCGCGAGCCGCTCGAACGCCGCTTCGGCGCCGATTTCGGCGCGGTACGAACCCCCGCCGGTCATCGATGCCAGCGTTTCAAGCGGACCCGAGTGCAGATAACTATCCGCGAGCGGCGTTGACGTCATGACTCGGCGATCGGCCGAGAACGTGGTGGTCGGTACGTAAATCGAGAAAATGCGGGCGCCAACCGCCGCAGCGTCTGCGGCGACCGTCGACAACATCGAAATCTGATCCCGTTCATCCAGCGGCCATCCGCCCGAAATCAGAATGACCGTCTTGTCCCCTGGCACCTGTCCCAGCATCCCGAGGAACTGCCGCAGTGCGCTGATGCTGGCCTGCGACGTCATCATGGCACTGCGCCAGGTCGACTCTGCCTGCATTTGAATTTCGCGCGTGCACGAGCCCGTGCCGAAGCCTCCTGAAGTGCGGCCGCCAGCCCCACCACCACCACCACCACCGCCGCCGCCACCACCGCCGCCGCCACCACCTCCGCCACCACCACTGCCACCAGCCGGCGCCGGCGCGGATCCGCCCCCGCCGCCTCCGGATTCACCTCCACCGCCTCCGCCACCCCCACCGCCGCCGCTCCCTCCGCTTGGAGGGGCTGAAGGCGACGCGACTGGGCCGGCCGAACTGGCACCCGACGCACCGCTGAAGCCGCCCGATGCCGCGGCGGCCGCTCCGCACTCGCGTTCGCCCAGCGTGCGCAGCGCCATCATGTTGCGGTTGGCGATGTCGCGCGCGTCGGCCAGACTGCCGTACTCCCAGCCGACGAGGGGTCTGCCCATTCCGGTCACTCTCTGAAGCCCGTCTCGAACGCGATCGTGCGCCCAGGTAAACGACATGTTCGGGCCAACCGGCATCAGCATCAGCGCGGTTCGATCGGCAAAGGTCAGATGTGAGAAGAACCCGGCTGCGGAGTTTGCGACGCGGCGCGCACTACCGAGATCGAGCGTGTTCTGATCGACGATGAACGCAAACATCCGCCCGCGGCCGAGGCCCTCATTTGTGCTGATCGTTGCTCCCTCCACGCGCGGCGCCGCCACGACCTGGGCGGTCCGATCGAAAAACTCCGCGGTGACTACACGTCGCGGCTGGCCAGCCACCGTGACGGCGAAGTCGGCAGGCGTGAGCCCGCGCTGGGGCTGCCCCTGCCTGTCGACGACGCTGACGTCGATCGTGACGACCTCGACGCCGCTGCGGAATGATGGGATCTGATCCGAGCGTGGCTCTTGCGCCGACAACGCTCGATCACCGCCCGGATGAAGGATCGCGGTCGTGACCGCAAGAGCAAGAATGCCGCTGGCCCGCCGCATGATTACCTCCCCGTGCGCTTGGTATTGAGCACGCGGTATCCGTCGCGCGCCCTGACGTCGTACTTTCCGTTCTTGACCTTGACCGAGATTCGCCGCCAGCTATTGTCCTGTTTCTGATTGGTCGGCGAATACGACAGGACATATTGATTGGCGAGTTCCTCGACGATCTCGTCGAAGACGCGATTCAGATCCTCGGCTCGCTGAGGAAAAAACGCGCGGCCGCCTGTGTCGCGCGCGTACTGCTCGAGCTTCAGTTTCAAGCCCGGGACGGTGGCGCCGCCGCCGAATCCGACGGTGTAGAGCATGGCGGCACTCGCCTGAACGCGCGCGGTGGCGGTCTCGCGCGATGTGATGCTGTTGCGGTCGTCGCCGTCGGAGAAGATGACGATACCCTTGCGGCCCCAATCGCTGCTGACGAGATCGATCGCGCTCACCGTCGCATCGTAGAGCGCCGTGCCTCCCCAGGGTGTGAGGAGATCGACCGCTGCTTCGCGGGCCTTCTGATCTTTCTCTTTCTCGGTGGCGAGGAACATGGTCTCGTTGAACCCGATGACGGTGGCCGCGTCGCCCGGCCGCAGCTTCGACAATAGCTGTTTGACCGCCACCTTCACGTCCTCGAGCGCGTGTTCCATGCTCCCGCTGACATCGATGGCGAGCACGAGATCCAGCGGCGCATCCTCACTTCCGAGACTGCCAATCGTCTGCTTGACGCCATCCTCGGTGATTTCGAAATCCTGCTGCTTCAATCCCTTCACGAACTGCCCGCGGTGAGTGACGATGACGGGCACGAGCACGGCGTCCGCGCGGACGTGCTCGCTGTAGCCGAGGTCCTTGGTGAAGACGGTGTCGGTGAGTTTGGTGCCGTCGGCAAGTACCGCGGCGACGCGCACATGGCGGGTGCGGATCGCTTCTCCCGAATCGTACGAACACACGAGCGGCGGCCTTTCGAGTGTGCACGCCATCCGGCCGTCAACAGTGATGGTCACCGTTTTCAGCGCCGCCAGTGCGGAAGCGGGCTCAATCTTGATCTCGATTCGCGTCAGCCCACTCATCGCCGTATCGGGCGTCGGCGCCGTGATGTGCAACGTCGCCGTCTGCCCGCCGCTGATCGCGATGCTCATCGCCCATGCACTAACCGCGACAGCGGCGATCGCCCGCCTTCGTGCGGGCACTTCGGCGCGCCAGATCTTCATCGTCTGTCACCCGCGGAAGTCGTGTTCCCATCGTTGTGCGATGAATCTTTGCCCGCCGGTGTGCGGCCGATCGGCACCAGCGGTCCATCTGTCGTGAGCAAAGCCAGATACTGCTCCACGCGGTCGGATTGGAGCGCCTGAACGAATTCGACAAGGCCGCGGTGATCGTCTTGATCGCGGCTCGTGGTGGAGTTGATGAAATCGAGCGTGGCGGACATGAGAACTGGCGCCAGCAGCGCGGCGGGCATGTGGAGGTCGCGCAAGAGTTCAGCAATGCGGAAGTTCAGGTCGGGGAATGCGCTCGCGATCATTCCGGTATTCCAGCGGCCAGCATAGAGTTCCCACGATCGCGCCTGCACCATGCGCAAGCACAGGCAGCCGGTGCGCGGGCCGCCCGGCGCGCCCCAGGCATCAAGATTCGCGACGCGCGCGTCACCGGCCCCCAGCCAGAAGAGTTCGGTTGGCGACAGAAACAGGGCGACGCGTGCCGGATCGTGCGTCACCGTCCACGCCAGAAGCGTCCGTCGCAGCGGACTCAAGAAGATCGTGTCGCCGATCGCCGGGACATCCGCTGTTGAACGAAGGGCGTTGAGACGTGCACGTCCGGCGCGAATCGCCGACGCGATCGTGTCGGCATCGGTGTCCGACAGTGATTTCGGCTCCATCAGGGCCAGTGTGTCGATGAACACGCGGCGATCGATCTCGCCGAGCATCGGCCGGGGCGGCGGTTTCATCGTGAGTCGTACGAGCAAAAAACGGGCGAGTGTGGCATCCAGGCCGAGCAGCGAACCAGATACGCGCCAGTGTTGTTCAGCGTCCATGCCCTCGTTGGGGACTTGCCAGACGCCGGTGCGGCCGCCGGCTCCAGGGCGGAGGCCGAAATCGTGTCGCGCCGCCGCCTCGGCTGCCGTGATCGAAATGCCATTGCGCGGACCCAACGCCGCGGCGTACGTCCATTCGACGAGACCCCGCGCGAGAAGCTCGTCGGCGATGTGGCGAAGTGCCGGCGCGAGTCGCGACGCGGCGTTGAGATCTCCGGACCGCGCGGCACGCTGCAGGGCGTTCGCGGTGTCGCGATGTGCGGCGAGTACATCAGCGACAGATTCCTCAATCGCATCGGGCGACTCGGGCTGCACGATGCGCGAGAAGACCTGGGCTTGTTGCTGCAGCGTCTCGCGTGTGAGGCGAGTGCCCAGCGCATCAGCAATCGACAGGACCGTTCGTGCCGAAGACAAATACGGTCGCGATGATTCACCCTGTGATCGGGTCAGCCGGATCGCCTCGGCGCGGGCAAAATCAAGGCGATATCGCGTGCCCTCCCAATCGAGCAGGCGCGGCTGGGCTGCCTGCGGTCCCGAGAGCACGCGCAAGGCATCTTCTTCGATTGGCCCGGCGACGCTCTCATACACGTCGTCGACCGAGCCGTCTGCGGCAGGCCCGCTCGGCCGCGCTTTCCGCGTCGACTGTGAGGCGGGATCCAGCCAGTTGCTGAGCCAGGCGACCACACGGCCTTCGTAGTCTCCGCGGTCGCTGAGAGGAATCGCAGAAAGCGTCGATACCAGGCTGGTGGCGGTCTCGCTGGTGATGCTGCCTCGCGCCACCGCGCGGGCGATCAGGGCGAGCGCACCTTGGTACTGGGCAAGCGATCGATGGATGCGAGCCTCATCTTCGATCGCTGTGAGGACAGCGGCGCGACGGGCTGCTGCCGCGAACACCGCGAGATCGGAGACGCCGGCGCGTTCCAGTGTCGCCGTCAGTACGGGATACGCCCCGACCGCCCGAATGGCGTCGACGGCGTCATGCGCGGTTTCCCTGGTGACGCCTGCAGCGTATCGAGAGGCAAAGAGCACCATCATGAAGTGCCGTCGCTGCTCGACTGAATCCCCCTTGAAGACCTGCTCGCAGAGCCACGGAAAATCAGGAGGCTGATCCCACGCAATCGTCGCGGAAGCTTCCTCGCGCGTGACCTTGCCGGCGTTCTGACGCGTCTCGGCGAAGATAGCCGTCCACAGTCCACGTGTTCCCGGCGGCGTGACGGCAGCATCGCCAATTGGATTGAGTTCCGAAATGAGCAGCGCCGGATCGAACGACGGACGAACGAACACACGCTGCTCGAGCGCGCGTCCTACCCATAACCGTTGGTACACCGCGTAGAGTCGCCGGCTGGCGTCGACGCGCCGATCGACGTCACTCATGTCGAGCGACAGCGCCGCGCGAATCTGCGCCGTGTTCAATTGAGCCATGGCGCCCAAAAAAAATGCGAGCCGCCCCTCGTCCGACGAAATGAGCGAGCGCACGAAATCGCCCGCTTCTGCAGGACGTCGGCCGACCAGCGCCTGCCACACCGGTTCGGCGGCGGGACCACCGGGAACCTGGACGCCGCTCCGTGCGACTCGAAGACCGGCGGCGATGGTGAAAAACGCCGCCGCCCGTCTTCCGACGATCTCGGAGATCAAGCCATGCTGTTCCCCGATCCACGCGCGAGTCTCGTCGTCGAGCGCGAGGAGCCCACTGTAAAGGAGCGCGGCGTTGCGCGATTGAATGATCGATGCGACGAGGGTGTCGGCGGTCGCTTGTTTCTTGAAGACAACGTCGGTCCAGAATTTCGTCGAGAGCGGCAGGGGAATGGTGTCAGCTGACGCGCCGCCAGACTTGAGCTGTACCAGCAAGGCCTGAAGTACCGGTTCGCGCGCGTCGCCTTTGACACCGAAGGGCGTGTCGTACAGGCGGCGAATCAGCTCGGTGAGAAACTGGGCGCGATCCGGATTGGCGCGGTCGCCTACGGCAGCCGCCGCGGCGCGAAGCCCGCCTGGAAGCGGAACTTCGGACACGGTACCCACCTCGGTGGGAACCTGCCCGCTGGCGGGGACGACGAGCACGATCACGCCAAAAAAGGCGGCGTGGAAAAGCGCCAAAAGTGCAGTACGCACGTGCCGCT
>Ga0310904_10000045_pt1 | contig 22545 bp, 20 predicted proteins | sample C48D1metaG_FD_203746 | JGI IMG/M metagenome (GOLD analysis project Ga0310904, IMG submission 203746) | Lab incubated soil microbial communities from West Virginia University Organic Research Farm, Morgantown, WV, United States - C48D1 | ecosystem: Environmental > Terrestrial > Soil >... | reverse complement strand
ATCTGGCTGGGAATGCCCGGCTGCAATTGAGCCCCGGCCGGGTCAATGCAGAACGCAAAATTCAGGATGCAAACACAAATCGCCACAACCAGGCGCGGTGTCCGCATTCTGCATTTCGCGTGTTGAGTTACAGGTTTCATTTCCCTATTGCCTTCTTCGTTCCATGGTCCGCCCGGCGCTCGAGTCAGCGGGCATCAGGCCTGGCGCCTGCGGTGCGGGCGCCGGGGCTGACTGATCCGGGGCTGCCGCAGGCTGTTGTGTACGGGCGGGCAGGCCACGCTCAACCGCCAGTTTCATCGCGTCGGCAATCGGCAGCCGGACAACACCCGCTTCCTTGTTCACCCAGCCGTACTGGTCCAGTACCGCGTTCTCGTGCTGGCGGAACTGGTACATCTCTTTGACCGGAAACTGTTGCAGTCTCGGCGGGGCTGGCAGCCGCTGTTCCTGGCCGACCGCGAGCGGGAATTCCGGGTTGGTTTCCTCGCTCCGCTCCACGAACAGGTAGAAGAGCAGGCCCATCAAGCCGCTAACGACAATCGCCGAAATCGCCAGCCACAGGCCGAACTTGATGATGATCCAGACATTCGCGTCGCTGTGCTCGTGCCCCGCGCTGTGCGGCTGAAAGAGGTATTCGTCCTCTGCTGACGCGTGGTGGCCTGCGCCTGGTGCCGCGGGAAGCGGGGTGTGCGGTTGGTGCCCGTGCGCCATCAGTGGTGGCCTCCTCCACTGGCGAGCGATTCACGCAGATACGGGTCGCCAGCCGCGAGCATCGGCCGCTTCCGCAGCTCGGTCAGGAACATGTAGAACCAGAGCCCACCGACCGCGAGCGGGGCCGCGAGATCGAGCCAGTGCACGAAGAAGTGGCTGACCGCTTCGCCGCCTTCCACGAGATGCGAGTTCTGGCCGCTCGACACGAACTCGGGCGTCACCATCATGTAGAGGTCGGCGTAGCGCGCGAACAGCAGCCACAAGGCGATGATCACCAGCCGGTGCGGCGTGCGCTTCGTCTTCCGGGACAACAGCAGCAGCCAGGGCACCGCGAAGTGGAACGAAATCAGGAACAGCGCCAGATACTGCCAGCCGTTGCTGGTGCGCGTCAGCATGTAGGGAATTTCTTCCACCAGGTTCGCGGCGTACGTCAGCAGGAACTGGGAGAAGTTGAAATATGCCCACAGCATCACGAACGCGAACATCAGCTTCCCGAGATCGTGGAAGTGGTTCGGCGTCAGCAGGCTGCTCATCGGCTCCCGCTTCACCAGGAACGTCGAGATGACGATGGTGAACGCCAGCGCGGCCAGGCCCTGCCCGCCCATCATCAGGAAGCCGAAGAGCGTCGAGTACCAGTGCGGGTTGATCGACATGATCCAGTCGATGCCCGCAAACGTCACGGTCAGCGCATACAGGACGATGCCCAGGCCGCTCACCCGCTGGATCGTCAGGTTGACGCTGAGGTCCTTTGAGTCCTGCCGCGCGGAAAGGTTGTTCAGAACGAGCGCCAGGACGCTCCATACCGTGAAATAAAACACGGCGCGTCCGATGAAGAACGTGGTGTTCAGATAGGGCGCCTTGTGGCGCAGGATCTCGTCCGCCTGTACGTGATCCGGATGCGTCCAGACATACAGGCTCGTCATCCCGAAGATCACCGGGATGAACAGCAGGAACATGAACGGGACCGTGCGGCTCGACGCCTCGAAGACGCGGCGGAACACGCCCCACGTGCCGCCCGAGAGGTGCTGAATCATCATCAGCGCCAGCGAGCCGAGCGCGATGCCGAGGAACAGCAGGAAGGCGATCAACCACGATCGGAAGAACTGATCACGATTGACGACGAACCCGAGCGCGCAGATGGCCAGGCCGACGACGCCGGCAATCAGGGCGCGTGAGCGGCGGGCGTCAATGTCAGCGACGGGTGGGGTATAGGTTTCCACGCTACCGGTTCTCCTGCGCGGGACGCTGTGCCTGCGGAGCTGGCGCGGGTACCTGGGCCGGCGCTGCGCCAGGTGACACGGCACCGGCTGGCGGCGGGGGCGCAGGCGTCACGGGACTCGATTCGAGCTCGCCCCGACGATCCGCGGGCACGTCGTTCACAGTTCCGCGGCGGCTGAGCTGCAGCGCACGGATATAGGCGGCAATGGCCCAGCGATCGGCAACGGGCACCTGCGCGGAGTAGTCCTGCATCGCGCCGAACCCGTTCGTCATCACGTCGAACAGGTATCCGACCTGGGCGTTCACCAGACGGTCCTCGTAGTACGACGGCGGCTGCCGGAAGCCGCGCTGGACGATCATGCCGTTGCCGTCGCCGGTGCGGCCATGGCAGGGCGCGCAGAACACGTTGAACCGCTCCTGTCCGCGGGCCATCACCTCGGGCGTGACCGGCATCGGGAATTCCGTGACGAACTGACCCGCGACCTTGCCGGTATACAGGTAGTCGTCTTCTCTGAGCTGTCCACGCGCGACGGTATTCGCGATGAGCGTTCGGGACGCGTGCCCGTCGGCGAAGAAGCTGCTCGCCTCGAGCGGCTCGTAGCGCGGCGCGTCGTGCATGTCCTGGCGGCACGCGGCCAGCGCCACACTCAGCGCGACGGCGGCAGCGAATCTACAGCGCAACTTCTGACACTCCTACGGGATGCAGCCCGGTGAGAAACTGCCGCGTCGCCGATGCGTCGAACCGGGGATCGGTCGCCTCGATGCAGAGGAAGAAGCGATCCGTGGACGCACGCGCGAACTCCGGGACGTTGAACACCGGGTGGTACGGCTGGGGCAGCTTATTGAGCGCCCACATGCCGACGAACGCCGTCAGCGCGGCCCCGAGTACCGTTGTCTCGAAGGTCACGGGAATGAACTGCGGCCAGCTGTGGTACGGACGGGCGCCGACGTTCATCGGATAGGCCATGGTCTGCGTCCAGAACTGGAGGCCGTATCCGCCGAGCCCGCCGAGCACGCCGCCGAGGAACACGAGGATGGGCAGGCGTGTCCGGCGCAAGCCCAGGGCGTCGTTCAACTCTTCGATCGGGATCGGTGTGTATGCGTCCATGTTGCGGTAGCCGGCAAGCCGCGCCTTCTCCGCTGCTTCGACGAGCGCTGTCGGCTTGTCGAACTCCGCCATCAGGCCGTGAATCGTCGGTGCGGGTCCGTTGTGAGCCATCACACCATCCCCGGACGGTCAAGCTCGTGCGTTTCTTCTTCCACGAGCGTTCGCATCTCGAACATCGCGATCGCCGGCAGGAAACGGACGAACAGGAAGAAGAGCGCGAGGAACAGACCGATCGTTCCCGCAAACATGCCGAAGTCCCATCGTGTCGGGGCATACATGTCCCAGGACGAGGGCAGGAAATCCCGGTGCAGACTCGTGACGATGATGATGAAGCGCTCGAGCCACATGCCGACGTTCACGAGCAGCGACAGCACGAACAGCAGCGGAATGTTGTCGCGGACGCTCCGGAACCAGAACAGCTGGATCATCGTGGCGTTGATCGCGATGAGCGACCAGTAGAACACCGCGTACGGTCCCGCCATGCGGTTGTACATCATGAAGGACTCGTACGGGTTGCCGGAGAACCACGCGAAGAATGCCTCGTTGGCGTAGCCGTAAGCCACGATCATCCCCGTCGCCAGCATGACTTTCGTCATGTTGTGAATGTGGCGCATGGTGATGAAGCCTTCGAGGCCGTAGAACTTCCGCAGCGGGATCGCCAGCGTCATGACCATCGCGAATCCCGAGTAGATGGCGCCGGCGACGAAGTACGGCGGGAAGATCGTGGCGTGCCAGCCGGGCAGCACCGACACCGCGAAGTCGAAGCTCACGACGGAGTGGACCGAGAGCACCAGCGGCGTGGAGATGCCGGCCAGCAGCAGATACGCCATCTCGTAGCGCTGCCAGTGTTTTGCCGACCCGCGCCAGCCGAGCGAGAGCATGCCGTAGATCACCTGGGCCGCGCGCGACTTGGCGCGATCGCGCAGCGTCGCCATGTCGGGGACGAGGCCCGTGAACCAGAACAGCGCCGAGACCGTGCCGTAAGTCGAGACCGCGAAGACGTCCCAGATCAACGGGCTGCGGAACTGCGGCCACAGGCCCATCGTGTTCGGGTACGGGAACAGCCAGTACGCCGCCAGCCACGGACGGCCGGTGTGAAGCAGCGGAAACATGGCCGCGCAGGCGACGGCGAAGAGCGTCATCGCTTCCGCGAAGCGGTTGATCGACGTCCGCCACTGCTGCCGGAAGAGCAGGAGAATCGCCGAGATCAGCGTTCCGGCGTGGCCGATGCCGATCCACCAGACGAAGTTGATGATGTCGAACGCCCAGCCGACGGGGATGTTGTTGCCCCAGATCCCGATGCCCGTCATCAGCAGGTTGCCGATGGTCATGTTCAGGATCATCAGGAGCGCGAACGCGATGCCGAACCCGAGGAACCAGCCAAGCGGCGTCTTCTTGCTCAGCACCGTGTGGCTGATCGTCTCGGTCACCGAGTCGAACGTGTGACCGGGCTCGATCACCGCCGGCGTACGCGACAGCAGCGCCGCAACCTCCGGGGAGGCTGACGTCTGATGCGATTGTGCTCGCTGGTCAGCCATCAGTGCCCGCTCCCTTCGCCGTGCTCAGCAGCCGCGGGCGCGGGCGTTGGTTCCAATCCGGTGTTGGGATTCCGCACGACCGCGAGATAGGTGGTGCGCGGCCTCGTGTTCAATTCCGCCAGCAGCGAGTAGTTCAGCGGACTCTCCTTCGACTGCGCCACGCGACTCTTCGGATCGTTGATGTTGCCGAAGACGATGGCGTCGGTCGGACAGGCCGACTGGCACGCCGAGAGGACCTCGCCGTCGCGAATCTGCCGATCCTCGAGCTTGGCAGCGATGCGCGCCTGGTTGATGCGCTGCACACAGTAGGTGCACTTTTCCATGACGCCGCGGCTGCGGACGGTCACGTCGGGATTGCGCAGCGGCCAGAGGCTCTGCGTGTCCCAGTCGGAGTAGAGCAGGAAGTTGAAGCGCCGGACCTTGTACGGGCAGTTGTTCGAGCAGTAGCGAGTCCCGACGCAGCGGTTGTAGACCATGTCGTTCAGGCCTTCATCGCTGTGAACGGTTGCCGAGACCGGGCACACCACTTCGCAGGGCGCGCTCTCGCACTGCTGACACGGCATCGGCTGGTGGTACGTCTCCGGGTTGTCGATATTCCCGGTGTAGTAGCGGTCGACGCGCAGCCAGTGCATCTCGCGGCCGTTCAGCACCTGCGCCTTGCCGACGACCGGTACGTTGTTCTCTGCCTGGCACGCCACCACGCACGAGTTACAGCCGGTGCAGACGTTCTGATCGATCGTCATGCCCCATTTGTAGCCGTCGAACCGGAACTCCTGCGTCAGCATCGTGATCCCGGTATTCGGCAGGAGCTCCTTCCCCTTCACGAAGTCCGGATCGGCCTCGAACTGCTCCTTCGTCGCGACGCGAACGATGTTGCGGCCTTCGAGTGACCAGTGATCCTGAGTGCTTGCCAGCTCGTAGCTTTCGCCGGCCGCTGTGAGCTCCACGCCAGCGAGGATGTCCGGAGCCGTCGTCGTCCGCAGCGGGTTCACGTTGAAGCCGGTGCCGTTGCCCACGCGACCGGCGCGCTCGCGGCCGTATCCGAAGTACAGGGTCACCGTGTCCGGGCCGTGGCCAGGAGCGATCCAGACAGGGACGCGAATCGTGTTGTTGCCCTGCTTCAGATCGACCATGGCGCCGCTGACGAGATCGAGCCGTTCAGCGGTGGCCGGCGAGATGAGCGCCGCGTTGTCCCATGTGAGCTTGGTGAGCCACTTGGGAAGTTCCTGCAGCCAGGCGTTGTTGGTGAACCGGCCGTCGTAAACGCTCGGGTCGGGGAGGAACACGACGTCAACGCCCTGGGCGGCCGCCGGCGGATCCACGGAGAGGGTGCCCGCCTGAAAGGCAACCGTCTTCGGCGCGAACGACGTGTTCGGAATCACGCCGTCGTGCAGCCAGATCCGCCAATCGCGGTCGAATGCGGAAACAGCCGGGGCGCCGGCGAGCGGTGCGAGCTGCGGAACCGCGCCACCACGACCGGCCGGAACAGCAGCAACCGGCTGACGGGGCGCCACGCCTTCACCGCTCCAGAACGCACGCACGAGCTCATAGGCCGGCCGTGGCCCGCCGTCGCTGAGCGCAGCGACCACTTCGTGGTACGTGCGTCCCCCATACAGCGGTGCGATCAGCGGCTGAATGATGGAAGCGGTGCCTTGGCTGGCACGAACGTCGCTCCAGCTCTCGAGGAAATGCGCCTCCGGCACGTGCCAGTGGCACAACGCCGCAGTCTCATCCTGATATTGACCGACGTGTGCCCGCAGCGCGACCCTCTCCAGCGCGGCGGCGAACTTCAAATCGGCAGGAGCGGTGTAGACCGGGTTACCGCCGAGGATCAGCAGGAACGTGACCGTGCCTGCGTTCATCTCCCCCACCAGCTCCTTGAGACCCTGGAGCTGATTGGTTGGCCGCGCCTCTGCGGTCTGCGTGTAGGTCACCGTGGCGCCGACGTTGCCAAGCGCCTCGTTCATCGCATGTGCGAGGACATGGACGACCGGGGGCTGCGAGTCGCCGGCGATCACCAGGCTCCGGCCGCGCGCGGCCTGCAGATCCTGTGCGAGCGCGGCAATGAAGTTTTGCGCCGCAGCGGGCGCGGTTGCTCCACCGGCGACGGTCACACCTACTTGTGCGGCGATGGCCGCAGCGAATGCCTTGACCTCCGAGGCACGCAGCGGCAGCCGGTGATCGGCCTTCGAGCCGGTGTTGGAGGGCGACGATTCCACCGAGTAGAGCCGCAACACGTCGGCCTTGTTGCCCTCGATGCGCCGGCGCGAAGCAAATGCCCGCGCGTTCTTCAAACCGCTGCTGCCCACGGACAGGATGTCGGCGTCGAGGGTCAGTACGACGTCGGCCTTCTCGATCGCGTACTGTGCGTCGACGTATTCGCCAAACGCGAGGCGGCTGCCCTCCCGGGCGTTATCGCGGCTGAACGGCTCCCACTGCACCCATTTCGCCTGCGGGAAGCGGCCCAGCAGCTCGTCGATCTGCGCGTTCAGGGTCGGTGACGACACCGTCTCGCTGAGAATCCGAAGCCCGACGCCCTTCGATCCCTGCTGTGCGCTGACGACCCCTTGCAGCGCCGCGACGAATGCGTCGAAGGTGCGGATCTCGCCGAGGTGGGTGATCGTCTGGGAGCGATCGGGATCGTAAAGACCGAGGATGGACGCCTGCGCAAACTGGTCCGTGGCACCGCGGCTCGTCGGGTGATCCGGGTTCCCTTCGATCTTCGTCGGGCGTCCTTCGTGGCTTTCGACCAGGAGGCCCATGCCTGCGCCGGCAAACGGCATCGCCGTCGCGTAGAACATCGGCTTCCCCGGAACGAGCTCCTCCGGCTGGCGGACATACGGGACAATCGCCTCCGCCGGCTGCCGCGTGCAGGCGGTGACGCCCGCGAGCGTCAGCGACGCCCCCATCAGCTTCAGGAAGCCGCGGCGTCCAACGGGATCGAGCCACTCGGACGCGTTCTGTGGAAATTCGCGGTGCAGGAATTCCTTGAACTCGGGCGTCTCGGCGGCGGCCTCGAGGCTGCGCCAGTACTCGCGGCCACGGCTGCCAGCGAGCTTCGTGCGGAGCGACTGAATATCAATCACTTGCGTCATGACCGGGTCACCGATGGCACGTCGAGCAGCTGGTGTTGCCCTTGATGCCGTACTCCTTGACCAGCCGCGGACCGATCAACGACTGCGGCTCCGACGGGCTGTAACCCATGGTGTAAATCTCGCTGCGCGGCCGCACGTATTTCTCCGGATTGCGATGGCAGTTGACGCACCACTCCATCTGCAAGGTGTTCTCCTGCAAAGTCAGCGGCATCTGGTCGATGCGGCCGTGACACGTCTCGCATCCCACGCCCTTCTTGATGTGGATGCTGTGGTTGAAATAGACGAAATCGGGCAGATCGTGCACACGCACCCATCGGATCGGCCGATCCTCGCGGAAGCTCGCGCGCACCGGCTCGAGAATCGGCGCCTGATTCCAGATCTGAGAGTGGCAGTTCATGCAGGTCTTGGTCGGCGGGATGCCGGCGAACGACGACGTTTCAACCGACGTGTGGCAGTACCGGCAATCGATGCCATCGTCCTTCACGTGATGCAGATGGCTGAATTGCACCGGCTGCTCGACGAACTCGTGCGCACGCGTGACGTACGTGGAGCGGGCGAGCAGAATCGCCAGGAAAATCAGGCTTCCGACGACGATCAGGAGGCCGGCGAGACTCAGCTTCGAGAGTGTGTTGGCGCTTCGACGGAAAATCTGCGGCATTGGATACCAGCGGAGCGGGACGCACCACCGAAGACGTCCTCGAAAACGGCGCGATCGGACCCGCAGGCCGGCCATGAGGCGCGGCGAGCGGCGTCAAGCTTACGGACCGGTAGATTCCCCCGCGGCCAGTCCGGATTTGTACCACGTTGTGAAAAAAGGATCAAGCAACTCGAGCCGTGGAAACGAGCGTAAGCTGTGACGATGAGCGACAGGAAGTATCGCCAGCGCGGCTACCAGGACGACGACCGCGATCGACCGCCGCAGAAGAGCAGTCGTCCTGCGCCGGAACCGGGCGCTCCCGCCGGCGCGCGGCGGATCTCGGGCGATGCACCCAAGACCATCAACATGCCTGGCTACCGTGAGGTCGTCCGGTGCTCCCAGTGCGGCAACGTGGGAACTGCGGACATCGGGTACGACGCGCGCTGCCCGCGCTGCGGCACCGACCTTCATGCCTGCGCGCAGTGTGCCTCGTTCGATCCCGGCAGCCGGTTCGAGTGCATGCAGAACATTCCGGCCCGGATTTCACCGAAGAACACACGAAATAACTGCGAACTGTTCTCCCCGCGAACGACGGTCGAGCGGGAGACGACAACCCCGCGAACCGACGACGCCCGGAAGGCATTCGACGACTTGTTCAAGTTCTAGCCGTGGCGCTGCTCTCCGAACAGGACCGCCAGGTCGTTTCGCGCCACCTCGCCGTCATCACCAGCCCGGTCAGGATCCTCTTCTTTACTCAGACAATCGGCGCTCCCGACACCGTCCTCATCGCCCGGCAGGTGCTGGATGAAGTCGTCAGCCTCAGCGATCAGATTTCACTCGAGGAAGTGAACGTTGTCCTGGACCGCGAACGCGCGGAGACCTTCGGCATCCAGGGGATTCCGGCCGTTGCCCTGCTGAAGGGGGACGATGACACGCGGATTCGATTCCTCGGCGCGCCTGCGGGCTACGAGTTCATGTCGTTGATCGAAGCGATCATCCTGGCGGGCACGGGCGAATCGGGCCTGACTGCGGAGAGCAAGGCGCTGATAGCCGCTCATGTGAGCGCCCCGATGGACATCCTCGTTTTCGTGACGCCGACCTGCCCGCACTGCCCGCGCGCCGTAACTCTCGCCCACCGGATGGCGATGGAGAGTCCGCTGATCCGCGCCACCTGCGTCGAGGCCACTGAGTTTCTCGACCTGACGCAGCGATATCAGGTGACCGGCGTTCCCAAGACGGTGGTCAACGGCACAATCGAAATGCTCGGGGCCCTGCCGGAGGGTGTGTTCGTCAGGACGGCCGTCGGGGCGCCGGAGCCGCCGGCGTCGCCGGGACAATCGTCGCCTTCTTGACGAAATCGAGCCGCGGGAACTCCTTCTGCAGGTAGTCGTTTCCCTCGCGCAGAATCCGCCGTTGATCGGGTTGCGGGTCGGCAGGGCTGAACAGCTTGTCGACCACTTCCATGCCGCTGATGACCTGACCGAACGGCGCGAAACCATCCGCGTCGAGGCGGCTGTTGTCGGCGTAATTGATGAAGATTTGCGTGAAGCGTGACTGAGGACGGCCTTCGGTCGTGAACGAAACGAAACCACGAAGGTTCTTCTGTGTGACCGGATCGTCGCGCAGAAAAGCCCTCTGCCACTCGTTCTGGATGCTGGGATCGCCGTTGATCCCGAACTGCGCCATGAACCCCGGGCGCACCCGGAAGAATCGCGTGCCGTCGTAGAAGCCGTTCTTCACGAGGTTGTAGAAGCGATCGGCACCGATCGGCGCCCACTCGCGGTGCACTTCAACAACGAAGGCGCCTTTGCTCGTGTCGAAGCGGGCGCGAAACAGGTCCGGCGCCGTCTCGGTCAGCTGAGAGGGGTCGGTCAGCCTGTTCGACTGTGCCGACACCGTCACCGTCACCGTCGTCAACGCAAGCGACCACACCGCGCACATCGCGGCAAGCCTGCGGGTGGTGCGGCTAGGCACGGCCGGCGAACTCGCGCGTCTCGGTGTGCACTCGGACGCGTTCCCCTTCTTTAATGAAGAGCGGCACGCGAATCTCGAGGCCAGTGGTGGTACGTGCGACCTTGGTGACCGTGCCGCTCGCCGTATCGCCACGCGTACCCGGTTCCGTCTCCTTGATCGTCATCTCGACGAGCGGCGGAAGCTGTACGCCGATCGGATTCCCGTTGAACTTGTTGATCTGGACGATGAGTTCGTCGACCAGCAGATCGCTGTCGTCTCCGAGCATGTCGGCGCGAAGGGTCAGCGTCTCGAACGTCTCCTGATCCATGAAGTGGAAGCCGTCGCCGTCGGCGTACTGGTAGATCGCCTCGACGCGAGCAAGGTCGGGCTCCTTGAATTTCTCGCCTGCCTTGAACGTCTTGTCGAACACCGCCCGCGTCAGCAGGTTTCGCATCTTGAGGCGGACCAGCGTCTGGCCGCCGCGGGCCGTCGGCTTCGAGACTTCGACGTCGAGGCAGTGGTACGGCGCCCCTTCGTGTTCGAAATACATCTTGCGCTTGATTTCAATTGCTTCGAGCTGCGAGGCCATTCGGAACCTTATCGGAAGCGCTGACGACGTTTCATGGGTGAGTCCTTTTTGTTGTCCGCCTTTGCGGCTTCGCCGCTGCGGCGGGACAGACTTCGCAGATCTTCGGCTCGCTTGCCCGGACGAAGCTCGCCGACGGCGAGCGAAGTCTGGCGGAGGGAGAGGGATTCGAACCCCCGATACCCTTTCGGGTACAACGGTTTTCAAGACCGCCGCCATCAACCACTCGGCCATCCCTCCGCAGGTGGGCCGCTTTCGATCGTACCAGATGCCCCAGGCGTTCTTCAGATTCGATCGCCTGGATCGGCTTCGCGCTTATCGCCGCTGAATGACGGTCTGACCACCCATGTACGGCCGGAGCGCCTCCGGAATCACTACGGTGCCGTCGGCCTGCTGGTAGTTCTCGACGATCGCGATCAGCGTGCGGCCGACGGCAAGGCCGGAACCGTTCAGCGTGTGCGCGAACTCGGCCTTGCCTGTTCCCTCTCGACGGAACTTGATGTTCGCGCGGCGCGCCTGGAACGCTTCGGTGTTGCTGCACGATGAAATCTCGCGATACGTGTTCTGGCCCGGCAGCCACACCTCGAGGTCGTACGTCTTGGCCGACGCAAACCCCATGTCCCCCGTGCAGAGCAGCATCCGCCTGTACGGAAGCTGGAGCCGGTTGAGCACTTCTTCGGCGCTCGCCGTGAGCCGCTCGAGCTCGTCGTACGAGTGCTCAGGCAACGAGAAGGCCATCAGCTCGACCTTGTCGAACTGGTGCTGCCGAATCAGCCCACGGACGTCGGCGCCGTATGACCCGGCCTCACTGCGGAAGCACGGCGTGTACGCCGTGTAGCGAATCGGCAGCGTGCGGCCGTCCAGAATCTCCGCGCGATGCAGGTTGGTCAGCGGCACTTCCGCGGTCGGAACCAGGAACAGGTCCCACTCCCCCGCGATCTTGAACAGATCGGCCTCGAACTTCGGCAGATTGCCGGTGCCGGTCAGCGACGCGCTGTTCACCATGAACGGCGGCTCCACTTCCGTGTAGCCGTGCTCGCTGGTGTGCAGGTGCAGCATGAAGTTGATGAGCGCGCGGGCCAGTTTCGCACCGTCGCCCATCAGGACCGAGAATCGGGCGGCCGCGACCTTCGTGCCACGCTCGAAATCGATGATGCCAAGCGCGGGCCCGAGATCCCAGTGCGCCTGCGGCGTGAAATCGAACTCCCGCGGGGTGCCCCGACGGTGGATTTCGCGATTATCGTCGCTGCTCTTCCCCACCGGCACCGTCTCGTGCGGGAGGTTGGGCAGATTCAGCAGGCCGCGATTGCGCCGCTGCTCGGTGGTGTCGAGCTCGACGCTTATCTGCTTGATCTGCTGGTTGCGCGCGCGGCTCGCTTCCTGGATCTTCGTGATGTCGAGTCCCTGCCGCTTCGCGCGCGCCACTTCGTCGCCCGCGGCGTTCTGCTGACGCTTCAGCCCTTCGACTTCCGGAAGCAGCCGACGGCGGTGCGACTCGAGCGTCGCGAGCTCTTCGAGCTCGGCGGAGAAGTCGCCGCCGCGGCTGGCCAGAGCCGTGCGCACGGCGTCGGGATTGTCGCGAAGGAACGCCGGGTCAATCACGATGCAAGTTTAGCTGAGATACCATGCCATCCATGGCCGCCGCAGCGATTCGCAAAGCGATCTTCCCCGCCGCCGGACTCGGTACTCGATTCCTTCCCGCCACGAAAGCACAACCAAAGGAAATGCTCGTGCTGGTGGACAAGCCGGTCATTCAGTACGGCGTGGAGGAAGCCGTTCAATCGGGTGTCAGCAACATCGTCATCGTCACCGGCAGGGGCAAGAACGCCATCGAGGATCATTTCGACGTCAACGTCGAGCTCGAAAGCTTTCTGGAGCAGCGGGGCAAGACCGCGCAGCTCGAAGAGATCCGGCGAATCACGTCGCTCATCCAGGTGTCCTATGTGCGGCAGGGTGAGCCGCTCGGACTCGGACACGCCGTGCTGGTGACGAAGGCGCTCGTCGGCGACGAGCCCTTCGCGGTGATTCTTGGCGACGACGTGATCGACGCGAAACCGCCGGCGCTCCGCCAGATGATCGATGTGTACGAGCGGCTGCAGGGGCCGGTCCTCGCCGTCGAGCGAGTCCGCACAGAGGACGTCTCCAACTATGGAATCGTGGCGTTCGACGACAGCTCCGATCTCGGGCCGGGCGTTTATCGCATTACCGACCTGATCGAGAAGCCGCGCGTCGAAGAGGCGCCGTCGAACCTGGCCATCATCGGCCGCTACGTGCTCACGCCGGACATCTTCCCCGCGCTCGAAGCGATTTCGGCCGACCGCACGGGAGAGATTCAGCTGACGAACGGGCTGCGCCAGCTCTTGAAGAAACGGCCGATCTACGCCGTTGAAATCGACGGCGTGCGCCACGACACAGGGAACAAGCTCGGATTTCTGAAAGCGCTGGTGTACTTCGCGTTGAGACGCCCGGAGCTGGCCGGGCCCTTCCGCGAGTACCTCGAACACGTCCGCGACCTGGAAACGCCGGCTCTTTAGTCCTTCGAAGTCGTCGAGGGAGTGGTTGACGATTTCGTGTCGGACGATGTCGTCGCACTGTCCGGCTTCGCCGTCTCGCTTTTCTTCTCGGATGACGCGCTGCTTCCGGACGACGATTCGCCCGTCTTTCCTTTCTGGGCGTAGTCGGTGACGTACCAGCCCGTCCCCTTGAACTGAATCGCCGGCGACGACGTCAGCCGGCGAACCGGACCTTTTCCGCAACGGCGGCACTGCTCCGTCGTTTCCGAGAATTTCTGAATCACCTCGAAGCGCCCCCCGCAGGCGTCGCATTCGTACTCGTACAGCGGCATTCCTACTCCAGCGACCCGTCGGTCGTTTCGTTCAGCAGCAGGCGGCGGTGCGCCCACAGCGGCGCGGTCCCCTGTGCCAGCACTGCGTCGTGGAAGGTGCGCAGCGAGAACTTGCCGGCGAGCTGTTCCTGATAATCGTGCCGCAGCTTCAACAGCATCAGCTTGCCGAGCGAGTACACGACATAACCCGGATCGAACGTGCCTCGTTCCGCTTCGCGCCGGGCTGTCGCTTCCTCGAGGAATGCCTCGTCGCGGAAGAAGCGCATGCCCTGCTCCACCGAGAGATCCTCGCAGTGCAGCCGGATCGCAACGACAAATCGCGCCAGACGCACCAACGACTCGGCAAGCTGACCAAGTCGAAGCGTGGAGTCGCCGCGGCGGAAACCGGCCTCCATCATCATCTGCTCGCAGTAGTGCGCCCACCCTTCGACGAACGCGTTCGACGCCAGCAGCGTGGACTTGCGCACCTTCGACTCGACCTGCCGCGAGTGCTGCGCCTGCAGGAAGTGGCCCGGATAGACCTCGTGAATCGAGGTGCTCCACAGCGTCGGCAGATTGAAGTCGAGCAGATGCTCCTTCTGACGTTCAGCGGGCCAGCTGCGGTCGACATCCGTCAGGTAGTAATAAGCGCGGCTCGGCTTCGCCTCGAACGGACCGGGCGTCCACATGCTGGCGAAAGCCCGCCGATAGAACTCCGGTGTTGGCGCCACGATCACCGGCTCGCTGGCCGGCACCGTCACGATCCCCTGGCGCTGAAGAAACTCTTCGAGCTCCTTCAGATGCGTCTGCGCCACCGACACGAGCGTTCCGGCCGATGGGTGTTCCTCTTTCGCGCGCCGCCAGACCTCGATCGGATCGCCGCCGTTGAGACGCCCGGCGACGCGGCGGAACTCTTCCTGTGTGTCGTGAAGCTCGCGCAGCGCAATCGTCAGCAGACGATCGGCCGAGAGCGTAATGCCCTCCTCCACCTTCAGCTTCTGCTCGAATCGCTCGCGTCCTAACCGGAACGACGCTTTCGCCCGTGGCGCCAGGTCGTTTTCGAGGTATTCGAGATACGAACTGATGGCCGCGGCTGCCTCCGTGGAGGTGTCGGCGAGATCTCCGAGGATGTGAAGATCGTCCAGCGTCGAGAACGCCCGCGGCAGGTCGCTCTCGATGAACTTGAGCGTTCCCCGCCAGGCTTCCAGCCCGACCTTCACAAAAATCCCAGGTGTTTCCTTGATGTTGTCGCGGGCGGCCTGCACCAGGCGCGGAACCTGCCGCAGCTTCGAGACAACGCGGCGGGCGCGCTCCGTTTCCGGGGAGTACGAAAACAGGGCCTGGCCTGCCAGGCTCATTCCAAGGGTGTCGGAATAGACCTGCGGATTGCGGTCCCATGTCCGGATCGCCTCGAGCTCGTACATCCGGGATTCGATGTGCGAGCCGACGATGCGGTGCTCGATCTGTTCGACGGGGGAGAGGAGCGACGGGTCAATCTGGTGCAGCCGGCGGCCGAACCCTGAGAGCGCCCGTACGTCGGCATCGATTGCCGGCCGGCTCAAATCCTCCAGCAGGTCGTCGTGTAAATGGACCCCGTCCAGGCTCGCTTGCGTGGGGAGGACCTCATACAAGTACGCGAGATAGTCGTCGACGAAGTGCGGAAAAGGCTCCGATGGGTACATGCCCTGTCATATTTGGCGCTCAGTCTCGTCCGTCCAGGAGCGCGCATCCTGCCGATGGTACAATAACCACCCGCTCGAGACACGCCTGCACGGGCGCCCGATGCCCCGACATGCCCGGCACCCTCTTCGTCGTCGCGACGCCGATTGGCAATCTCGAGGACATTACCCTGCGTGCCCTTCGCGTTCTGCGAGAGGTGGACCTGGTCGCGGCTGAGGACACTCGTCGGACAGCCCGGCTGTTGGCAAAACACGCGATCCCGACCCCGACACTCAGCTTTCACGAGCACAACACCCGGACGCGAATCCCGCACCTGATCTCGCGCCTCGAATCAGGGCAATCCGTGGCCCTGGTCACCGACGCCGGCACGCCCGGCATCTCGGACCCAGGGGTTGAGCTTGTGGATGCCTGCGTGAAGAGGGATATCCCCGTGGATCCGATACCTGGTGTAAGCGCAGCAATTACTGCCGCGGTGGCATCAGGATTTCCATTGGTTCCTTTGACAATCTGGGGGTTTCCACCACATCGGTCAAAAGACAGAATTTCTTGGCTCAAGGAACGTTCTGAAGCACCGACGACCCTGACATTCTTCGAATCACCGCATCGGATCATTGAAACGCTCCGGGACGGCGAGGCTATTTGGGGCAACAGACCAATTATGGTGGCGCGCGAACTGACGAAAGTTCACCAGGAGTTCCTGAGGGGAAGCGCTGGACATGTCGCTGACCGTCTAAAAACTCCAGTAAAAGGTGAGATTACGGTTGTAATTGGTCCATTGACCAATATTGCCGTGGCCGTTCAATCTAGCGATGTGGACATAGCTGGTGAATTCGAGCGAAAGGTCGCGATCGGCGGGGCATCGAGGCGCGGAGCGATTCTGGAGACCGCCAGGAAGTTCGGGCTCTCCTCCAAGCAGGTTTATGCGGCCATCGAGCGAGTCAAGAAAATAGGTGAATAGACCAAATCGGTGGGCTGCTCGGATGGATCAACCCATGCACAAGGGCACCGTTTCAGATGAGCGCTGATACCCACGTCGTCATACTGGCGGCCGGTCAGGGCACGCGCATGAAGTCTGCGCTCCCCAAGGTGCTTCATCGGGTAGGTGGCGAGACTCTTCTCGGCCATGTGCTGAGGACTGCGGACTCACTCAAACCGGCGACGGTGACTGTCGTGGTTGGTCACAGCGCCGATGCCGTCACGGAACACCTGGGCGGTCGGACGGACGTCAAAACGGTCCTCCAGCAACCCCAGCTGGGCACCGCGCACGCCCTCCGGCAAACCGAGGCAGTGCTCCGAGGTCGCACGGGCACGCTGGTTCTCCTGTCAGGGGACGTGCCGCTTCTCCGCCAGGCATCCTTGCGGGAGCTCGTGGAGACCCACCGTCGCGCCAATGCCGCAGCCACTGTGGTGACAGCCACAGTCGAGCGGCCGCATGGCTACGGGCGCATCGTACGGTCCGGCGGCCGGATTGCCCGCATCGTCGAGGAGCGGGACGCGTCGCCTGCGGAGCGGCGTATTCGCGAAATCAACAGCGGTATCTATGCGTTCGACCTGGAACCGCTGTTCGATTCACTGCAGAGCATCGCGGCGGAGAACGCACAGGGGGAGTACTACCTGACCGACCTGGTGGCGATCTACCGCCGGCGCAGACTGCCGGTGGAGACGCTGATGGTGGCAAACCCGGATGAAATCCGCGGCATCAACAGCCGCACAGAACTCGCGGAAGTGAGCAGCATCGTGCGACAGAAGAAGAACGAAGAGCTGATGGCGGCCGGCGTCACGGTGGTCGACCCGGCAACGACGTACATCGATCCGGAAGTGGAGATCGGCGCCGACACGGTCATCCATCCCGGCGTCGTAATCGAAGGGCAGACCCGCATCGGCGCAGCCTGTGAGATCCAGGCGCACGTGCGGATCGTGGACTCGACAATCGGTGCCCACGTGGCAATCAACAACTTCTGCCTACTCGTTGGTGCGACCGTTGCAGACGGAGCAGCGGTCGGGCCCTTCGCTCATCTGCGGCCTGAGTCGGTCGTCGGCGAAAAAGCTCGGGTTGGCAATTTCGTGGAGTTAAAGAAGACGACGCTTGGCGCGGGGTCAAAGGCGAACCATCTCGCGTACCTGGGCGATGCCTCGATCGGGTCGAACGTCAACATCGGGGCAGGCACGATCGTCTGCAACTACGACGGCCAGACCAAGCACCAGACGGCGATCGAAGACGGCGCCTTCATCGGCAGCGATGTCCAGCTCATCGCTCCGGTCACCATCGGGCGCGGCGCCTATGTGGGAACCGGGACGACCGTTCGCGAAGACGTACCCCCTGGCGCGCTGGCCGTCAGCGCCGGGAAGCAGCGCAACATCGACGGCTGGGTAGAGCGGAAGCGCGGTTCACGGGCCAGGACCTAGAGCATCGCGACAGGAGACGAAGCGTATGTGCGGGATCATCGGATACATCGGCTCGAAACCGGTCGTACCAGTGCTGCTCGATGGCTTGCGGCGGATGGAATACCGCGGCTACGACTCTGCCGGCGTCGCGCTGGTGGGTGAGCACGGCATCGAGCTGCGGCGATCGGCCGGGAAGCTCGCGAATCTCGAGCTCACAATCAAAAGCGAACCGGTCGACGGCCTGTATGGCGTCGGGCACACCCGCTGGGCCACGCATGGCCGCCCGACAGAGGAGAACGCCCACCCGCACCGCGATTGCACGGGCCGCATCGTGGTCGTTCACAACGGCATCATCGAAAACTATCTCGAGCTCAAGGCGGAGCTGCAGCGGCAGGGGCACGACTTCAAGACCGAAACCGACACGGAAATCGTCGCGCACCTGGTCGAGCGCGAGATGAAGAAGGACGGCCTCGAAAACGCCGTGCGCCGCGCGCTCAAGCTGATGCGCGGCATGTTCGCCCTCGTGCTGGTGTCGGCGGAGGACCCGGAAAAGATCGTCGCGGTCCGCAACGGGCCGCCGATTGTCGTGGGCCTCGGCAAGGATGAGTTCTTCGTGGCATCCGACATCCCGGCGATCCTGAGCCACACGCGCGACGTCGTGTTCCTCGGCGACGAGGAAATGGCGGTTATCACGCGCTCCGGTGTGGAATTCACCGATTACGACGGGCGCGCGGTTTCAAAGACAACGCAGCGCGTGCTGTGGGATCCGATCGCGGCGGAGAAGGGCGGCCACAAGCATTTCATGCTCAAGGAGATCTACGAGCAACCGTCGTCCGCGCGCGACACGATTCTTGGCCGTGTCTCGCTCGATCGAGGGCGAATCTTTCTCGAGGATCTCAACGTCACGGACCAGACCGTCCAGGCGCTTCAGAAGGTGACCATCATCGCCTGCGGCACGTCATGGCATGCGGCGCTGGTTGGCAAGTACCTGATCGAGGCGCTTGCCAAGGTCCCTGTCGAAGTGGATTACGGCTCGGAGTACCGCTACCGCGACCCGATCATCTCGGGCAACGAGCTGGCCATCGTCATTACCCAGTCCGGCGAGACGGCCGATACGCTGGCGGCGCTTCGCGAAAGCAAGCGCAAGGGCGCCAGTAGCATCGCCATCTGCAATGTCGTGGGAAGCATGGCGACACGCGAAGCCGACGGCACGGTCTATACGCATGCCGGACCTGAAATCGGCGTCGCCTCGACCAAGGCGTTCACCTCGCAGCTCGTCGCCCTGCAACTGCTTGCCCTGCATATGGCGCAGGTGCGAGGCACGTTGTCCACCGCCGAGATCCGCCGCCACATCGAGGAGCTGCTGCAGCTGCCGCACGTCATTGAGCAGGCAATCAAGGCCTCCGCCGCAACCGAACGAATCGCGGAGCGGTTCTACAACCGCACCGATTTCCTGTACCTCGGACGCGGGATCAACTATCCCATCGCGCTTGAAGGCGCGCTCAAGCTCAAGGAAATCTCGTACATCCACGCGGAAGGCTATCCAGCCGGCGAAATGAAGCATGGACCGATCGCGCTGATCGACGAACGGATGCCCGTCGTGGCCATCGCGCCTGACGATCACGTCTTCGAGAAGATGCTCGGCAACATTCAGGAAGCGAAGGCTCGTGGCGGATCGGTGATCGCCGTCACGAACCAGGGCGACACGCGACTGGGCGAAATCCTCGACCCGCACGCCGATGTCATCCTGGCGATGCCGCGCACGACCGCGATGCTCACACCAGTGATCATGACGATCCCGCTGCAGCTGCTGGCGTATCACATCGCGGTCCGCCGCGGCTGCGACGTCGATCAGCCGCGCAACCTCGCCAAGTCCGTGACCGTCGAGTAGGGACGACGACGATAAGATAGAGGCTTGGACCTGCTCTCCAGCCTCAACCCTGAACAACAGGAAGCTGTCCTCAAAACGGAAGGCCCGCTCCTGATTCTTGCGGGTGCGGGCTCCGGCAAGACTCGCGTCATCGCCCACCGCATCGCCCACATCGTCAGCCAGCAACTCGCCGACCCGGATCGGGTTCTCGCGGTGACCTTCACGAACAAGGCTGCGGGCGAGATGCGGACACGCGTCGAAGCCCTGCTCCGAGTCGATTGCCAGCGGATGTGGATTTCGACGTTTCACGCGCTCTGCGCCAGGCTGCTGCGCCGTGAAGCACCGCATGTTGGCCTCTCACGTGACTTCGTGATCTACGACTCCGCAGATCAGCTGACGCTGATGAAGCAGGCGCTGCGCGAGATTGGCGTCGATGACAGCATGGTGCAGCCGCGGCTGGCGCTGTCGCGAATCAGTCACGCCAAGAATCGAATGGAGGGCCCGGAGACTTTCACCGCCAACTCGTGGAACCCGAAGGAAGCCCAGATCGGCAAGCTGTACGAGATCTACGTGCGCCGCCTGAAAGACGCCAACGCGCTGGACTTCGACGACCTGTTGCTGCGCACGGTGGAGCTGTTCGATAAGGCTCCGGCCGTGCGGGAGCGGTACGCCACGAAGTTTCGTTTCGTCATGGTTGACGAGTATCAGGACACCAATCGCCCTCAATATCTCCTCATCCAGCAGCTGGCCGGCGCTCATCGCAATCTCTGCGTGGTGGGTGACCCGGACCAGTCGATTTACAAGTGGCGCGGCGCCGACCTGCGGAACATCCTCGACTTCGAGCATGACTTCCCGGAAGCTGCGATCGTTCGGCTGGAGCGCAACTACCGCTCGACGCAGGTCATCCTGGACGCGGCGTCGGCGGTCATTTCCCAGAACCGGAACCGTAAGGAGAAACGTCTCTACACGGAGCGCGCGGGCGGTGCGCGCATCCTGTACTACCGGGCGGGCGACGACATCGACGAAGCCGAGTTCATTGCACGAACGTCACGGACCGCTCTGCACGAGGATCCAGACCTCTCCGTCGCCGTGCTGTACCGGACCAACGCGCAGTCACGAACGCTCGAAGATGCACTTCGCCGGGGCGGTGTCGCCTACAAGATCATCGGGGGTGTCCGGTTCTACGAGCGCAAGGAGATCAAGGACGCGCTCGCGTACCTCCGCCTGGTCCTGAACCCACACGATGATGTGAGCCTGCGACGGGTCATCAACGTGCCGGCACGGGGGATCGGCAAGGGCGTGATGGATGCGCTCGACGCTGTCGAACTGACGGACGACGTCGTGCTGCCGCCGTTGCTTGCTGGTCTTCAGCCGGTCGCCACGAACAACTCTCTCTGGGCCAGGCTCGTTCACGCACTCGACGGCCGATTGCTCCCGAACCGTGCCGCGGCTTCCCTGACCGTCTTTCGAGACCTTCTCGTGGGACTCACGGGCATGGCCGCCGAAGATTCTGTTTCAATCGCACTCGGCAAAGTCCTCGATCGAAGTGGCTATCTGCAGGACCTGCGTGAAGAGCGCAGCGAGGATGCCGAGAGCCGAATCGAGAACCTGATGGAGCTCGTCTCGGCGGCGCGCGAGTATGAGACGCGGCATGCGGAGCCGTCGCTCGCGGGCTTCGTCGACCAGCTCTCGCTCCTGTCCGACGCCGACGAGGAAGCCGGCTCGCGCACCGCGCGGGTGCTGATGATGACTATGCACAGCGCCAAGGGGCTCGAGTTTCCGGTCGTGGTGATCGCGGGACTGGAGGAGGGCCTGTTTCCGCACTCGCGGTCGGCCGATGACGAGGCGGAGCTCGAGGAAGAGCGGCGGCTCTGCTATGTCGGCATCACGCGAGCGCAGCGGCGGCTGGTGCTGACGTCGGCGGCGAGACGGCGTGTCTTCGGCGACTATCAGTCAACCGACCCCTCGCGGTTCATCGACGAGATTCCTCCGGGCCTCATGGAGGAGGTCCCGTCGAGCTTCCTGCCTCCGCAGCAGTCCTTCTCACAGTTCCGGAGCCCGTCGTACGGAAAGGGCAGCGGCTATCGTGGTCGCAGCCGCGAAGACTCGCCCGCATATGCGTATGAGGACGAGGACCAGTCGGTGCCACCGGGACTGAAGCCAGGCCTTCGCGTCAGGCATCCGGCGTTCGGCGTCGGCACCATCGTGAGCGTCGAGCCTCTGGACGATGACACGAAGCTGATCGTCAGGTTCACGTCAGTCGGCCAGAAAACGCTTCGCGCAAAATACGCGAAGCTCGAAGTGGCGTAGCCACGACACCCTTATGGGATCTCGCGCCACTGCTGGATGAACAGGCGCCCATCCCGGCGGATCATCACAAATACCAACTGACGGTTGCCGACCTGGCCGTCGAAGCGCCTGACACGTGCGGTCACGGTGACGTTCGAAGCGCCGCCGTCGTTATGGTCTACGCGCTGAACGTCGAACGCATCCACAATTCCATCGGTCTTTGGATTCAGCGGCAGGGCGGACAGGCGGGCCATGACCGACGTGTCGTAAACCCTGGACGCCTCGAAGAAGTCGGTCAGCAGCTGCTCTTCGGGTGACAGCACGCCACAGCTGATGGCCGCGCTCGCGAGAAGAACCGGCAGCAGCCGCTTCAGCTGCTATTCCTCCGGTGTCGGGGGTGGCTCGACGCCCTCGCCGGGTTCCGCCGCGGCGGCGGTGGTTTCGTCATCCTGCTCTGCCAGGCGAGCAATCGAGACGGCGCGATCGTCACCTTCGATGTCGATGAGGCGGACACCCTGTGTGGCCCGGCCGATCGTGCGGATGTCCTTCGACGCCATGCGAAGGATCTTTCCCTGCTGTGTGATCAGCATCAGCTCGTCGTCGTCGTGCACCTGCGTCATACCGACGACCTTGCCGTTGCGCTCGCTTGTCTGG
>Ga0310904_10000034_pt1 | contig 24353 bp, 13 predicted proteins | sample C48D1metaG_FD_203746 | JGI IMG/M metagenome (GOLD analysis project Ga0310904, IMG submission 203746) | Lab incubated soil microbial communities from West Virginia University Organic Research Farm, Morgantown, WV, United States - C48D1 | ecosystem: Environmental > Terrestrial > Soil >... | reverse complement strand
ATCGTCGATCGTGCTTCCGGCCAGCGGGCCGGTGACGTGAAGATCGCCGATCAGCATGTCGATCGGCGCCGATGCGTCGCTTCGCGCATGAATCTCCAGATTTCCGGCGCTCACCCGGCCGAATTCGGCATCGCTAAGCGCGTAGCCGGTCCCTGTCAGGCCGTCGCCGATCAGCGCTTGCGTCGCGTTGGTCGAGACCAGCCGGATGAAGCCCGTGTTCCCGGCGTCGATCCCGCCATTGGCGGCGATGTTGATGTCGTTCGAGAACAGTTCGACGTCGGGCGCCTGCCAAATGCCGTTCAGCGTGGCGAGGCCGCCGGCGGACGCCTCGATCAGGTCCGCGATCACCGCCCCGGTGGTGAGGCTTCCGCCCGCATGGACCTGCAGGCTGCCGCCCAGATTGGCGTTGCCGATGCTGACATTGCCGCCAGCGTTGAACTCGGCATCCGTCGCCGCGCCGACGGTTCCCGTTGCGATATTGGTACCGGCGTTCATCAGGATGTTGGCGCCGGACGAAGAGACGTTGCCGGTCTGGATCGATCCGACGCCCAGCGCCTGGATCAGGCCGTTCGATGTCAGTGCTCCAGTGGCCGTCCCGCTGGCGCTGTCGAGATAGATGCCGATCGGCGCCGTGATCGCGCCGGTGCTGATCGAAGCCGCGCCCACCTGGATGCGTCCGGTCGAGATGGCGCCAGTGACGGCATAGCTGCCGCCGCTCCTTAACGGAGTGGCATTAAGCACCAGGCTCGGATCGAAATCGTCCGGCCCGCCCGCGTCGAGGAACATCTGCGCGTCGCCGTGATAGGTCCTGCCGGCGCCGGGCGTGGTGATCGAGGCGATGGTGGTATCGCCGCCGACCAGCGTCATCACGTTGGTGCCGGCATTAAGATTGCCGGCCGTCAAATTGCCCAGCGTGGCGAAGCCGATTGCCTCGTCCGCCGCGACATTGCCGACACCGATCGACGTTGCGGAGGAAATTCCGACCGCGAATCCCTGTTCCGAGGCGCCACCCGTCTGCAGGATGCCGACGTTGATATTGCCAAGCGTGACCGGGCCGCCAGCCTGGCCGCCGACTTCCGTCCCGGCGATGATATTGCCGCCGCCGACCGTACCATCCGTCTCAAAGTCGAGGACGTCTGCTTGCGCATCGTTGAAGAAGATGTTGCCCAAGGCATCGAGGTCGATCGTGGTTAGTGCTGCCATGTCGCCGCTAACCGTGATGCCGCCGTTGGCCGAAGTCAGGAAGATGGATCCCCCCGATGCCGTCAGGCTGTTCGTGGCGATCGCATCGACCGCGTCGGCCGTGATGTCGGTCGCGGCCGTGGCGTCTCCGGTCAGGGTGATCGTCGAGCCGGAGAAGAGCTGAATTCCCGCTCCGCTCTGCAGCGTGTTGAGGCCGAGGTCGCCGCTATTGGTCTGGGCAAGAATGCCGCCCGTCGTGGTTATGTCGTCACCGTCGATGAATGTGTCGGCGGCAAGGTCCACATCGCCGCCGGCAATGATATTGCCGATATCGATCGATCCGCCCTGCGCAGTGATCGTAACGCCTGTGCCGGCGTCGATGTCGCCAGTGTCGACGAAAGTTCCGGCCGTCAGCGTAACCGACGTATCGGCGAAGATGCGCTCGACGTGAACCGACCCTGCCTGTCCTGTGAAGTCGAGCGAGCCCGCCGTCGTCACGGCGCCGGTCGAGATCGACCCCGGTGCGGTCACGCTGAAGTCGCCATCGATATTCAGTCTGGCATCGGTCAGGAAGTTATTCTGGGTCGAGATAATCGCTGAATTGGCGAAGAAGATGCCTGCAAATCCGGGCGGTCCGTTGTCCGTGTCGAATACGAAATCGGACGCCGTCAGCAGCAGCTGGTCGGTGCTCATCGTGCCATTGTCGGCGAACAGCGACAAATGTCCCGGTGTGACGAATGAAGTACCACCCGGCACGGCGACATTGCCGTTGATGACCACGATCCCGTCCGGAATGAATCCGCTTGCCAGCCCCTGGGCGTCGATGACGATGCCAAGGCTGCCGATCGTCGCGTCGCTGTTGATCAGCTGGAATCCACTGCCGCCAAGCGTCAGCGATTGGCCGCTGCCCGAAGCGCCCGCACCTCCAGTTGCGGTCGCCGTGCCGGCAATGTTGCCGGCGATCAGCGTGCCGCGCTGGTCGGCATGCTGGAAGCGGTTGGTGACGACGACGCCGACATTCCCCGTGGTGGCGTCTCCGCCAACTCCCTGCGGCGTATCATTTACGTCCATTCCGCCATCGCCGCCTGTCGCCGATGCATCGAGCAGCACGGTGCCCACCGTCACTTCGGAACCGCGGACGAGCAATACGCTATTGCCGCCGACAGCGTCGCCGCCATTGCCTGGGGTTCCGCTTGGCGATCCGAAGAAGAAGCCGCCGCCATTGCCGCCTGTCGCATCGGCAATTGCGATAATGCTGGCATAGGTTGCCTGGCCGTCATTGGCGGCCTGCGCGAAATTGGGATTTCCGCTTTCCGTGCCGACGTTGATGTAGCCGCCGACGGCATTGCCGCCATCGCCGCCACTGCCGCCGCTGCCGCCATCGCCGTTGCCGCCATCGCCGCCCTGGCCGCCAGTGGCCGATGCGGTGAGGATCGTCGTCCCTGCCGTCAGGTCGCCGCTGCCCGCGGCCGCGGTGATCACCGTCTTGCCGGCAGTGGCGTTTCCGCCGTTGCCGCCGTCAGTGCCGTTGGTTCCGCTCTGGCCGTTGCCGCCGTTGCCGCCCTGGGCATCGGCAGTGACGATGACGGTGCCGAGCTGGATGGTGCTCGTTCCAAGGTTGCTATTGGCGGCATGGATCACCGCGCCTCCGCCGATCACGCCGGCAATGCCGCCCGCCACGGCATCGCCGCCATTGCCGCCGTTGAAACCGCCGTCGCCGCCGGTGGCGTTGGCCGTGACGAAGGTAATGCCATCGATCGTGATCGTCCCGGCGCTGGAAAAGAGGCTGGCCTCGGTGAATGCCGGCGTTGTCACGGTTTCATTGTCGGCTATGCCTGAGCCGCCGGTGCCGGTTGCGTTGCTGACGAACCCGCCGAAACTGTTGGCGCTGATCTCGACGTCGTTGAAGGCGTGGACCGAACCTCCCGAGACCGCGCTGATGCTTGCCACTCCGCCGGTGCCAGTGCCGCCATTGAGGCCACCGCCGCCCCAGCCATCGGAATGAACCAGCACCGGTCCGGTGAGGTCGATCGAGCCATCGTTGTTGGCGCCCACGGTCGCCGTGCCGCCCCGTCCGAGGCCGCCAACGGTCGAATCGTATCCGTATCCGCCAAATCCGTCCGCATCGACTTCGGCGTCAGCCGCCACGGACAGGGTCGACGTGTTGCCCGCACCTAAGTTTGCGGTGCCGCCAATGCCGGTACCGGCCTGGACATCGCCCGCACCGCCCTGTCCTTCAGCGACAACTGTCACATCGCTGCCCAGCGTCATTACGTTGCCGCTGCCCAAATTGGTGTGGACGCTCGCATCGCCGCCCTGGCCATTGCCGCCCGTGACGCCGCAATCAGCCTGGCAATCGCTGCCGACGCCGCCGCCGAATCCCTGCGCCGACGCATAGACGAAACCATCGATGGTTACCGTCGAATTCCCGCTAATCGCCATGACCAGCGCCTGACCGCCAGTTCCTTTGCCGCCCGCGCCGCCGCCGAAGGCATTGCTGCCGCCATAGCCGTCAGCATGAACCGTGGCCGACCCGACGATATGCAGCGTCGAATTGGCGCCGATGTTGATCTGCGCATTGCCGCCGGTCGCATCGCCGCCGTTCAAGCCATTGTCCGCTGCAGGGGCGCCGAAGCTGTCGGAATCGAGTGTCACATTCCCGCCGACTGTGACGGTCGATCCGCCTTCGGCGCCAAGCCTGGTAATCAGCCCGGTATCCGATCCGTCGGCATTCTTGCGAAACCCGCGGGCATCGAGGTTGCCGGCGATGGTCAGCGCATTGCCATTGAGCCCGTCGATCAGGACATTGCCGCCGGTCGTCGTCCTCGCTCCGCCGATGACCGACAGGTTGCCGCCAAAGGTCAGCGCGCCCTCACCGCTGTTGATCGCCGCCCCTCCCGTGACCTTTGCATCGACGTTCGACGACAGGGAGGCATTGGTGATGGTGAGCGGAACTTCGGATACGCCGTTGTAGATAGTTTGATTGCCGTCTTGCACCTCATAGCCGCCGGAAATGACGACAGCATTATTTTCAACCGACGCCGACGTTCCGATCTCGAACCCGACCGATCCGCCATTGTTGATCAACATGGTGACCGCATCATTCTTGGCGACCGCGACCAGATAGGCGCGGTGATTATGGGATCCGACGGTTGGATCGTTCCGGTCGATCGTGCCGCCGTTCACATGCACGCCCAGGCCGGCGTCGGTGCCGGTCGTCACCTGAATGTCGAACAGCCCGTTGGGGGAGAAGGTGATGGTCGCCGCTTCGGCCGCGACCAGTGCCGCTGCGCCGTCGGTACGGATATTGCCCTTATGTTCGATGGCTGGAGCGACCAGCGCGACATAGCTGCCCGATCCATTGGCCCTGATCGATCCGTCGATCACCGTGTCGGTTCGGATATAACTGTTGGGATCCGTCGCCTGGCCGAATGTCACGGTCGGGTTCGCACCGCCGAACCCGGTCATCCAATTGCCGTTGCCGTCGTCGGTGATCGGCAGGGTCGTAAGGCCCAGCGAACCGACATTGATCGCCGCATTCTGGCCGATGACGATGCCGTTGGGGCTGTAGAAATAGACCGTGCCGCCGACATTGCCGCCCACCAGCGAATTGATGCTTCCGCCCATGTAGATGGCGTTGCCGGCCGTACCGGGCGCCACCCGGTTCAGAACCGCGAAGTCGCTGGCGCCGCTGAAAGTCGCGGCGGTCCCGTCCGGCTGAAAGACGATGGTCCCGCCGGCCGGCGCATTGGTGGCAGTCCAGTTGATCACCGCCTGGCTCTGATTGACCGTGACATTGGTCTGGCCGGGGGTCGACTGGTCGACGGTCGCGCCGGTCGCGCCGTTCAGGGTCCCCTGGAAACTTTGCGCCGCGGCGGGCGACGGGCCGGCTGCCAGCGCAGCGGCGAGGGCAAGGGTCGAAACCTTGGCTTGGACTGACAGTCTACGCGTCATGGCGACCTCCTGAGGGTCTTTTGCGTCAGGGGAGTATCCTGGTGGTCAGGGTGACCAGCAGGCGGACGTCTCCCTTGCGATTTTCAAATCCGGCCTTTTCCAGCGGCACGGCGACCGTTCCGTCGAGCAGGAAGCGGTCGGGCAATTCGGCGCGGAACCCGCCACCTGCCGAAGTCAGGCGGTCGGCACCTTCGCCGTCATTCTTGTTCCACGCCCAGGCTGCATCGCCGAAAAGATAGGGTTGGATGCTGAGGCTCGATTGCTTGATCGGCAGGATGCGCGGCCCTCGCAGTTCGGCACCGATCCCGACGCCGCTATCGCCGCTCAACGTCGCCGGCTCATAGCCGCGGCCAATGGTGTAGTTGCCGGCGGTGAATTCCTCGAACGACAGCAGCGCATTGAACGCATATTGAAGGCGGGGCATCACCGCGATCGCGAAATCCCGCCCCAGCGCCAATTCACCTTGGCCGGAAAGTCTGACCAGCGTGGCGGTGGCATCCGCATCGAATCGGCTCGGCGGCACATTCTCGTCGCCGTCGGTGGCGCCGAAGATGCCCAGCCCGTGGCGAAGCTCGGCCGAGGCGCTGGCCCGCCAGCCCGGCCGCCGCGAGGTCAGGTCGACCGCATCCCAGTCCGCCCGGAGCCACAATACCCGCAATTTATCGCGGGCGATCGGCTCGAAGAAATGGACCTTCTGGTCGACGAAGTCGAAGCCGATCCCGCCCCACAGATTGGAAGACTGGCTACGGATCAGCGGGTAGCGCGCGTCAATCGTCCAGAACAATGTCTTGGACTTAAGGTCCGGGGTCGCGTCATTCCCGCCGATATCCGGCCTGGTCCAGGCATAGGTGAATTGCCCGTCGATCGTCAGCCCTTCGGATCCCGGGCGGAAACTGTGCGCCACCTGCAGGATCTTCTGTTCGCTGAAGTCCGCGGTCGAATAAAAGGACAGGCTGGTCGAATCCCCCATGCCGGTCAGGCCGAACAGCTGGGCGCGCACTTGCCCGCCCCAGCGGCCGGTCTCCTGCGCTGCCAGATTCTGGACCATGACGTCGAGCGAATAGGGCCGGTGCAGCACCGCCACTTCGCCGATCAGCTCGCCGGGGCCGGTTCCGGCCGGCTTCAGGGTCAGCTGGACGTTATAACCGGGGAGGTCACGAGCCAGCAGCAGGTAACGTTCGGCCTTGTTGCGGTCGAAATATTCGTCCTCGGTGAGCTTGTTCAGATAGGCGGCAAGCTTCGCCTCCGCTCCGCCAGTCTCGCCGCGCGCGCGAATGGTGGTGATTCGCGCATAAAGCGTCTCCATCCGCACCACGCCATTTTCGATCTTCTGGGTCGGTACCTGCACGGCGGCGAGGTAGCCCTTGTCGCGCAGCATGGTCGCCGCGGCGTCGCGGATTTCGCACAGCACCGCGACTTGCTGCTCGCTCCCGACGAACGGCGCCCAGGCGGCGTGCATCTCCTCGGGCGTGGCGCCCTTCAGATTGTTGAACACGACTTCGCGGATCGTGACCTTGACGTCGGCATAGCGCGGATCGGCTAGCGGGCAGGGCGATCGTTCGACCCCGCCGACAATGTTCAGCGTCGGCCGCGGCTGCGCCGGCGGCTGGTTGATTCGGGTCAATTCTTCTCGGGTAGGAGCGACCGATTGGCCGGACGCGGTTGAAGGCAGGACGACCATCGTCGTGGTGGCGAGCAAAATGCCCGCCAGCTTGCCGTGCGTTCCTGCTGGTCCCGCCATCCTCGCCCCTTCCACGCGCACAGGAGGGACTCGGCCGAAAGTTAGCACGCGCCCCCACGCGGTTAAATTTGGTGAAACCAAAGTTGATCTGTGTCAATGTTGAAAGGCAGTTCAACTTCTCTCGGAAGCGTCCCGCTCAGGGATTGTAAGCGCGCTCGCCATGATCGCTGAGATCGAGCCCTTCGCGCTCCTCGTCGCCGTCACGGCGTAGCGGAATGGCGAAACGGGTGATGCCGAAGCAGACCGTCGATCCGGCCGCCGACCAGCCGATCGCCAGCAGCACGGCGCCCAGCTGCCGAACCATCTGTAGACCGAGCGCATAGTCGCCGCCGCCATGTCCGCCCAGCATTGGCAGCGCGACGACTGCGGTCCCGATGGAGCCGACGATCCCCCCCAAACCATGGATACCGAACACGTCGAGGCTGTCGTCGAGCCGGAGACGATGCTTCACCCCGGCGATAAAACCGTAACAGACCGCGCTCGCTGCCACACCTAGGAGCATTGCGCCGAGCGGGCCGCTAACGCCCGCCGCCGGTGTCACCGCGACCAGTCCGGCAACCGCTCCCGACGCACCGCCAAGCAATGACGGCTTGCCGGAGCGCCAGCGCTCGATCCCCATCCACCCGAGCAGACCTGCTGCCGGAGCGACGAAGGTGTTGAGCATGGCGATCGCGGCGAGGCCATTGGCTTCCAGCGCCGATCCGGCGTTGAACCCGAACCAGCCGACCCACAGCAGGCCCGCCCCGACTAGCACCAGCGCCAGGCTGTGCGGCGGCATCGCTTCCTTCAGGAAACCGATGCGCGGCCCGGCAAAGGCGACTCCGACCAGGCCGGCGATACCGGCATTGATATGAACCACCGTGCCACCGGCGAAATCGATCGCCCCGGTCTGGAATATGAGGCCATCAGCCGCCCACACCATATGCGCGATCGGGGCATAGACGATCGTTACATAGAGCAATGCGAACAGCAGCATGGCCGAGAAGCGAACCCGCTCGACCAGCGCTCCGACGACCAGGGCGATGGTGATGGCGGCGAAGCTCATCTGGAAGCAGGCGAACAGCAATTCGGGGATCGCCTTGCCCGACGTTGACAGCGCCCAGGCGCTGTCCCCCTCGATTCCCCTGAGGCCCGCCTTGGCCAGGTCGCCGACGATCGGGCCATGATCGGAAAAGGCCAGGCTGTAGCCCCAGCCGACCCACACCAGGATCGCCACCGCGGCGACGCCCATCACCTGGCTCATCACCGAGAGCAGATTCTTGGCCCGGACCAGCCCGCCATAAAATAGGGCGAGGCCCGGGAGCAGCATCATCAGGACCAGCAGCGTCGCGGTCAGCATCCACGCCGTGTCGCCGCTGTCGAAACGCATGTCGCCGCCCCCTTGCTGCACCGCACAAGCTGCAGGCAGCGCGTGGCAGGCTCAAGCCGCCCGTGAATTTTTCAACGTGCTTCGAACCCGGCAAGGCATTCCGCCACCCAGCGGGCGGCGGTCAATGCGCTGAGGTCGGTCGGATCGAGCGGCGGGTCCCATTCGGTAAGGTCGATCAGCCTCACTTTAGGCTCGGCCGCCAGGCTGCGCACCGCGATGAAAAAGTCGTGCGCCGCCATTCCGCCCGGCCGGGCACCGGGAGCTCCGGGCATCTGGCTGCGGTCGATCACGTCGATGTCGCAATCGACGGCAATGGCGTCGCAATGGCGCAGGTGATCCAGCGCCCGGCCGATCGCGCGGTCGATCCCCTCGGCGCGGACGTCGGCGATCGGCACCACCAAATGCCCGCCTTGCACCGCGTCGCGATGCATCTCGGCCGAATTGGCGAAGGGCGCGAGCCCGATCTGGACGATATTCTCGCCCGGCAGCCCATCCTCGCGCAGCGCCCGCACCGGATTGCCGTTGCCCAGCCCCTGGCTGGTGTCGCGCATGTCGAAATGGGCATCGAGCGTGATCAGCCCGACCTGGCCCAGCGGCAGTCCGAGCGCATGCACGCCTGGTCGCGTCACCGCATTATTGCCGCCGGCGAGCAGGGTAAGTTCGTGCCGCGCGACGCTCGCCTGGCACGCCGCCAGGATTGACGGCGTCGCTTCCTCGATGGCGAGGCCTGCAATCGGCACATCGCCATGGTCGGCGATCAGAGTCGACAGTTCGCGGCCCGTTTCGACATCATAGCGGCCGATCCGCCGTAGCGTCGCGCGCAGCAGGCCAGGCGCAAGGTCGCAACGGCCGGGCGTCACCGATCCGGCATCCAGCGGCGCGCCAACCAACCCGACCGGTGCGCCGGCGTCCTGTTGGACGAGTAGGTCGGAAAGATTGGGCCAGCTGCTGCTCATTCGCTTGACCTAGCAGCTTCGCCCCGCGATTTCATGGGCTCATGTGGGACCGCCTGATCACCGACTGCCATGTCGCGACGATGGTCGCGGGAGAAGGCAATCCGCTCGGCCTGTTCCCCAATGCGGCGATCGGCATCGATGACGGCAAGATCGTCCGTGTTGGCAGGCGCGCCGAAATGGCCGGTTTTCGGGCGAAAGAAGTGGTCGCTTGTGGCGGTGCCTGGATCACGCCGGGCCTGGTGGATTGCCACACCCATCTCGTGTTCGGCGGAACCCGCGCCAACGAACATGCCATGCGCCGCGCCGGCGCGACCTATGAGGAAATTGCCAGGGCCGGCGGCGGCATTGCCTCGACCGTCGCTGCGACAAAAGCGGCATCGGCAGACGAGCTTCGCAACACCGCGCGCCGCCGGCTGCACGCGCTGATGCGCGGCGGCGTCACGACCATCGAGATCAAGTCGGGCTATGGCCTCGACACGGCTTCGGAGATGCGGCTCCTGAATGCCGCCCGCGCCATCGGCCGGGATGAGCCGGTGCGGATCGTCACGACGCTGCTCGCCGCCCACGCGCTTCCCCCCGCGGCGAAGGAGGGCAAGGCGCGCGAAGCCTATGTGCAGATGATCGCAGAGGAAATGATTCCCGCGATCGCCAAGGCCGGCGTTGCCTCAAGCGTCGACGCTTTCTGTGAATCCATCGCTTTCAGCCCGGCCGAGGTCGAGCGCGTCTTTACGGCGGCCCGCGCCAATGGCTTGCCGGTCCGTCTCCACGCCGAACAGCTATCGAACCAGAAGGGCGCCGAGCTCGCCGCCCGGTACAAGGCGCTGTCGGCCGACCAACTCGAGCATTTTTACGCCGCCGGGGCCAAGGCGATGGCCGCTGCCGGGACGGTCGCGGTGCTCCTCCCGGGCGCTTTCTACGCGCTCAATGAGAAGAAGAAGCCGCCGGTGCAGCTGCTGCGCGACGCCGGGGTACCGATTGCCATCGCCAGCGACTGCAATCCGGGCACCTCGCCGCTGCTCAACCCGCAGCTGGTCATGAACATGGCGTGCACCCTGTTCGGCCTTACGCCAGAGGAGGCGATCGCCGGAATGACGGTCAACGCCGCGCGTGCGCTGGGGTTGGCGCATGAAGTGGGGACGATCGAGGCCGGCAAGGCCGCCGACCTCTGCGTCTGGCAGGTGAGCGAATTGAGCGAGCTCGGCTATTGGGTCGGGCTCCCGGGACCCGAGCGGCGGGTCTTCGCCGGCCGGGACGGCTGATTCAACCGGATACGGGCGACCCCGGTATTTCCGCCCTTGCGGGGCGCGCTTCACTAGTTGGCTCCAGCAGCGCGGCGGTGTGCCGGGCGATCACCCGCTCCTCGTCGGTCGGCAGGACCCAGACCGGTATGCGTGATGTCGTCGCATCGATGCGGCCCTGGCCGGCAGCGTTCAGCTGCTCGTCGATCGCCGCGCCGAGCCAGCCGCAGCCGTCGATCACTTCCTTCCTCGTCTTGGTGTCTCGCTGGCCGATGCCGCCGGTGAAGACGATGCCGTCGAGCCCGCCTAGCGCGGCCGACAGGGATCCGATTTCCCGGACGATCCGATAGATGAACAGGTCGATCGCCTCGCGCGCTCTCGGATCGTCGGACCCGCGCAACGTCCGCATGTCCGAAGACAATCCGGACACGCCAAGCAGTCCCGACTTCTTGTAAATGAGGTCTTCCAGGGCGCGCGCATCCATCCCGCGCTCGTCCATCAGGTAGATGAGGACGCCCGGATCGATCGAGCCGCAGCGCGTTCCCATCACGAGTCCTTCGACCGCGGTAAATCCCATGGTGGTGGCGACGCTTCGGCCATGATGCATGGCGCACAGGCTCGCGCCATTGCCGAGGTGCGCGACGATGATCCGCCCGTCGGCCTGGTCCGGCGCGACGTCGCGCAGCTTGCCGCTCACATATTCATAGGACAGGCCATGGAAGCCGTACCTCTTCACTCCTGCTTCGGTCAGCTCGCGCGGCAGCGCATAGTTTTGCGCGAGTTGCTGCTGGGTCTGGTGGAACGCCGTGTCGAAGCAGGCGACCTGCCGGATGTGCGGCGCCTCCGCCATGATGGATTCGATCGGGGTCAGATTGTGCGGCTGGTGCAATGGCGCCAGCGGGCACAGCGCTTTCAACGAGGCGACCACATCCTTGGTGACGACGGTTGGCGCGGCGAATGACGTGCCGCCATGGACGACCCGGTGGCCGATGCCCTCGATCGTCTCGCCGCCCAGCAGCGCGATGCAGCTTTCCAGGATGATCCTGGTGCCGGAATGATGGTCGATGTCCTTCGCGCCCCATTCCTTCTCGATCAGCTTCTCGCCGGCCGGCCCCTCGACGGTCAACGATGGCCCGACGCCGATCTTCTCCATCTGGCCGCGAAACAGCAGCGACTGCTCGGGGTCGTCATTGATGATCGCGAATTTTATGCTCGAGGAGCCCGCGTTGATGACGCCGATCTGACGTGTCATGGCCACTCCTTCCGTTTCGGGCTCCGGTTCTGGCAGGCGCCTATTGGATCGCAGCCGCCGCGCTCGCCTTTCGCGCCGCAACCAGCAATTGGGCGACGGCGCAGGAAGCCAGCCGGGCCGTTTCCTCGTCGGCTCGGCTGGTCAGGATGACCGGCACCTTGGCGCCGAGGACGATCCCGGCGGCGTCCGCGTCCGCGAGGAAGGACAGGCTCTTGGCGAGCATGTTGCCGGCCTCCAGGTCGGGAACGACCAGCACATTGGCCCGGCCCGCGACCGGCCCCGTAATCTTCTTGATTGCCGCCGCCTCGGGGCTGATCGCATTGTCGAGCGCCAGCGGTCCGTCGAGCACGGCGCCGGTGATCTGGCCGCGATCGGCCATTTTGCACAGCGCGGCCGCCTCCAGGGTCGAGGGAACGTCGGGGTTGACGCTCTCCATCGCGCTCAGGATCGCCACTCGCACCTCCTTGGCTCCCAGGGCGGTGGCCAGGTCGATGGCATTTTGGGTGATGTCGACCTTGCACTTCAGGTCAGGGGCGATGTTGACCGCCGCGTCGGTGATGATCAGCGGCTGGTCATGGCCAGGCACGTCCATGACGAAGCAATGGCTGATGCGCCGTGACGTCCTGAGGCCGGTTTCGCGCTTGACCACCGCGCCCATCAGTTCGTCGGTATGGAGGCTGCCCTTCATCAGCGCGCCGGCCCGGCCCTCCCGGACCAATTCGACCGCCTTGGCGGCTGAGTCCTGGCTATATTCGGCGTCGACGATCTCGTAACGGCTGATGTCGATCCCGTGCTTTGCCGCAACCTCGCGGATCCTTTGTTCGGGTCCGACCAATATCGGTTCGATCAGCTTCAGCTGGGCGGCCGCGACTGCACTCTCCAGTGAAACCTGATCGCAGGGGTGCGCCACCGCGACCTTGACCGGGTCATGCTGCTGCGCCTTCGCCACCAGGTTGTGGAATTTCACATGGCCGTGGCGATCGACCTTGGCCTCTGCCTCAAGCACGGTCATCGGCACCTCCTGAAATCGGCCTCGGAAATGGAACCGGGAGCATAGGGAGCGAGCCGAACCCGACCATCGGGATAAGTCCCGACGCGCCGCACAAATATCGTTGGTTCCGTCACTCCCGCCCGGGTCATCAGCAACAAGCGACGAGGTCTTGAGGGTTCCCCCTGATGTTCGGCGTGCCGTCGAAGCTTATTGCTGGCACCGACACTCGAGAGAGGAATTCGGGAGCTGCTGCTTCAGCTTCCGGCGCCTGAGGGGCTGGCAAACGCCTCCCTGTGTCAACGTTGGAGGGCAGGACATGGACAGCGAGATTTTTGACAGCGAGGCTTTCGCGCTTCCCGAACTCGATCATAGCGAACCTCCCCCAGGGTCGGACCGCCGTAGTTTCATGATGCGCAGCGCCATGGCGATGGCGATTGTCGCCGTCGGCGGCACGCTCAATCCGCTGTTCGCCCAGGCGCCGGCCGGCCCGCCGCTGGGTTCGGCCCCGGTCGACCCAGCACTCGACGTCGTCAAGAAGAGCAAGGGTCCGGTGATGACCTTGGTCGACGAGTTCTACAAAGTGGGGCCAGGCCCGTCCTCGTCCCACACGATCGGTCCGATGCGGATCACTTACGACTTTTATCAGCGTGCCTCGAAGCTGCCCGCCGACCAGCTTGCCCAGGCGACGGCGCTCAAGGTTCATCTGTTCGGCAGCCTCAGCGCAACCGGCAAGGGCCATGGCACCGAACGTGCCGCGCTGGCGGGGCTGGCTGGGTATGAGCCGGCGACCATCGATCCTGCGATCCTCGACGACCTGATTGTCCATCCGGACAAGGTCTTTCCGGTCAAACTGGGATCCAAGACGATCAACGTTTCCCTGAAGGACATCATCTACGACGCCCCAAAGGGCGACTTCCATCATCCCAATACCATGACCGCCAAGCTGCTGGCAGGGGACAAGGTGCTTCTGGAGCAGGAATATTATTCGGTCGGCGGCGGCTTCATTGAATGGAAGGGCTACACGCCGCCCAAAAAGAACCCGCCGAAATATCCCTATTCGACGATGAAGGAGGTGCTGGACTACACCAAGCGCGACAATATCACGCTGGCCCAGCTCGCCTATGCCAATGAGCTGGCGATCACCGGCCGGAGCGAGGCAGAGATCAACGCCTTCCTCGACAAGATCATCGGCGCGATGCGAGCCACCGTCAGAACCGGCCTCAATGCGCCGACGGCCACCTTGCCTGGGCCGATCAAGCTCAAGACCAAGGCCGGAGACGTCTACAAGAACGCGTTGAAGGACGCCAATCCGGCGCGGCGCGGAATCGGTGTGTTGTCCGCTGCGGCCCTAGCCGGATCCGAGGAGAATGCGCGCGGGCACCTCGTCATTACCGCCCCGACCGGCGGTTCTGCCGGCGTTATGCCCGCGGTCATCTATTCGCTCGGGCCGGACGGCGCGAAGAAGTCGGACCAGAAGATTCGCGAGGCGCTGCTTGCGGGCGCGATCATCGGCTATCTCTGCAAGCACAATGCAACCCTGTCGGCAGCGGAAGGCGGTTGCCAGGCGGAGATTGGCGTCGCGTCCGGCATGGGCGGAGCGGCCATCGCCGCGGCCTATGACGATCCGCCGCAAATCTCGGCCAACGCTGCCGGCGCGGCGCTCGAGCACCACCTCGGCATGACCTGCGACCCGGTTGCCGGTTTCGTGCAGATTCCGTGCATCGAACGCTGTGCCTTCGGGGCGGTCAAGTCGTGGACCGGCTATCTCATCGCCAAGAACGAGATTTCGGCGAACCGGCGGGTCGATATCGACGCGGTGATCACCGCCCTGGCCGAGACCGCCAAGGACATGAACCCGAAGTACAAGGAGACCTCGGAAGCAGGCCTCGCACAGTCACTGGTCCTTTGCTGAGCAGGGGCCGATGAGCCAGGAGGCCGCCCGCCCAGCTTCGACTCCCCTCGGCGCAGTGACGGTCGCCTGGCTCATCACTTCCATCTACTATTTCTACCAATATGCGATGCGCTCGGCCCCGGCGGTCATGGTGCCGGAGATGTCGGCCGCCTTTGGCCTAACGCCGGTCGGCATCGCCTCGCTCATCGGCCTCTTCTACTACGCCTATGCGCCGTTCAGCCTGGTGGCGGGTGTGGCCATGGACCAGCTCGGCCCGCGCAAGGTTGTGCCTCTCGGCGCGGCGACGGTTGCGGTCGGTGCCCTGCTGTTCGCGACCGGCGATCCCACCCTGGCGAGCATCGGCCGCTTCATGCAGGGCGCCGGCGGCGTGTTCGCGCTGATCGGCGCGGTTTTCATCGCCACCACCCACTTCCCCGCGTCCAAGGCGGCAACGCTGATCGGGGCCACGCAAATGTTCGGCATGGCCGGCGGCTCGGCCGGCCAATTTGCCGTCGGGCCGGCCATCTCCGGCGGCCTGGCCTGGGACCAGTTCTGGTGGTTCATGGGCCTCGCCGGAATTCCGATCGCCGTGCTGCTGTTCCTCTACATTCCGCGGCAGGAAGCCAAGCCTGCACAGCCTGGCGCGCAATCGAATTGGCTCAAGAGCGCCGGCACCGCCATGTGGGCGGTATTCCGCAACCCCCAGTCGATTATCTGCGGGCTCATCTCCGGCCTGCTGTTCATCCCGACCACCATCTTCGACATGGTGTGGGGCGTCCGCTTCCTCCAGGAAGGCCATGGCATGCCCTATGACGTCGCCGTCCTGCGGTCGGCGGCGGTGCCGTTCGGCTGGATCATCGGTTGCCCGCTGCTTGGCTGGATTTCCGACCGAATTGGCCGCCGCAAGCCGGTCATCGCCATCGCCGCCGCCGCGCTCCTCGGCGCCATGGCCCTCGGCCTCTACGGACCGCCGGGCCTACTTCCGCCCTACACCATCGCCCTCATGGCTGGAATCGCCTCGGGCGCCGCAATGATTCCCTATACGGTGATCAAGGAAGCCAACCGGCCGGAACATAGCGGTACTGCCACCGGGGTCATCAACTTCATCAATTTCTCCTTCTCGGCCTTGCTCGGCCCGATCTTCGCGGCGCGGCTGATGCACATCAGCGGCGGCGGTGACCGCGAGCTTGGCGACTATCAGGCGACCTTCATGCCGATGCTGTTTGGCATCGCGCTCGCCATCCTGCTGACCTTCCTGTTGCGCGAAACCGGTCCCAAGGCACGGGGGACCAAGGAAGCCCCGACACTTGGCGCGGGGTTGCCCGCCCAATGAAATCTCAACGGAGGACGTCATGTCGACCTTGATCATGGAGCCTGAGCACAAGTCGGCAACCGGCAAGCAGGGCGCGTTCAAGCCGGGCCTGTGGACCAAGGAAATCAACGTCCGCAACTTCATCCAGCTCAATTACGAGCCCTATTATGGCGACGAGAGCTTTCTCGCCGGCCCGACCAAGCGGACCACGGCACTCTGGAAGAAGCTGACCGACCTGTTCGTCGAGGAACGCAAGAAGGGCGTGCTCGACATCTCGCAGATCCCGAGCACCATCACGGCGCATGAACCGGGTTACATCGACAAGAAGAATGAGGTGATCGTCGGCCTGCAGACCGAAGCGCCGCTGAAGCGCGCGATCATGCCCAATGGCGGCCTGAAAATGGTCCTCACGTCGCTCGAAACCTATGGCTACAAGCCGGACCCGGTGATGGTCGAAACCTTCACCAAATATCGCAAGACTCACAATAACGGCGTGTTCGACGCCTACACCAACGATGTCCGCAAGTGCCGCAGTTCGCATGTGCTGACCGGCCTGCCCGACGCCTATGGCCGCGGCCGGATCATCGGCGACTATCGGCGTGTCGCGCTCTACGGGGTCGACCGGCTGATCGAAGTGAAGCAGCGGGAAAAGGCTGCGCTCGACGACGAATGGTCGACCGATGCCATCATCCGCGACCGCGAAGAATTGAGCGAGCAGATCCGCGCGCTGGGCGAGCTCAAGGAAATGGCGGCCAAATATGGCTTCGATATCAGCGGGCCGGCGACCACCGCCAAGGAAGCGGTCCAATGGCTCTACTTTGGCTATCTCGCCAGCGTGAAGGAACAGAATGGGGCGGCCATGTCGCTCGGCCGCGTGTCGACCTTCCTCGACGTTTATTTCGAACGCGACGTCGCCAATGGCACCCTGACCGAAAGCCAGGCGCAGGAGATTGTCGACGATTTCGTCATCAAGCTCAGGATCGTCCGCTTCCTTCGGACTCCGGAATATGACGATCTCTTTTCGGGCGACCCGACCTGGGTGACGGAATCGATTGCAGGCATGGGCGACGACGGCCGCCCGCTGGTGACCAGGACCAGCTTCCGCTTCCTGCAGACACTCTACAATCTCGGTCCCGCCCCCGAACCGAACCTGACCATCTGGTACTCCCCGCAATTGCCGGAAGGTTTCCGCCGCTTCGCCTCAAAGGTCGCGATCGACACCAGTTCGATCCAGTTCGAAAGCGACGAAATCATGCGCATGGCATGGGGCGACGATGGCGCGATCGCCTGCTGCGTCTCGCCGATGGCGATGGGCAAGCAGATGCAGTTCTTCGGCGCCCGCGCCAACCTCGCCAAGGTGCTGCTCTATGCGATCAACGGCGGCCGCGACGAAGTCAGCGGCAAGCAGGTCGCGCCGCCGACCGAGCCGGTGCAGGGCGACTATCTCGACTTCGATGACGTCGTCGATCGCTTCGACAAGATCATGGACTGGCTGGCGGGCACCTATGTCAGCGCGATGAACGTCATCCACTATATGCATGACAAATATGCCTATGAGCGGATCGAAATGGCGCTGCACGACTATGCGCCGGTCCGCACCATGGCGTTCGGCATCGCCGGCATGTCGGTGGTCGCCGACAGTCTTTCGGCCATCAAATATGCCAAGGTGAAGGTGAAGCGGGACGAGACCGGCCTCATCACCGATTATGAGACCGAGGGCGAATTCCCCCTGTTCGGCAACAACGACAACCGCGTCGACGGGATGGCGGCGTGGCTGGTCACAACCTTCATGGGCAAGCTGCGTAAATTCCCGACCTACCGCAACGCCCTGCACACCCAGTCGGTGCTGACGATCACTTCGAACGTCGTCTATGGCAAGGCAACCGGCAACACGCCGGACGGGCGCAGGAAAGGCGAGCCATTCGCGCCGGGCGCCAACCCGATGCATGGCCGTGACAGCCATGGGGTTCACGCATCGGCCGCATCGGTCGCCAAAATCCCCTATCGCGACGCGCAGGACGGAATTTCGCTGACGACCACGCTGGTTCCGACCGGCCTCGGCCGCAGCGAAAATGACCGCATCACCAACCTGACGTCGATCCTCGACGGCTTCTTCGGCACGACCGGCTATCACATGAACATCAACGTGCTGAACCGCGAAACGCTGATGGACGCGATGGACCATCCGGAAAAATATCCCAGCCTGACGATTCGGGTGTCCGGCTATGCGGTCAATTTCGTTCGGCTGACCCGTGAGCAGCAGATGGATGTGATCAACCGCACATTCCATGGCGAATGAGATGGCTACGGACCTGCCCGAGACCACGGTTCCGCTGGAGGCCGCCTCCCCCTTCGAGATGCGGGTCAAGCTTGGCGAGCAGGTTCCGGAGACGGACGTCCGAAGCGCGCTGAAGACGGGCGATCTGGGCTTCCTCCATAGCTATACGACCGGCTCGGCTGTCGACGGGCCCGGCATTCGTCTGGTGGCCTGGACGACCGCCTGCATGTTCCGCTGCAAATACTGTCACAATCCGGACACCTGGACCTTGCGCAACGGTATCCCCGTGCCGCTCGATCGGGCGCTCGAGGAAGTCCGCAAATATGCCTATGGGCTAAAGATCATGCACGGCGGCTTCACCCTGTCGGGTGGGGAGCCGCTGATGCAGGCCCGTTTCGCCACCCGCCTGCTTTCCGGGGTAAAGGCGATGGGTGTGCATACCGCGATCGAGACCAATGGCTTTTATGGAGAGCAGGTGTCCGACGAGGAGCTGGCCGACATCGACCTGGTCATCCTCGACATGAAGGCATTTTCGCCGGCGCAGCATCTGCGGGTAACCGGCCTCGACAATAAGGATGTGCTGGATTTCTGCCGCCGCCTGGCCGTGCTGAAGCGTCCGATGTGGCTGCGCTACGTGCTGGTTCCGGGCCTTACCGACGATCCGGAGGAGATGGAGGCCGTGGCGCGTTTCGGCGCCTCCCTCGGCGTCGTCGAGCGCGCGGAGATCCTGCCGTTCCACCAGATGGGCAAGTATAAGTGGGAACGCCTCGGCATCGAATATGAGCTCGCTCAAACCGACCCGCCGACGCTCGAAGGGGTGGCCACGGCCGTGGCGATCTTCCGAGAGGCCGGCCTCGACGCCTGCTAACGGGCGGAGTCGGCGATTCCATCTCCCTAACTCAGGTTTACCCCGAGTTTATGATCGGGCGACGCGCAGCATAATCCCGGCCATCGGCATTCGATTGCAACGACTGGGGGCTATTATGCGCAAAGTGGTCCTGGCCACATCCGCGGCGTTGATCGCCTCGCCGGCATGGGCGGCCTCTGCCGGCGGAGCGTCACCATCGGCACCGGCTTTCGTCACCGCAGCCGCGTCTAGCGCGGCCGAAGCACAACCCTTGACCGAGGCTGAGCGCCAGCAGGCAATCCAGGAACTGCAGGACCTGCGTTCGCGGATGACCGCCCTTGAGCAGCGTCTCGGGGTCACGCCTCCGCCGCCCACGCAATACACGCCGGAGGCTCCGAAACGGTCCAAGGATCATAACCTTGAGCTCTATGGCTTCGTCCAGCTCGACGCGATCCAGGACTTCAAGCGCGTCAACCCCGATTGGGACGCGACATTGAGGCCGTCACGCATTCCGACCGACAAGGGGGCGTTCGGCGGCAACGGCCAGTCGATTTTCAGCGTTCGCCAGTCGCGGCTTGGCGCCAAGGCGACCGGCATGCTGGCCGGCAAGCCCTATGAGGCCAAGTTCGAATTCGACCTGTTCGGAACCGGCGTCGATGCGGGCCAGACGACTTTCCGCGTCCGCCACATGTATGCCAAATGGGGCCCGTTCCTGGCCGGCCAGACCAACACCTTGTTCATGGACGGGGACATCTTCCCCAACGTGCTCGATTACTGGGGTCCGACGGGGATGGTGTTCGTCCGCACGCCGCAGATCCGCTGGACCTTCGTTGACAGCGGCGGCTGGCAGGCTGCGGTTGCGCTGGAGCATCCCAGCGACGACATCGATCCCGGCAAGATCCGCCTGATCGACGAAGATATCGCGGCCAATATCCAGGCCAACGAAGAGCTGCCCGACCTGACCGCCGCGGTCCGCTACGGCGGCGATTGGGGCCATGTCCGGGTGGCGGGCATCCTTCGCAAGATCGGCTTCGAAACGAAGGGCACCGAGGGCAATGAGCCGGAAGGGCATGAGCTTGGCTGGGGCATCAACGCCACCGGCTCGGTCAAGCTTGGCCTTGCCACTCCGCGGCTGGGCGTCGTCTACGGCCGCGGCATCGCGACCTATATGAACGACGGCGGCATGGACCTGGCGCCGTCAGTAAGCACGGTCCTGCAGCCGCCAGCAATCATCCTCGTCCCTGAGGCGACGGCGGTCAAACTGCTGGGCGTGTCGGCCTATGTCGACTTCCAATGGTCGAAACAGCTGAGCTCGGCCGTCGGCTACAGCTTCACCAAGGTCAACAACACCAATTTCCAGGAAGAGACAGCCTTCCACCGCGGCGACTATGCCTCGGCCAACCTGCTCTACGCGCCGGCCGACAATGTCCTTGCCGGTCTCGAAATATTATGGGGCAAGCGCACCGACAATGACGGCAACGAAGGCACCGACACGCGCATGCAGGCCAGTTTCAAATGGTCGTTCACCAGCAACAATATCTGGGACTGGTTCGACTAGCCCCATTGCACCTGGGCTAATCGCGGGAGCGAAGCCTGTTGCCGATTGAATCGAGGAGCGACGCTTCGCTCTTCGACACGCCCGTGCCCAGGCCCAACTGATGGGCGATCTCGGTACCGGACGCCTCGGCGACGATCCGGCAAGCGTCGATCACCCGTTCGACCCGCTCATGGCGCTCGCGTACCGGCAGCACGGAAAAGCTCGCCTTAAGCACCTCGATCGAGGTATCGAACAGGGCGTCGGACGGCCGCGTGGCCATCCAGTCGCGCAGCTGCTGCTCGGATGGAGAGTTCTCCTCGACGCCGCGATCATGAGCGAGCTTCAGCACTGCTGCATGTTCGTCCTTGCGGACCTTGCCCTCAGCCCAGGCGACCTCGACCAGGGGAGCAAGGAAGAAGGCGGCAACGGTTTCGGCGGTAATGCCAAGATCGCGCACGGCGGCGAGCAGTTCCGGATTGTCGACCTGCAGCTTGTCCCTCAGCGCTTCGGCGATATCCTCGAGCTTGGCATGCTGGCGCAGCTTTTCGAGCAGCCTCGCCTCCTCCTTGCGGAAATAATCCGCTTCCATCGCTTTTTCGCGATCCTGGAAAATGCGGTCCGACATCGACTCACCTCGCTCTTCGAAAACGTCTCGTTGCGCCCCTATCTCTAATCAATGGCGGTGGCGAGCGCGACCCCTCTCTGGGGGATGCCGCAATTCACGAAGCGGCCGTCATCCCTGTGCCGATTCAATCCTTGGGTCGGAGCCCTTCAGCGGCTAGGGAGCGCGGCGATGACAGACCAACGGCGCGATAACAGCCGCCATATCCGCGCGCGGCGGGGCAGCGAGATCAAGGCGAAGCATTGGACCACCGAAGCCGCGGTCCGGATGCTGATGAACAACCTCGATGACGAGGTCGCCGAGGACCCGCAAAGCCTGGTCGTCTATGGCGGCATCGGCCGCGCGGCGCGCAATTGGGCGGCTTACGACAAGATCGTCGAGACGCTCGAGCGGCTGGAGGAAGACCAGACGCTGCTCGTCCAGTCGGGCAAGCCGGTCGGCGTGTTCCGCACGCACAAGGATGCGCCTCGAGTCCTCCTCGCCAACTCCAACCTGGTGCCCAAATGGGCGACCTGGGAGAAGTTCAACGAACTCGATCGCAAGGGCCTGATGATGTACGGCCAGATGACGGCCGGATCGTGGATCTACATCGGCAGCCAGGGCATCGTCCAGGGCACTTACGAGACCTTCGCCGAAATGGGCCGCCAGCACTTCGGCGGCGACCTCAAGGGCAAGTGGATATTGACCGGCGGGCTCGGCGGCATGGGCGGCGCGCAGCCACTCGCCGCCGTGATGGCCGGTGCGCATTGCATCGCCGTCGAGGTGCAGGACAGCCGCATCGAGAAGCGCCTCGAAACGCGCTACCTCGACCATCGCGCGACCAGCATTGACCAGGCGCTGGAGATCATTGCGGCCGCGACCGAACCCACGTCCGTCGGCCTGCTCGGCAACTGTGCCGAAATCCTGCCGGAAATGGTGGCGCGCGGCATCCGCCCCGACGCGGTGACCGACCAGACTTCGGCCCATGACCCGGCCAACGGCTATTGCCCCGCCGGCTGGTCAGTCGCGCAGTGGACCGAGATGCGCGAGCGCGATCCTGCCGCGGTCGCCGCCGCGGCACGCAAGTCCATGGCTGCCCACGTCGAGGCGATGCTCGAATTCCAGAAAATGGGCGTGCCCACGTTCGACTATGGCAACAACATCCGCCAGGAAGCCTTCGACGAGGGCGTCGCCAACGCCTTCGACTTCCCGGGCTTCGTTCCCGCCTATGTCCGCCCGCTCTTCTGCCGCGGCGTCGGCCCGTTCCGCTGGGCCGCGCTGTCTGGCGATCCGGATGACATCGCCAAGACCGACGCCAAGGTGAAGGAGCTGATCCCCGACGATCCGCACCTCCACCGCTGGCTCGACATGGCGGCGGAGCGGATCGCCTTCCAGGGCCTTCCGGCACGCATCTGCTGGGTCGGTCTGGGCCAGCGCCACCGCCTCGGCCTCGCCTTCAACGAGATGGTCAGGAACGGCGAGGTTTCCGCCCCGATCGTCATCGGCCGCGACCATCTGGATTCCGGCTCTGTCGCCAGCCCCAACCGGGAAACCGAGGCGATGCAGGACGGCAGCGACGCGGTCAGCGACTGGCCCCTGCTCAATGCCCTCCTCAATACCGCGTCGGGCGCGACCTGGGTCTCGCTCCATCATGGTGGCGGGGTCGGCATGGGTTATTCGCAGCATTCGGGCGTGGTGATCGTCGCCGACGGCACCGACGATGCCGCCCGCCGCCTCGAGCGGGTGCTGTGGAACGATCCCGGCACCGGCGTCATGCGACACGCCGACGCGGGCTACGGCATCGCGATAGATTGCGCGCGGGAACAGGGATTAGACCTTCCCATGCTCCCCTAGTTCCCCGGCGAAGGCCGGTGCCCAGGAGCGCGAAGCGCTTTCATGGAACAAGGCTGGACCCCGGCCTTCGCCGGGGGACAGTTAGCGAGTTTCACTCCCGAATCGTTTCTATGCACTCCCAAAGTCGTTCGGCTGTGGTTATCGGCTGCTTCATACCGACTACCTGCCGGCTTTCCATCACTGCTGGCCCGCGCTGCGCAAATCTCCTAGACGCGCAGGCCATGATCTCGTTGAATCCTGAAGGCCTAGACCTCGCCACCTTGCGCCAGCTGTGGCAGGGCACACCCGCCAACCTCGACGCGGCCAGCCTGGATCGGATCCGCGCCTCCGCCGCCTCCGTCGAGCGGATCGTTGCCGGCGGCGAGACCGTCTACGGCATCAACACGGGCTTTGGCCTGCTCGCCAACACCCGTATCCCGCCCGAGCGGCTGGCCGAGCTTCAGCGCAACCTGATCCTGTCTCATTCGTGCGGGCTTGGCGACGCGCTGCCGCGCCATGTCGTCCGCTTGATGATCGTGCTGAAACTGCTCGGGCTGGGCCGCGGCTATTCGGGCGTGCGCCCGCTGGTAATCGATGCGCTCCAGTCGCTCCTCGACAAGGACGCCATGCCGCTGATCCCGGCGCAGGGCAGCGTCGGCGCCAGCGGCGACCTCGCCCCGCTCGCGCACCTCATCGCCGCGCTCCTCGGCGAGGGGCGGATCGATGTCGCTGGCGACATCCTCCCTGCGAAAGACGCGCTGAAGAAACTCGGCATGCAGCCGCTCGAGCTCGGCCCCAAGGAAGGGCTCGCCCTGATCAACGGCACCCAGGCCTCGACCGCCATTGCGCTCGATGCGCTATTTACCGCCGAGCGGGTGTTCGGCGCGGCGCTTGGCGCCGGCGCACTGTCGGTCGATGCGCTCAAGGGCTCGGTGAAGCCATTCGACCCGCGCATCAGCGAAGTTCGCGGCCAGCCCGGCCAGATTCGTGTCGCCGCCGAGATCCGAGGCCTGCTTGACGGCTCAGAAATCCTCGCCAGCCATGGCCGCTGCGGCAGGGTGCAGGACCCCTACAGCTTCCGCTGCCAGCCGCAGGTGATGGGCGCCGCGCTCGATCTCCTCGCCAACGCCGCGCGCACCCTGACCATCGAAGCGGGCGCGGTGACCGATAATCCGATCGTGTTCGAGGATGAGGACAGCGCGATCAGCGGCGGCAATTTCCATGCCCAGCCGGTCGCCTTCGCCGCCGACACCATTGCCATGGCGATGTGCGAGGTCGGCTCGATCTCCGAACGCCGAACCGCGGTACTGATCGACCCCAAGATGAGTGGCCTGCCGGCATTCCTGACCGATGATGGCGGCGTCAATTCAG
>Ga0310904_10000032_pt1 | contig 24780 bp, 16 predicted proteins | sample C48D1metaG_FD_203746 | JGI IMG/M metagenome (GOLD analysis project Ga0310904, IMG submission 203746) | Lab incubated soil microbial communities from West Virginia University Organic Research Farm, Morgantown, WV, United States - C48D1 | ecosystem: Environmental > Terrestrial > Soil >... | reverse complement strand
ACTGGCGATCGCCCTTGAAGTACGCGTTGTGATGGATGAACGACGGTGCGATGTACCGGTCGTACGCTTCCTGGACTTTGCCAGTGCCAGCCATCTGCAGAAACGATTTCGCTGCGTCCTTGTGCGTCGACATGATGTGTATGTCTCCTGCCTTACAGCATAATGGCGCATGCGCCGAAGCCTCGCCGCCGTCTTCCTGCTGTGCTCACTAATTGCTCACGCACAAGACCGCCGAGGTCCTGACACGCTGCTGCAGAGCATCGACGCGAAGCGATCCACGTACGTCGATGTCGCCAAACAGATCTGGTCATTTGCCGAGGTCGGCTACCAGGAAACCAAGAGCAGCGCGCTGCTCCAGGAGCAACTCAAAGCGAATGGATTCTCCGTAAAGGCCGGCGTCGCCGATATCCCGACGGCGTTCGTGGCGACGTTCGGATCAGGAAAGCCGGTGATCGCGATCATCGGCGAATTCGATGCGCTGCCTGGGCTCTCGCAGGAAGCTGCGTCGACTCGCCGCGCCGTCGTTGCCGACGGCGCCGGCCACGGCTGCGGTCACAACCTGCTCGGAACTGCCGCACTTGGTGCGGCGGTTGCGGTCAAGGAGTGGCTTGCTGCCGGTCACCCCGGCACACTCCGCTACTACGGCACGCCGGCAGAGGAGGGCGGATCGGGCAAGGTCTACATGGTCCGCGCCGGGCTCTTCAACGACGTCGATGCCGTTGTCACCTGGCATCCGGGCGATCGCAACGATGCCAGCCCGTCCACCAATCTTGCGAATATCACCGGCAAGTTCCGCTTTCATGGTGTCGCCGCGCACGCGGCGGCGGCGCCGCACCGCGGACGGTCGGCGCTCGATGCGGTCGAGGCGATGGACTACATGGTCAACATGCTGCGCGAGCACGTGCCGCAGGAGACTCGCATCCACTACATCATCACGCGCGGTGGCGCGGCGCCGAACATCGTCCCCGACTTCGCCGAGGCCTATTACTACGCGCGTCAGCCCGATATGCGCATCCTCGAAGGCGTCTGGGATCGCATCGTCGACGCCGCAAAAGGCGCGGCGCTCGGTACCGGAACGACGATGGACTTTGAGATTACCGGTTCGGTCTGGAACGTCCTGCCGAACGAGACGTTGTCGGCGGTGATGTACAAGAATCTCGAGCGAGTTGGCGGATTCGCCTATACGAAAGAAGAAGCCGCGTTCGCCGAAGAGATTCGCAAGTCGCTTACGGAGTCGCCGACCGTGGGTATTGGATCGCAGGAAAAAATTCAGCCGTCACGCGGAGGGCAGGTCGCCAGCTCGTCGACGGATCTCGCCGACGTCAGTTGGAACGTGCCAACAGTGTCGGTGACGACGGCCACGTTCGTTCCGGGCGTGCCGGCGCATAGCTGGCAGGCAACCGCCTGCGCCGGAGGGACTATTGGTCAGAAGGGGATGATCGTCGCAGCCAAGTCGATGGCGTTGACGACGGTCGATCTATTCACTGACGCCACCCTTATCCAGAAGGCGAAGGCGGAGTTCGATCAAAAGCGCGGACCGAACTTCGTCTACAAGACGCGGCTCGGGGATCGAAAGCCGGCGTTGGATTATCGAAAGTAAAGACGCTTCAGACAAAACTCGTGAGCCACTGAGCCATGGCCAGCCAGGCGGCGCTGGGCATCAGCGCAAGCCTCGCGACATACGACGCGACGAGCAGCGCGATGCCAACGACAAAGACCCTGTTCATCTTTCCGTAGCGCCAGGTATCCAGTCCCAGACAAACGAGCGCGAGCGCGGTGGGGAAGCCGAAGAACCAGAGCGGCCCCGCGGCCTGGAGGCTCGCGATCGGGATCCGGGCGATGGCTGGCGGAATGAAGTTGATCGCGGTCAACAGCATCAACCGTTTGTGTTCGGTGGGTCTCTTCCGCAAATAAATCGCCGCGCCAAAGAAGATCGTGAACATCACCAGATCGAAAAGCGGCACGATCATGAATCCCAGCTGGGAGACGCCCGGCGGCGTAGACGGCGATCCGTACTTGGCGGCTCTAGCGGCGGTGACGAAACCGACCGGCAGGATCAATGCGGCGAGCCAGATCCCCGTATATCCGAGCCGTTGATGCACGCGCACGCGCTTCGACGAGATCAGCCACACCTGTGTGACGAAGAGGAGGACCCACGCGCTCATCGTCAGCCCGTGCAGATGCACGACCAGGGACGGCAGCGGTGGCACGTCGAACAAGCCGCGAAGGTAATACGTGCGGGCGAAACCGGCGAGAACGAGAAGCGGAAACAAGATGGCGGCGACGAGGAACATCCGGCGATCGAAAAGCCGCCGATCAACGGACTCCTTCACTGCGGGGTGGCCGATCATTCAACCTCCAGTAACGCCCGAGAGTCGATTTGCTGTTGGGTTCGGCGCAATCGTGCCGCGCAGGTGACGTCTTGTCAATGGCGCCAGGCTGCGAACTGGTATCGATGAGCCCGAAGCGGCGTGCGATATGCAAGTTGCCGTGCCGGAGGGACGAGTGCAGAACGAACTGGAAAAGCTCTACACCCACATTGAAGATATCGAAATCGCCATGTTGACCACGCGCCGTGCCGACGGACATTTGCAGTCGCGGGCGATGGCGACGCAAAAACGGGCAGAAGGGGCAGACCTGTGGTTTGTGACGTTGGAAGACACATCCAAGGTGCACGACATTGCCGCTGACCCGCACGTCAACCTCGCGTACTACAAAGACCGCACGCGCGAATGGATCTCGGTGTCAGGAATTGCCAGCATCACGCGCGACCGCGAGAAGATCGCCGAGCTCTGGGCGCCGGACTGGAAGGTGTGGTTTCCAAAAGAGGACGATCCCCGTCATGGAACGAAGGACGATCCACGGATGGTGCTCATCGGTGTCGACGTGCACGCCGCGGTTTTTCTCGAGGTCAACAAACCGCAACCGGTCGTTCTGTTCGAGCTGGTAAAAGGGTGGCTCACCGGCTCGACACCGGAGCTCGGCAAGATGCATCACGTTGGAGACGGTGGCTAGGCATAAAGTGGTCCCTCACGTGACCACATCAAGCATGTCGCTGCTGGAATGACGAGCTCGGCAAGTCGCAAAACACCCGCGTGCACGGCGAGGCTCTGACGCGCTAAGATCGCGTGGCTCGAGAGGAGTCCTCATGCGCAAGCGGACGTCAATTGTCCTCGTGTTTCTGCTGCTCGCCGCCATCCCTCGCGCAGCAGAGAAGCGGTTCATTACCGAAAAGGACCTCCTGAAGTTCACGTGGATTGCCGATCCGCAGATCGCCCCGGATGGTTCAGCGATTGCGTTCGTCCGTGTGACCGTCAACGAGAAGGAGAACCGTTACGAGACATCGCTATTCACCGTGCCGACAAGTGGCGCGGAGGCGCCGCGGCAACTGACGTCACACGTCCGCGACACGATGCCGCGCTGGTCGCCTGACGGTCGAAGAATCGCGTTCGCACGTTCGGTTGAAAAAGATGGAAAGCCTCAGCCGGGACAGGTTTATGTGCTCGACCTGAACGGCGGCGAGGCATATGCGCTCACACAGGACACCAAGGGCGTGACCTCGATCGAATGGTCACCCGACGGCAAGACGGTGGCGTTCACGGCACCCGTCGAAGGTGTTGAGGAGGACAAGCCGAAAGACGCCAAGAGCGACGTGCAGGTGATCACGCGCGCTGTGTATCGGTCAAACGGCAACCCGACCTACGTCGACGCCGGCCGGCATACGCACATCTTCACGGTCGCTGCGACGAACGGCGCCGACAAACCGCAGACGAAACAAATCACCGACGGCGAGTACGACGAGCGCGAGATCGAGTGGTCACCGGATGGCTCGAAGCTGTACTTCGTATCCACGCGCGTGCCCGAGGCGTACTACGAGGCGAACGATTCCGATCTCTATAGCGTGGCGGCAACTGGTGGAACGATAACCAGAGTGGCGAGCATTGATGGCACGATCAACGGCCCGCGCGTGTCGCCTGATGGACATCGAATCGCATTCGTCGGAACTCCTCACGGCAATCCAGTCCGTTCCTACAGCCAGTCGGATCTGTTTGTCGTCGACGCTGCGCCCGGCAGTGCCCCGCGAAATCTCACGGACAAGTACGACTTCGATATTGCCAGCGGGATCGGCGGAGATCAGGCGCCGCCCCGTGGCTCGAGTAGCAGCGGTCTCGTGTGGTCGAAAGATGGCGCATCGCTTATCGTCGTCTCGGCAGAACACGGCAGCGCGAACCTGAAGCGTCTCACGATCGCGACCGGTAAACTCGACCCGTTGACCAACGGCGAGCACGCTGTCGGAGCGTTCACGGCGACGCCCGACGGTGCGAAGCTCGCAGCCACCATTTCGACCCAGACCAACGTCGGCGATCTCTTCATGATCGACGCGAAGCCGCGTCGCATCACGACCGTGAATGAGGACCTGTTCAAGGACATCCAGCAGAGCGAGCCAGAGGAGATTTGGTACAAGAGCTTCGACGGCAAGAACGTTCAGGGCTGGATTCTCAAACCACCGGACTTCGATTCCAGCAAGAAGTATCCGCTGATCCTCGAGATCCACGGTGGACCGCACGCCGCGTACGGCAACGTCTACACGCACGAGTTCCAGTGGATGGCGGCGAAGGGCTACGTCGTGCTGTTCACGAATCCTCGCGGCAGCACGTCGTACGGACAGGAGTTCGGCAACATCATTCAGTATCACTACCCGGGCGACGACTTTAAGGATCTCATGGCCGGCGTCGACGAACTCTTGAAGCGAGGATACATCGATGCCAATCGGATGGGCGTGACCGGCGGCAGCGGCGGCGGACTGCTCACGAACTGGACGATTACTCAGACGCAACGGTTCAAAGCCGCGGTCGCCCAACGCGACATCGCAGACTGGTACGGCTTCTGGTTCACTGCTGACTTCTGGCTCTCGAAGCCGACCTGGTTTCGCAAGGCACCGTGGGAAGATCCGCAGGACTTCGCCGCGCGCTCGCCGATCACGCACGTCGCGAACGTGACCACACCGACGATGTTCGTGCTTGGCGATCAGGATTACCGGACGCCGCCGGGCGAGGGTGGCGAGATGATGTTCCGGGCGCTGAAGTATCGAAAGATTCCGACGGTGATGGTGCGCTTCCCGCGCGAGAACCACGAGCTCTCGCGTTCGGGCGAGCCGAAGCATCGCGTCGAGCGCCTGCAGCACATCGTCGGCTGGATGGATCAGTGGCTGCAGGGGAAGAAGAATCCGGCGTATTCGACGGACTGATTCATCCGGATATGTCCTGCCCGAGGAGGGATACGTCTATCGGTCCGACGGATACTGGTCTTTCGTTGTCTGCCACGTCTGCCTGAGGTCGTCAAGAAAGAGCTGAAACTCTTGGTGCTCTCTCAGCTTGGATAGCAGCGGATCCCGCAGGAACCATGGGTAGCATGGGAACCCGTCCTTCCGCGACTCATTGAGCCATTTTATCGCTTCGCCAAACTGATCGAGCTGGGCGTAAGCCGCTCCGAGCGAATACTCGACGTGGTGATCCCGATACGAGGCGGCGAGGATACTGTCGATCAGTTGCCTCGCCTCAGCGGCTTCGCCTCGCGCGGCGAGAAAGCTCGCGAGTGTCGCCTGCGCTCGACGCTGGGTTCGCGCACTTTTGCCGCGGATCTGTCGGAGCATCTCTTCGGCTTCTTCTTTGCGGCCCGCGTAATAGGAAGCGTACGCGAGATTCCACTCCACTGGTTCGTTGCTCGCTTTGCTGGCCTGTTGAAACAGGGTAAGCGCCTCATCGAACTGTCCGCCAAACAGGGCCGACGATCCCCGGAGACGAAGCGGTTCCTCCACATTGGCCGGATTGAGTTCCATCACCAGCTGCGCCTCCGAGCTCGCGCGGTCGAGCAGCCCAAGGTGCATAAAGGCGCCGGCCAGAAAGGAATGCGATTGATCCAGATTGGGGTTGCGATCGAGAGCCTGACTCGCTGCAGTGATGACGGCCCTCCACTCGAAATCCGCCGAACGAAAGACCGCCGCCAGCGCTTCGTGTGACTGCGCCGACTCGGGATCGAGCCGAAGCGCTTGGTTGGCAGCATCACGCGCGCGCTTCTCCCACCCCCGGACCTCGTCCTCTTGTGCGAAGTACAGACCCATCCTCGCACAAGCCATGGCGAGTCCCGCGTAAGCCAGCACGAAGTCGGGGTCCCGGTCGAGCGCTTCCTGGAAGTGTGCCACGGACGCCCGGATGCTGGGCTCTTTGTTATCAGCAAGCCCGGCGCGCCCGCGCAAATACGCTGCATACGCCTCAGGGTTCTGCGTGTACTGGGCCTCCACTCGAGCGCGATCTTCTTTGGTCATCTGGACCGGGAGCGCGTCGACAATGCCGCGTGCGATTTCATCCTGCAACCGCAGCAGGTCGCTCGACGGCCGGGTGTAAGAACTCGTCGGAATCGCGGCACCATCATCGACCCGAACCAGGCGCGGAGTGATGCGAATCCGGTCGCCGTCTTGCTGGATCGTGCCGGTTAGCACATATCCCACGCCAAGTTCCTGCCCGGTGACTTGAGGATCGTCATTCTCCTTGCCGCGCACCAGTGCACCCCGGACATGGATGCTTCCCACCAGAGCTACGCGGCCAATGATGTTGTCAGGAACGGCGATTCCCAGATATCCGATGTCGTGGGTACCGGACAACACCTTGAACGGAAGGACTGCAAGCGTCGCGGTCTGCGCGTGGGAGCGGCGGCCGCCGGCGATGCGCCAGTAGAAGACCGCAAACGCGGCGACGAGCAGGGCCGCCACCGTCAGCCCGATGACGATACGACGGGCGGGCGAGACCGATCGGAGATCGAGTCGCTGTGTGTGCTCATGCGCCTCGAGCGCCGCGACGACGTCCGCTGCCTTCTGAAAACGATTGGCGGGCTCTCGCTCCAGGCATTTGAGAATCACATGCTGCAAGTGTGCCGGGACCTTCGCAGGCAGCGGTGGCGGCGAGTCCTTCAAGATCGCCGATGACACTTCGAAGGGAGTATCGCCTGTGAACGGACGGCGGCCCGAGGCCATTTCGTAGAGCAGCACACCCAGCGCCCAGATGTCACTCCTCGCATCCGCAGGATGATCGCGAAGCCGTTCGGGGGCGATGTACGCCAGCGTCCCTGCAATCGTACCGATTTCGGTCAACGTGCCTGTCCTGCCGCCGACGCCAGGGGTCGTGAGTCGCGTGGCGATACCGAAATCGAGCACCTTGGCGCGACCTTGTGGTGTGACGACGACGTTTCCGGCTTTCAAGTCACGATGGATGACGCCGCGCTCATGAGCATGGGTCAGCGCGTCGGCGACCTGCATGCCGTACTTGACGACATCCGCGGGCTGGAACCCTTCCGGCGGGATGGCGGTGCTCAGGGGCTGGCCGTCGATGTACTCCATCGCCAAGTACGGGCGGCCACCGAACTCACCAACCTCGTAGAGCGTGCAGATATTGGGATGGTTCAAGGCAGACGCCGCGCGCCCTTCGCGCAGGACTCGATCGGCGGTCCGGTTCGTTCCCGAATCGAGAACGATCTTCAGCGCGACAAACCGATCGAGCTTCGTGTCGTGCGCACGGTAGACATCGCCCATGCCGCCCGATCCGAGCGGCTCGAGCACTTCGTACTGACCGATTCGGGTACCGGATGGCAGGGCGGCCGTCGCTTCGGGTTCTTCGTCGATGGTTGCCCGCAGCGCCCGCGCCGCGCCAACAACCGGCGGAGCATCGAGGAACGGACGCTCGTCATGATGCGCCGCGAGCAGCGACTCCACCTGTGTGCGCAAGCCGATGTCTTCCCCGCAGGCGCCGGCAAGAAACGCGTCGCGTTTGCCGGGATCGACTTCGATCGCTTCGAGGAAGATCGACTTGATGATGTGCCAGTCACGAGGCGATGTTGTGTCGCTCACGGCTGTGGCTCGCCGCTCATCGCGCGCCGCAGCCACGCGCGCGCCGTGCTCCACTCGCGCTTGACAGTGCCTGTCGAAACCTCCATGACCTCGGCAGTCTCTTCAACCGTGAGCCCACCGAAGAAGCGCAGCTCGACGACGCGGGCTCCTGAGGGATCGATCGCCGCTAGCTGGTCGAGCGCCTGATCGAGCGCCACAACGCTGACGTCCATCGCTTGAACGGCGACTGACAGTGCGGTGTCGATCGGTTCGGCGATTTCTCCTGCACCTCGTTTCGCCGCGTCTCGCGTGCGAGCATGATCGACCAGGATTTGCCGCATCAACCGCGCCGCGATGCCGAAGAAATGCGCGCGCCCTTCCCAGGAAACCTGCTGCCCTTCGATCAGCCTGACGAACGCCTCGTGGACCAGCGTGCCCGTGTGGACCGTATGACCGGGCCGCTCCCGACGGAGATAACTCCGGGCAAGCGTGCGCAGCTCTTCGTAGACGTGGGGCAACAGGCGATCGAGGGCTGGCTGACTGCCCTTGCCCCATTGGACCAGGAGATTGGTGAGCTCGCCCCGCGCACCGTTCGTCATTTGATTGTTCCGTTGCGGAAACCATACTACCTCCGTCGCGGCGATTCCGTGATCCCGCTTCGCCCCCCTTTCCGCACGTACCAGCAGGGAGACCTGCATGGTACGAAACGCCGCTTGGGTCCGTCGTCGGGTAGTCATTCTGATCCCCGTCGTTTGGGCTGTGATTGCTACGACTTCACACGCGCAAGGGCCCTTGGCGCCCGAACCTTCCCCATTGACTCCAGGAAACTGGCCGCGTCTGCATCTGCCGGATCCTGTCGCTAACCGCGTCGCACGCCAGGCACTCGATCTGGCGTGGGAGCGGCTGGACAAAATCGACTGCGCCGACGTCTTGAACGCATTCAGGGATGGCGCAGGTCGCCCGCTTGACGAACGGCTCCGAGAGCTGGCCGTCGACCGGCAAACCTACCTCACGATGTTGGTCTTCATCGATGGTTCGCGAGAGACGCCATGCCTCAAGGGCAGTTTCGCGTTCACGGCGCCGGGCAGCCGAGTGGTGCGCATCTGTGCTGAGGAACTGAAGCGGACGTGGCAGTCGAGTCCGGAGCAGGTCATCTCGAGAATCATTCACGAGATGCTGCACACTCTTGGGCTCGGCGAGAACCCGCCATCGTCGGCGGAGATCACGCGACGGGTCATCGCCGCATGCGGCGGTCGATGAATTCGCCGTCGCGATCCGAAATCAGGCGGAAGCCACGGAATCATATTTTGGCGCTACTAGGACCGCAGACTGGTGACTCCCATCCTGTCGAGCAGCGACTTGAATCGTGGATCCTCGCGCACAGGATCGAATTCAACTGCTGCAGTAATCAGAATCAACGAACCATCCCGCTGCTCGAAGGCGCGATTCAGCCACTGGAACAGGCCTTCGTGCTCCGACAAGCCAAGATGAATGAGCGCGAACCACATCGGGGAGACGTGGCCCTTGGTGGCGCGCGCGGTCAACTCGTTGAGATGTTCCTTCGCGCGTTCGCGGTTTCCCGAACGGCCGTAGGCGTAGCCGAGGACACCCACGTGGTTGACGGAGCGGCCGCCGAGCTCGATTGATTTGTTGAACTCGGCGATCCCGCGGTCGAACTGACCGCGTTGCGTCCAGGCATCACCCAGCGCGTAGTGCGCAAACGCAAAGGACGGTTCGAGCGCCACCACCTTCTCGAACTGCGCGACGGCGCGATCGAGATCGTGACGGAAATGGTGCACGTAGCCAATCTGCGTCTTCACCTGAAGATCGAGCGGATCGAGCCGCTCCGCCTCCTCCAGCTCAATGAGCGCGAGGTCGTGACGCTTTTCGAGCAAGGCCAGCCGCCATGCATTCCACAGATGCGCCGATGCCGAGCCAGGACCGAGCTGGAGCGCGCGCGCCAGGGCCTGTTCCGCGCCGCGACGATCCCAGTCGTGGTTCATCGCAATCAAGCCACGGACCTTGTAGGCCTGCGCAAGGGTCGCGTCGAGTGCGAGCGCTTTGTCGACGGCCCGGCGCGCGTGTGGCACCGTTTCGGGAGCCGGTAGTATGCCCAGGCCTGAATAGAACCAGACGTGAGCTTCTGCCACTGCGGCATACGCAAGCGCAAAGTCGGGATCCTCGGAGAGGGCGTGGTTGAAGTCAACGATGGCCTGGCGCATGTCGCCTTCGGTCCACTTGTTCAGGGCATACATTCCCTTCAAGTAGGCGTCGTGCGCGGAAACGTTGAGTGGTGTGCGCTCCGATGGCCGAACGTCGCGAGTCATTCGGAACTCGTCCAGGATGCTTGCCGCGATTTCGTCCTGAATCACGAAGACGTCGGAGAGCTCGCGATCGAAACGCTTCGACCATATGTGGTAACCATCGCCGGCGTTGACCAGTTGTGCCGTGACACGCACGCGATCGCCCGACTTGCGGACGCTGCCCTCGAGAATCGTCGTCACCCGTAACCGTCTGCCGATCTCGGTGATCTCGAGATCCTTGCTCTGAAAGGCGAACGCGGACGTCCGCGAGATGACTTGCAACCCCGGAACGGACGTGAGCGCCGTAATGATCTCCTCGGTGATCCCATGGCAAAAATATTCCTGGTCTTTCCGCGGGCTCATGTCGACGAAAGGCAGAACAGCGATCGAGGAGGATACCTTCTGTTCGCTGCTGGCTCCCCGCGGCTCGACGGCACCTGTCGCCGCCGAGCTCGAATCGCCAACGGCGCGGAGATCCCGCAAGAACTCGTCGGCCGATCGATAACGACGATCCGGATCCTTCTCGAGCGCCTTGTCGAGGACGATCTCGAGCGATCGAGGCAGCGTCGGGTTGAACGTAAGCAGAGGAGGTTGGCGCCGGTTCAGGAGATGATCGAAAACGGCCGCAGCGGTGTCGCCTTCAAACGGTAGTCTGCCGGTCGCCATTTCGTACACGACCACTCCGAGGGCAAACAGATCGGTGCGCGCGTCGAGCGCTCTTCCGAGGGCCTGTTCCGGCGACATGTAACCAGTCGTGCCAACAGCGTGACCCACACTGGCATCATCTCCTGTCGTCGTGGAGTCCTCGGGACTCTGGGTTGAGCTGCGCGCGAGAATCTTGGCGACGCCGAAGTCGAGAATCTTGACGCGCTCGTCGTCAGTAATCATGACGTTCCCTGGCTTCAAGTCCCGGTGCACGATTCCCGCGGCGTGAGCACAGGCGAGCGCTTCAGCCATCTGAGTGGCGAATGAGATCGTCTGCGCGAGCGGCAAACCAGTACCTGGTGCCAGAAGCTGACGCAGGCTGTGACCCGTCACGAGCTCCATCGTGATGAAGACGAGATCGTCGGTTTCTTCGACTGAGTAGAGATGGACGATGTTGGGGTGATTGAGGGCGGCGGCCGCTCTGGCTTCGCGCAGGATGCGCGATCGGCTGTCGCGCGCTTCGCCGCCATCGCGGCGGAGGAACTTGAGCGCGACGCGGCGGTTGAGTTTCGTGTCCTCGGCGACATACACGTCGCCCATGCCGCCGCTTCCGAGCTTATCGAGTACTAAGTAGTGACCGAGTCGATGGCCAATGAATGACGTCAAGCTGTGAATTATGACCCGACGACAACTGGCGGAAATGCTGACTTTCCACATCTGCAACGTGCGGCGTCGGGGGTGCCCTTGTGCCACACACGCGTCCTGCAATCAGTGCACGACCAGAGCGCGTCGAGCGTCTCGATCCGTTCGAGCGCTGCTTTCACCTCGCTTGCACCGGAACGCCCGCGACTGGCATGGGCGGCGACATTCAACGTGGCCCCGACGTCCGCTTCCAGATGTTTCAGAATGGGTTCGATCGACTGCAGCTGCGACCTGGCGTGCTCCTTCAGCGTGCGGCGAAGGCCGATGAACAGCTCACCGATTTCCCGTCTGTCGTTGGCCTGACCCCGTCGGAACGGGAGCGGCGCCCATAGGGCTTCACATACTTCCTGCAGTAGCTCCTCGAGCGCGCGGCGCGCCTTGGTCGCGGCGCCGTGCACGTCGTCATTTTGCAGCCGCTCGCGCGCAGCCGCGAGCATGCCGCTCGTTTCATACTTCGTCGTCCGTGGTCCGGAGGCATGGCTCCACGAAGTGAACTCGATCCTTCGCCAGGACGGCGCGCGCCGGCTCAAGTGTTCGAAAAACTGCTGGTCGTGGGTGAGGACAATGAGCTGCCAGTCGGAGAAGCCATCGGCAAGCAACTCGGCAAGACGTCCGCGATGCTCGACATCGAAACTATTGATCACGTCGTCGAGAATCAGGAAGCCAAGCTTTTCGTTGAAGCTCGCCGCCATCGCCAGAAACACGGCAATCGCCAGCGAGTTCAAGTGTGATTCGCTCAGCACACCGTGGGGCGGTCGCTGTCGTGATCCATAGAAGTCAATCGCGAGCTCGATTCCCTTGGCCGTCCAGGGCTCGATGCTCACCGAATCGAGGTCTTCTCCTGGATGCAGGGCCGAGTAGTACTTCGCGACCCGGCCGCTGATTCGTTCGAGCAACTCGCCCAAATCATCCTTTTGCTTTTGCTGATACGCGTCGAATACGTCCTCCGCGATGGTCACAGCGCGCCTGGCATGCGCGCTCTTGCGTTCTGCTTGTTGCCACGCACGGATCTGCTGACACAGCGCCGCCAACATCATCAGCTGGTTGTCGCGTTCGCTGGGTTCGGGCGTCGCGATCTGTCGCGCCAGCTTGACCACGGTCTTGTCCCATCGACGAACTTCGGAGAGATAGGTCGTGATCCCGTCGACGTCGACTGGTGCGAGCGCGCCGACCTGATCGTGAATCTTGGTGTCCGGCAGCTGGGGCACAGACGGAACTTCGAGACCCAGGCCACCGGCACGCTCATAAATCGCGTCGCGCAGGTCGTAGGAATTTTCGAGGCCGTCTGCCTGCTCGAGGATCGGATCGCGAAAGCGTTCGAGATCGCGCGAAGCTTCCATCACCTCGACGAGTGCGCTCTCAATCCTTCGTGCCAGTACCTTTGCGTCAACTTTCTGACCGCAGAGCGGGCAGCGTCCCGCTTCGATTGATTGTGCTTCGAACAGCCGTTTCGCCTCGCGGACTAACGAGGCACGCGGCAGGAGCCGCGCACGGTCGGATGCCACGAGCGTATTCCATGACTCGAACACGCTCTTGTTGAAGTCGGGAGGCCGGAGGGCGCCGATGTCTGCCTGGAGAGTTTCGCGTCCAGACGAAGCCGAGGCGGTGGCGCTCGCACCAACGGCCGCCGTGATCCACGACGGATCGGCAACCTGATCCAAGGATTGCGGTGGATCGACACCGAGGAGCTCGCAGATTTGCCGGAGACTGGTGAGAACCGTTTCCTCGCTCACCGTATCGCCGCCTGATGCCAGGGCGCGGCGATACACTCGAACTTCTTCCTCCGCGGCCTTCGATGCCTTCCGCAAGTCGTTTCTTGCGCGTTGCAGATCTTCCCTCAGGCTCTCAATCGCATCGAGGCCGAGGATCTCGACAAGCGCTTTCCACTTTTCCGTCTTGGTCTTGTTGATGAAGTCGGCGAGGGTACGTCCGCGAAGCAGGAACGTCTCGCGCCGGAGCGACTCGAATGTGTCAGGTGCCCGTTCGTCCGGAAACACGACCTTCCCACCGAGTCCCCCGCTGGTGACGACCTCGACGGAGGTCGCGCCGTCATCGTCGCCGCCGACATAGCGCACGGCGTGCTGGCGGCCTTCGTGCGACAGGAGCTCGATCTCGCCGCTGAAGTACCACTCCAGCGCGTCGGCAATCGTGCTCTTGCCTGTGCCGTTCTCGCCGTAGATGACCGTGCTCTCGCCATTGCCGAAATCCACTGTCATCTCGATGGGAACGCCACGGAAGGCGTGCATCACCAGACGCTGAAGCCTTTCAGTCACCGGCGGCATCCTCGAACAGCTGTCGAATCGCGGCGGCCCGGTCGACGTGCTCATTCTTCAACAGATCGGCGAAACGTGCCGCCATATCCGGCGGAAGTTCATCGAGCGTTTCGAGCAGCGTCAGCAGAAACTCCTCCGCGCTTGGACGGTGCATTTGTTGGCCTCAGTAAGTAAAGAACGGAAACCAGCAGTATAACTACTACAATCAGCCGCCCATGAGCATCGATTACGCACGTTCACGCACTGTTCTTCTATTCATGCGACGCATGACTTAGTGTCGGCACGATTAGGAACACCCCTTGCACGGGCGGCGCATCGTTACGGGCTTCAACGGACTTACTCCACCAGGACACACCGTCTCGGGTGATGTTGGCCGTCGCGCTCGCAGAGTTGAAAGACGGCTGACACATCTGTCAGAGGATCCGCGCATGGCTCTCTTCCGAAAGTTGATGAACGGCGGCGAAGCGGTCGCCGTCGCCGAAGACCTCGACACACGAATCGCACGCGCACACGATGTGCGGCAGGCGCTGGAAGCCCTGGTCACTCTTGCCCAGGGACACCTCGCGAAGATTCCTGAGGTCAACGGATCGATGGAGGAGGGTGAACGACGGGCTGCGGACCTGGTTCAGCGACTCGACACGCTCGCGTCACGCGTGAACGACTTCGAGACCATTCGCCGGCAAACACAGACATTCGAAACGCGCGTCGTCGCTCTGGAAGAACGGGTTGAGCAGGCGCTCGCGCGCGAGAGACAGATCGATGAACATCGTTCGGCGATCGAGCAGATGGTGTCGCTGGCGAGTAACGCAGGCGACACACTGGAGCGGCTGAAACAGGAAAGCGCTGCCTTCATCGAACTCGAGGGGCGGCTTCCTGGTCTCAGGAAAGAGTTCCAACCGTTGTTCGATCAGCAGGCCGCATTGAAGAACGATCTCGATGCGCTTCGCACTGGACTGGTGACGCTCACCCAGGAAGCCGAGACAGGTCGCGAGTCGGCACTCAAGGCGCGCGCCCACGCCGTGAAGGCGACTGAGATCGTGACCGAGTTGGAGCGCAAGCTCGAGCCTCTCTCACAGATCAGCGCGCTCGGCAAAGATGCCGACGCGCAGCTTCGCACGCTGAATGCATTGTCAGAGCATGTCGCGGCCAAGATCAAGGCGCTCGAGGACCAGCAGTCGGTGGTCGAGCGCGCGCTCGTTGAATCACGCCGCGTCCACGAAATGGTCTGGGACATGGAAGCGCAGGTGAAGAAGCTGGACGAGGGGTCGAAGCGTGCCGCGCGGGTGGAGGAAACACTCACCGCCCTCCAGCGGATGCAGGCGGCGACCGTGACAACGCTCGAGGAGGCGTCACGCGGCCGCGAGAACTTTCGCCGCGAAGTCGATCAACAGGAGCGCGACGCGCAACGCCTGATTGAAACCGTTCGTCGTCAGCTCGAGCAGTTCGCCGGGAACAGGCAGGAGATGGAGACGGTCCACGAACGCCTGCGGCTCGTTCAGTCAGGCATTGCGGCAGCCGAGACACGCGTCGAGGCCGTGACGGCGCGAGAACAGGAGTTGGAACAGCTGCTGCAGCGCATCCAGAATATCGCGACGACAGTAGAAGAACTGGCGGTGTCGGCCGAGTCGCTGCAGCGGAAGCAATCATCGCTCGGCGCGCTCGAAGAACGATTGGACGCGCTCGAGGCCGCCGCCAAGCGGACTCAGTGGCAGTACGAGAGCCTCGCGGAGCATCGCAAAGACCTCGACACGCTGAAGAGCGAGATCCAGACGGTTCACACCACGTACGAGCAGACCGCGACGCTCCTCGACAAGCTTCGCACTGACAAGCGCGAAGTCGAAATCTTCCTCGACAAGGCCGGCGGCTTCATGGCGCAGGCGTCGCAGTTCGAGACCAAGGTCGACACACTGACGACACAAATCGCGGGCGCAGAATCCAGCGCCGCAAAGACGATGAGCGTCGCCCAAGCGGTCGACGACCTCGAGGCAAGACTCGGGGCACTCGAGCCAAGAACACAAATCGTCGAGGATCTGGAAGGTCGGCTCAATGCGCTCAACGCACTGAGCAGCGATGTGGATCGTCGTCTGAGCGGGCAACTCGCGGCCCGGGCGGAACTGGAAAGCCTCAACGTCGTGTGCGACGGCATCGCCGCGCAGGTGGCGGATGCGCAGCAAAAGATCGCCGCGGTCAACGCTGCCCGCATGGAACTCGAACCGGCGATCGATCGCCTGGCGGTGCTGCAACAGGATCTGGAACACGCCCGCGTCGCACTGCAGGCGCTTCAGCGCGACGACGAAACGCTGGCGGCGCAGGATCGGAGACTGGCGGAGCTCTCCGAGGCGTCCCGCGCGCTGTCGCTCGAGACGGCGCAGCGTCTCGAGACGGTCCAGGGTCTCCATCAGGAGTTGAACCGGGCCGGCGCGGTCAGAGAGCAGCTTGTCGCCGAGCTCGCCCAGATCCAGAAACAGCAGCGCGATACGTTCGCACAGATCGAGGCCGCCGACGACCAATTCAACCGTCTCGACATGCTGTGGAAGAAACTCGATCAGCGGCGGTCGCAGCTGGCGGAGGCCGAGCAGGCGTTAGGCCAGGTCGACAACCGGATGGACGAACTGCGTCGCCTCTCGGAAGCGATGGAGCGCAAGATTCAAGGCATCGTGGAGCGAGAGCAGGTGGTCGAAGCGGTCCGGCGCGGCATCGAGGGAGTTCACGCGCTCGGCCAGAAAAGTCAGGCCGACCTGGAAACCATCTCCGAGCGCCGAGCTGAGATTGCCCGGGCGACGAGCGAGATGGATCGCCTCCGCGACAGTCTCGCGGCGACTCACGAGAGAATCGTGGTGATCGAGAATCGTCGACAGGTCGTCGACGATGTGCAGCGCAAAGCCGACACGATCATGAACATCCTCGGCGACGTGCAAATTACGCTCGATAGTGTCAGCGAGCAGAAGGCTATGGTCGATCACGTGTTCGCCGAGCTCGCGCGCATCGAGTATCTCGTGCAGGAGGCACGAGGAACGATGAGAGCGCTGCAGACCGAGCGCGATGTGGCACAGCGAATCGTGGAAAACGTCCGGCAGATTCACGCGCGCGCCAACGGCGAAGAACGCGTGACCGCGTGATGGTCGACATCACGCCGGCTTCACGTCGCGCGGCGTATTCGACCAACTGACTACTCCTCGCGCAGGGCCTCCATCGGGTCGACGCGAGAGGCGCGCCAGCCGGGTATCCAGCACGCGACGAGCGACGCGCACGCAAGTACCACGACGACTCCGCCGTACGTCAGCGGATCGGTAGACGTGACGCCGAACAACACACTGCGCAACGCGCGCCCCGAGACGAGACTGAGGGCCGATCCAATTACCAGACCCAGCGCCGTCAGGCGTAGTCCTTCCCGAATGACCGATCCAAGGATCTGCTTCGCGGATGCGCCAAGCGCCATCCGCACGCCGAAATCCCGAGTGCGCCGTTTCATGATGAATGCGAGCACGGCGTACTGGCCGAGTATCGCAATCAGCAGCGACGCGGCGGCGAAGAGCGACAGCATTGTGGTCATCACGCGCGCGATCGACGTGATCTCGGCCAGCTGCGTTTCCATCGTGCGCATATAGACGATCGGGGCGCGCGAGTCGACCTCGGCCAGGGCGCCGCCGATCGCGGGTCCCAGCGTGTCGAGCGGACCGCTGTAGCGAATGTAGAACGTCGTCTCACCACTCGTCCGCGCGTCGGATCGCCGCGGCAGAAAGATGAAATACGGCCGTTCCTCGCGGCGAAATCCACTGAAGAACGCGTTCGGCGCCACTCCCACGACTTCGACCGGCTGAGGATCACCGCCGACGAGCAATGTCCGTCCGACTGGCATTTCACCAGGCCACATAGCCTGCGCGAGGTTTTCGTTGATGAGGGCGGCGGTCGTTGTCCGCGTCCGATCCTGTGTAGTCAGCTCGCGTCCGAACTTTGGCGTCAACCCGAGGGTGTGCAGATACTCCGGGCCGACAGTGTTGCGCTCCGCCATGATCGGTTGCTGCGCACCGGCAACGCGGACGGGCTCGGTCGACCAGAACTCCTTCGGAGGCACACGTGCGTCGCTGACGGCGGTTACGCCAACTACGCTGCCGAGGCGATCGCGCATCCTGTCGATTAACGTCGCCCGTACTCCCTCAGGAACGCCCTCGGAATTCACCGTGACGAGCAGAATCCCTCTCTGGTTGAAGCCGAGATCGAGGGCGTTGACAAGCGACAAGGATCGATACGCAAGGCCAGCGCTCGCGAGTAGCAGCACGGCAAACGCGAGCTGCAAGACGACCAGTCCGCTGGCGAGGCGTGAGCGTCCCTGAACGACGCCGTGTTCGCCGGCTTTGAGAAACGGCAGGAGATCCTGGCGCCAGGTCCGGATCGCTGGTCCAACCGTAAACGCGATCGTGCCCACGGCCGCAAGTGCCATCGCGTACCCGATCACCTTCCAGTCCGGCGTGAAGTCGAGCGTCATCGGCACACCATTGGCCGGCGGCATCAGCGCCGCGACCACTTTGCCGAGTCCCCACGCGAAGAGGCATGCAACCGCCCACGCGCCAGTCGAAATCGCGATCCCCTCGGCGAGCACAAGGCGCACGACGCGCAGACGCGACGCGCCGAAGGACTGACGAACCGCCATCTCGCGCTGGCGCACGACCGCGCGCGCGAGCATCAGATTTGCGACGTTGGCGCAGACAATCAGCAGCGTGAGCGCGGTGATGATCTGAAAGATCGCCAGAAACTGCATGCCGCGCTGTGCGAGGAGGCTGTCGCCGGCTGCCGTTATTGAGTACGGGAAGGGGACAACAGTTTTGGCCTTGTTCGATTCCGGGTAGGCCGACTCCAGGCGGGCCGCGATCGTGGCGAGCTCCGATCGCGCATCGCTCATCGACGCGCCGGGCGCAAGACGCCCAAGCATCGCTATCGCGCCCCACGTCCGATCCTGAATTCCGCGGTCCGCTCCACGGGCACGCGCATACGCGACGATCGGGACCCATACGTCCGACCGTTCTGCGAGCCAGACACCCTGAAAGCCGGGCGGTGCGACGCCGACGATGGTCGCGGGCTTCCCGTTCACCACGATCGACTGGCCAATCACCTCGTCGCGCTGTTGAAAGTGCTCGATCCAGACGCGGTTGCTGATAACCGCCGTCAGCGCCGAGCCGCGACCCTCGTCCTCTGTGAACGTGCGGCCGCGGACAAGGGCGAGCCCAAGCGTCTCGAAGTAGTTGGGAGAGACCGCGGCGCCGTGGACGGCGTAGCTGCCGTCGCGATAGGTGAGAGTGAACCGCTCGAATTGAAACCCGAGCAGCGGCCGCACAGTGCGCGACTGGGCGGCAACGTCGAGGTAATTCGCGTAGCTTTCGACGGGGTGGACCGGCTGTCGATCGACGGACCACCCGAGCGAAACGAGGCCCCCTGCCGTAATCGCCGGCGCCGGCTTGGTCAGCAGTCCGTGGACAAGCGAGAAGATAGTTGTGTTGCCGCCAATAACCAGCGCAATCAGCGCGATCGCGGTCGCGCTGATCGCCGGCGATCGGGTCACGATCTGAAATCCCGATCGAATATCCGCCAGCAGGTGTTCGACGACGGTCCAGGTCCACACGCTCCGAACATCTTCCTGTTTCAGTCGGAGATTGCCGAATTCAAGCAGCGCCGAGCGGCGCGCATCCTCGGGGCTCTGGCCCCGCGCGATGCGGTCCTCGATCGCCATGTTCAGGTGGGTGCGCAGTTCCTCGTCGATCTCGGAATCGGTGACGGGGCGTTTGAAGACAGGCATAGGATGTAGACGTTCTACACCCATAGTCTCGATCAAGTCAATATTTACTCCGAGGGGCTGTGCCCCTCGGACTCCCCCGCAGGCTCTCTCGCGAGCCGCTTCGTCGGCTCGCTCCGTTCGCCTGGCTCACTTCGCTGCGCTCGTTCGCGTCGTCCTGGTCAGCCGTTAGGCCAGAGCGCTGGTGAGTCGACGATTCGCCGGTCGGGTCACATACGAGACGACAAGGAGCGCGAGGAGAACGAGCGGCATGATGCGGATGGAGACTGGCTCGCCCGACGCCGACGCCGAGATGAAGGCCATGACCCACGAAAACGTGACGCCGGCGTAGGCCCACTCCTTACACAACGCGAGTCCGGGCACGAGCAACACAATCGCTGCGGCTGGCTTGGCGATCCCCAGCACAATTCGCAAATGCTGTGGGTACCCGGCTTTGGCGAAGCCTGAGACGACTTGTTCGCTGCCGGTGAGATAACTCAGAGAGCCCAACAACCCCAGCGCCACGATCGCAGTGGCCGTCCAATACGCAATCGTTCGAGCCATTCGCCCTCCACTTCATTCGCACTCGCGGTGCGATCTCAAGACCGCGCCCTACATGATATTCACCGTCATGATGCGATGGGAAGGGTGCTGTGGCTTTCGCGGCCGTCTTTGATCTATAAGTGGTGAATCGTCAAAACCGAAATCATCCGGGCTTCCAGGAAGATCCTGACGACGACCGCCGTCGTGTGTCTCGGCGCCGCCGCGATCGAGGCTCAGGCACCGATGGAAAAGGGGCGGCTCGGCCTCGCGCTGACCGAGATCGTCAGGCCCTGGACCGGCGACCTTGATGGCATGGTCGAGCGGCGCATGGTGCGGGTGCTCACGACCTACAGCAAGACACAGTACTTCATCGATCGCGGCACGCCGCGCGGCACGGCGTACGACCAGGGCATCCTGCTCGAAGAGGCGTTGAATCAGAAGCTCGCCAGCGGCAACTTGAAGATTGCCATCCAGTTCATTCCGCTGGCGCGCAATGAACTCGTTCCCGCCCTGCGCGAAGGGAAGGGAGACATCGTGATGGCGGATCTCACCGTCACCGCCGAGCGGATGAAAGAAGTTGATTTCACCGACTCCTGGATCAAGGGCGTCGACGAGATCGTCGTCGGCAGTCCGCACGGGCCTGTCATCACGACGACCGATGATCTGTCCGGCAGGGATGTGTTCGTCCGCACGTCGAGCAGCTACTACCAGAGTCTCGTCGCTCTGAACGAACGGTTCACGAAGGAAGGCAAACCACCCGTCACGCTGACGCCGGCGCCGGAGGAACTCGAGGACGAAGACCTGATGGAGATGGCCAACGCCGGCCTCGTCGACCTGCTCGTCGTCGACAATCACAAAGCCTGGTTCTGGGGGCGGGTGTGGCCGAAGTTGAAACTGTACCCGACGGTCACGCTTCGCAAGGGAGGAGAGATTGCCTGGGCGATCAGAAAGAACAGCCCGCAGTTGAAAGAGGCGTTGAATGAATTCCTCGAAACCAACGGAGCGAACTCGCTCAACGCGCGCATGGTGTTCCGCCGGTACCTGCTCAACACGCAATATGTCAAAGGCGCAGGCGCCGAACTCGCACGAAAACGTTTCCTTGCGCTGGTTACGCTCTTTCGGAAATACGGCAGCCAATACAACATGGACTGGATGCTGATGGCGGCGCAGGGCTACCAGGAATCGCGTCTCGATCACAACGCGCGGAGTCACGTTGGCGCGATCGGTGTGATGCAAGTGATGCCGGCGACCGGAAGCGAGTTGAAGGTCGGCGACATCAAGACGCTCGAGCCGAACATTCATGCCGGCGTCAAGTTGATGCGGACTTACGTGGATCGCTATTTCGCGAACGAGCCCATGGATGAAGTGAACAAGGTCCTTTTTGGCTTTGCCGCCTACAACGCGGGACCTGGTCGGGTGCGTCAACTGCGTCGCGAAGCGGCGGCGCGAGGCCTCGATCGGAACGTCTGGTTCAACAACGTCGAGCGGATCGCCAGTGAGCGCATCGGCCGGGAAACGGTCACCTACGTCAGTAATATCTATAAGTACTACGTCACGTATCTGCTCATTCAGGGGGAATACCTGAATCGGCAGAACCTGAAACGTGCGACGGCGCCGTCCGGCGGAACGTCCCGCTTACGCTGACGCCACCTCCCGGCCGCCAGCCACGTGCCGGGTCTCGCGCGCCATTTCCTCGCTGAGAGACTTGTGCAGTGACTGTAGCCGCGGAAACTCCCACGCATACGATGCGATCTCGTCGGTAATGGCAAACAGCCGATCCGATAGTTGATCGCGGACGGTCTTGTATTCGTCGAGCGCGGCGTCGGTGCCTTGTAATACGGCGCGCGCCAGGGACTCAGCGTCTCGTAATGCATCGGTGATCCCGTGCGCGGTGATCGGATCCTTGAAGTACCCGGCATCACCGACAAGTGCCCATCCCGGTCCCCACGCCGGGCGGAGAAAACCGGAATGCCCCGCAAACCCGTGATAGGGCGACAGCGTCGCGGCATCGAGCGCGATGTGAACGGATGGTGCGGCTTCGCGCACGATCGCACGAAAACCGGCAGCCAGATCGAACCGCAGGTCGCGCAGAAACCGTTCCCGCGTGGTGGCAGCGAAGACGAGTGTCTCGCCAGCATTGGTTGGGATGACGCCGACGCTGCTGCCGGGAGTGTAATACCAGTGGTAGCCGTTCAGCGAAAGCCCGCGCGCCAGTGTGTAGATGACACCACTCATGTGCGCGCCGACACGGTAGGGTTGTGCGTCGATGGCTTTGGCCACCGTGGAGGTGACGCCATCGGCACCGATGACGATCTTCGCGGCGATCCGCCGCGCGGTGCCGCCGCTCTCAATGAGCACACCGGTGACGCGCCCGTTTGCGTCACGCACGAGATCTTTCAGTCGAACGTGATACGCGATCTCTGCGCCCGCTGATGCCGCTGAGTCTGCGAGCAGCGGATCGAGCAGCGTCCGTCGAGGCGCGTAAAGTGCGTCGACGCCGTCGCGCGGCTTGATCTGAATTTCGATGGCGTCGGTGCCGTAGTGAAATGTGGTGATGTCGATTCGTGGGGTACCGGCGCTCCTGATCGCATCAAGGAGCCCCCAGCGCGAGAGCTGCAGGACGCCAGCTCGCATCAGCGCCAGCGTCGACAATGTGTCAGCGCCACGTGCTCCCTGCTCGACGACGAGAACGTCGAGCCCGGCGCGAGCGAGGAGCATCGCCGTCGCCGCCCCCGCGCAGCGTGCACCGACGATCACGGCGTCGTACGACGTTTGTAAGGCGTCAATATTCATTCGAGTCGGTTTAGCCTCGCACACAGTCAGCCGTCACGTTGACGGTGGTGCCGTTGGTCAGCACGTCGAACACTGCCGACCGCGCCTGCGACTGCGCGACGATCTCCCGGAGCTTCTCCGGAGGCGCGTCCCCCTTGATTCTAAAGTGAACGCGGATCTCGTTGTAGCCGTTCCGGACCTCACCCGACAGCCCGAGAATGCCGCGAAGATCGATGTCCCCTTCGACTGTGGATTCGACCTCCGTCAAGGTCACGCCGCGCGCGGCGGAGATATTGCCAATGCCTGACGTGATACACGCCGCGATGGCGTGAAGCAGAAATTCCGCCGGCGTCGGCGCCGCATCCCCCCCGACGAGCACGGCTGGATGATCGGCATTGAACTCGACCTCGCCGGTGTGGCGATGCTCGCCGCCTGCGCCGCTGAACGTTTCGAGCCGGCTGCGGCTATGGGTCCCTGTGATCCAGTGGTTGGTCGCGCGGAACTGGAATTTCGCCAGTTCCGGCTGCGCCTTGACCACATTGATGGTGGCAAAGAGTTTCGGGGTGTCGACACCATTGAGTGGGCCGCGTTCTCGCTTTACCTCAGTTGCCTGTACACCTGGCATAAGGTTCTCCTTGAAAACGAATGACCTGGAAATTGATCTCTACTTTCGATATCGAAAAAACCCGGCGAGATCCGACACGCAACCCCGTGCCCGGCAACTCGTGGTTTTTGGATGCCGCGGATCTCGCGGTCGTGACGCGGGAAATCGAGGCGGGGAACGAGTAGGACTACTCGGCTCGGAGAGCCGTTACCGGATCGACCCGGAGCGCGCGGATGGCGGGCACCAATGATGCGGCAAACGCAACGAGCAGCGTCAGGGCGGCAATACAGGTCAGCGTCGCGGCATCGGTTGGCCGCACGTCGTAGAGCAGGCGAGCCATGGCGCCGCTGAGCGCGAGCGATGTGACCAGGCCGACCGCGAGGCCGATGCCGACCAGCCACAGCCCTTCGACCAGGATCATCCGCAAGATGCTGGCGCCGGTCGCGCCGAGCGCGACGCGCACGCCGAGCTCGCGTGTCCGCTGCTCGACCGATGCGGCGATGATGCCGTATATGCCGACCGCAGCGAGGATCGCGGCGATCGCGGCGAAGACGACGAACAACGTCGTGTTGAGGCGGCGTCCTGCCGTCATCTCGGTAACGTCGGTCTCGAGTGGATGAACGGATTCCAGGGGAATCAGCGGATCGATCTCATGCACCGCGACTCGCAGCGACGACACGAGCGCCATCGGATCGCCGGCGGTTCGGACGAGCAACGCCAGCCCGACATCCGGCGACTGTGCTTGCGGCATGTAGGTTTCCGGGCGAACGGCGGCCTCGTAGCCGGTGCGGCGCGTGTCTGCAACAACTCCGACGATCGTCATCCACTGACCCCGCGATGAGAGCTGCCCGTACTTCATCCGCCGGCCGATCGCGCTCTCACCCGGCCAGAACATCCGTGCCATCGTCTCGTTGACGATCACGGATCGTGCCGCATCAGCAGAGTCGCGCTGGTCGAAGAACCTGCCTTCGCGCAGCGGGATTCCGAGAACGCGGAAGTAATCCGGCGTGATCGAATCGACCGGCACCTCGACGCGTTCCTCGGGCTTGAAATCCGGCCGTCCTTCGATGCTGAAGTTCGTCGAGTTCGGCGTCGCGCTGAGAAACACGGTGCCGATTGTCGCCGCGCTCTCCACGCCGGGCTGCGCGGCAACGCGCTCGACCAGACGTCGCGCGAATTCGGCGGCCGGCGCGTCCTCTCGATAACGCTCGCCGGAAAGCGACACGCGTGCGCTCAACACGTGATCGGTACGAAGCCCGAGATCCAACTGCTGCATCCGCACGAGGCTGCGA
>Ga0310904_10000031_pt1 | contig 24897 bp, 26 predicted proteins | sample C48D1metaG_FD_203746 | JGI IMG/M metagenome (GOLD analysis project Ga0310904, IMG submission 203746) | Lab incubated soil microbial communities from West Virginia University Organic Research Farm, Morgantown, WV, United States - C48D1 | ecosystem: Environmental > Terrestrial > Soil >... | reverse complement strand
ATCAAACTGCATATCAATTATTGGTAAATTAACAGATTCTATTTTTTGAATTATGCTGTTTGATTCTGACAATAGATTTTGTTTTCTCACTTTAAGTATGTTTTCAAAATTCTTTATATGATTTTGATCCCTACTTGATCCTTTTTTATTTAAGATCTCCTTGTCGATCAGATCATATGCTCTTAGATCTCCCTCAACTTTTGACAATGATTTAGAGATCCGTCTCATTGTTTTCAGGTCTTTTTGATCTCTAATCTTCTTAGGAAAAATCAGCAAGTTATATTCCAATTTCTTTATATCGTGATTTAAATCGAAAAAATCTTTCTCTGTATTGGTTTTTAAATAAAAACTACTTTTACTTTTTATATCTGCAAAATTCTTTTGAAAATTTTCAATATAAGGTAGAATCAGTTGTGAGGATGACATAGTAGATTTGCTTCCCATCGTTCTAAGAGAACGATACTTATATTTATACATTATAGTTAATATAGATCTATATAGTTCTTCTATCAGGTTTATATAAACACAATTAAAAAAGTTGAAATCAATATAGACAAGAACATGATAATTAGTATTGTACCACCATATAAGGTATTGAATTGAGAGAGCAATAAAGACTAGATATGTGTTCTTCAGCTACATGTTTGTAAAATACTTGTAAAGAAAAATAGATATGATTAGGATCCTGCAGGCATATAGATTTAATTTGTATATCTATTGGCCCCATTGATATTGTTACCACACAAGCCTCCTTTCATCATATCTAATAGCATGGTTTGATCCGTCAATCCTGTAAAATGATCTGAGTAAGGTCTCTCGATCTACCAAAATGGTAGAATAAGTTTTCCAATACCCTATCAAAGAAGGAAATGAGGAGATTTCTTAGCATAAAAGGAGAAAACAACGATATGATTTCTTCTTAGAAACCAGATGTATTTAAGTAGATTGAAATGAAATCAATTACCATCTTATTGTCTACGGACATTATATTGAAGCACGATAATAACGTCAGAAGCTAATTGTAATTAGACTAGAAAAAAATGAAAAAGATGACTAACGGATTAAAATTAAAGATATCCGAGATCCTGAATGAAAGTTATGTGGATATTCATGGACATGAGATAACATTTGAAAAAACAGGAAAATTTGAATACACATCCGTATATAACATTAATTGTAACAGAAAATATATTATTGATTTGTCACCAGCTGCAGTATCAGTGAGGGAGCACATTATTCCTGGAGAAGACGTAGTATACAGTAATAATTATTACTCGAGTATTAATCAAAAACGTAAGACGCAAATTTGTAATTAGTCTATGAGAACATAAATCTTGTACCATCAATTCGACAAGATTTGAATATGAAGAGAAATTAAGACAGACAGTAAGATCCTTTTTACTATTTCAGATTTGTACAATTAATGAGTATGACAATAGATAATTTATTCTCTGAGGAAATGTACATAAAATGATATTTATAGTCATAACTTTAGCATGATGAAAAATTTTTTGTTTATTACCTAGCTTTGTACTTTTAAAAAGTAAAGAAATTAACCGTAAATATACTCAATCGCAATTGGTCCATTGAAATTATTCTGTTTTAATCTTTGCAACAATCTCTCAAGGTCAATGTCATTATCTAGATGTACTTCATCCTTTATTGCAATGAATTGATTCTTATAGTTTCTCTTAAAAACTTCATAATTGGAATAGAGCCATTTGTAATTATCTTTTAATTCTCTTAATTTATCAAGTTCAAAGTCCATGAACATTTGTGGATTCATGATCAAATATAGTTTCCATTTCTTATAGTTATGTTGTATATAGTCTATAACAACATCAATACTTTACATACCTAATCTATTGAAACTTTGGGTTAAAGAAATCCAACCCTTCTTATGCGTAGTTAACTTTAGTGAGTGTTTCAATTATTCCTCAGCCCACAAATCCCCTGGGATCCTGAGAGCTTATGGTGAAGTTAGTTTGTGCGTACCTCTATGATTTGCTACTAGTATGATCGAGTATCTGTTCTAGAATTACATTTTTATCTGCAATAGAGTAAGTAAGTTTAGTTTCCTTTTCAGATCATGTTTTTAGAATAGAGGTTGTAAAATTCGATAAAAACTAAAATAATTAAGATATTTATTATGAGGGTTAGATCATATAACAAATATGGTAATTAGTACTAATAATAATAAAAAAAATGTAGAAAGTAATAAAATAAAAAAGGAAAATAAGGATGCGGTTGATGCTACAAAAAGTAATAAAAAAAATGAGGAAAGTAATAAAATAAAAAAGGAAAATAAGGATGCGGTTGATGCTACAAAAAAGGACAGTATAAGCCTATCAAGTTCTATTTTAACAGATTCAGAAAATAAAGAAAAAGAACAGCTCTCATATTATGAAAAACAAGTCCTAAAGGAATTAAAAGGTATTAAAAAAGCATCCAAAAACATCCTCAAAAGTATGAAGAAATTCAGTAGTTAAATAAATTTAAAGATGATTTGGATATCCACTCATCATCTTCAAAAAAAACTACAAATAAATGAGTAACTTAATTTGATTTATGATAAGAGTCGCTAACCAGACGTTGAAAATACTACATTTTAAACGCCCTACTTAACATGATTAATTCTGGTCCAGTAGTTAGATTCCCTACAATCAAAGACCGGGTATTCCAAACAATGCCCGATGATAGATATGGAATACCACCATTGATGGTTAAAGGTTCTACTTCTACCTTTAAAACTGATGAAATAGTTTCAACCTCTTTCTCTGTGGCCTTTGGATGTACTGCTGCACCATCATTTGTTGACACAATCATCGAACCAGTTTGATTGAAATCAGCAACAGACATGGTATGAGTTTCTATTCCTAAAACATCACATATTTGTTTATCAAACTCATTCTTAAATAACGGAGAAACTATTGCTCCTTTATCATTAGTGGATATTAGATTGCCGATAGCCGTTAATTTTGATTCTAGTTTGGACACATTCAATCCGGTTACACGTTTTAGATGTAACACCTCATCCTCTGATGCTGTTGAAGGCAGCAGCATCCCATTATTATTTAAGACAACCATAGGACCAATTATTCTATTTCCTGCTATAGAAACAAAAATTGGATCCACTTCTAAAATATCCGTTATTTTCTTTAACTTAGTCTCAGCATAACCATGTGGAAGTAATACAATTTTATCGTTAGATTTTGCAAATATACCTACATTAGGACTTTTATACAAGTCATACCTGAAAATACCCAAATAATTTAGAACATAGGTAGATTATCATATGAACCTATTGATTAAAGTTTAATATAATAATAAATAGAAATGTAAAAAATACTAATTATAATATGGTAATAGAATTTAGTATGTCTATTAGGAAAGTCAACATTATAATTTTCGCATTACCATGTGTATTGCTCCTGTTTTTGTCTAGTTGGTTTGGCCACAATAGCCTGATAGACACCGCTCAAGGTCTCACTTTGTTTTCGGTAAATAAAGCATTCGCTCAAGAAACTACTTGGTCAAATTATACAACCAATGATAGCAGTCTAAGCATAACCTATCCCACAAATTGGGAGATTGTTGAAGATAAAAAGAATGATGATGAAAATCAAACTAACAACATAATAGTATTTCTATCACCAAAAGAAAATCCAGAAGATCTCTTTCAAGAAAACATTGTCGTAAATGTTTTGATGCCAAAAAATAACTTTACAATTAACGAAAGCATCAATACGCAAGATATAGTTCAGAAACTTGTAAACCAGAACCAGGGATTTAGAATTGATAACATATCCACCATACATATTGATAGCATAAACAAAACAGCTGAAAGCATAACATACAGCTTTGAAAATGCAGGTTTCTTGTTTAAAACTAAACAGGTTTTTTTGACTATTAACAATAATATCTATATTTTTTCCCTTTTAGCTGAACAAAAGGAATTTGACAAATACGCATTAATTTTTGACAAGATGCTCATGAACATTCATTTGTCGTTCTAAAAAAGGGGTTTTACTAGTTCGTAATCTTGTCTAAACCAGTATAAATTTGTGTATCAAGAATGTTTGTAAAACTAGCAGTCAAAACATCAGTCATTTTAGAAGTACCTGGATTTGACCAAACAAAAGAGGTATGATATTGATTTGAACCAGAAGTGGTATCAAGATCTTGTGCAGAAATAGGATGTAAAGATACAGAATTTTCATCAACATTAGTAGCAACAGTAGCAGTAGTAGCAGCCATACTATTCTGTGGGATCGTCAAACTACTAACAACAATAATTGTCGACAGTATGATTAAAAGAGTCAATTTTGATGTAATTATTTTCATATCTTAAAAAATAGTAGTTATATATCTTATAAGAAACTCTTCAATCGTTACAGTAATAAATCTAATTAGATTTACCCTTTGTAAAATTAACTATTTTTTTTTCTATAGCATTTTATCTGAATGTTTTTATATCATACTTTCTGTTTCCACAGAAACTTTATGTTTATCCTCATATTTCTTGATATGATTTCCTAGTTCTAGAGTTTTGGAAATTTCATCTAATCCATTTACCAAATAACTTTTTAATGTAGGATCAATGTCAAAATCAAAGACTTTAGAATTTATCTTAATTTGTTGTTGTATCAAGTCTATTTCAAAGTTTTCGTTTGTTTTTGAGGAAAAGAAATCTTCGATTGTATTCTTGTCCATTTTGATGACCAAAACTCCATTTTTAGAACAATTATTGTAAAAAATATCTGCAAAAGATACCCCAAGGATTACTTTGAAGCCATAATCCTTAAGTGCCCATACCGCATGTTCTCTTGAGCTTCCTATACCAAAATTTTCACGCGTTAACAGAATCTGTCTTCCACTAAATAGGGATGAGTTTAACACAAAATCCTCTAATGGTTTACCTTGTTGATCATAACGCCAATTAAAAAATAAATATTCACCGTACCCAGTTTTGCCCAAAAGTTTTAAGAATTGTTTTGGAATAATCTGATCTGTATCAATATTCGCAATATCAAGCGGAACTACCTTACTTGTCAAATTCTTAAAAGGTTCCATAAATACACCTGTAATTTTTATCTATAATAAATTAAATTTAAACCCATTCTCTCACATCAACAAACTTTCCGGCTATTGCAGCGGCCGCAGCCATAAAAGGACTAACAAGGTGAGTACGTCCCCCTGTACCTTGGCGTCCTTCGAAATTTCTATTAGAAGTGCTAGCACATCTTTCACCGGCTTGGAGTATATCAGGATTCATACCTAAACACATACTGCAGCCAGGCTCTCTCCATTCAAAGCCGGCATTGATAAAAATTTTATCCAATCCCAATTTTTCGGCAGCAATTTTTACCTGTTGTGATCCCGGAACAACCATTGCTTTAACACTAGAAGATACCTTTTTTCCTTTCACTGCATTAGAAGCTTCGATTAAATCTTCTAATCTTGCATTTGTGCAAGAACCGATAAAAACTCGATCCACTGAAATATCAGTAATTGGTAAACCCGGTTTTAAATTCATGTATTCGAGGGCTTTGATAGCAGATTTTTTTTCATCATCATTTCCCTTAGAATATTCATCAGGAGAAGGAATTGCAGAGTCCACATCGGTAGTCATAGCTGGATTAGTACCCCAGGTAACTTGAGGTGCAAGATTGTCGATATCAATAGAGAAGGTTTTATCGTATTGCGCTCCGTTATCAGATCGGAGATTCTTCCAATCGTCTATTTGTTGATCAAATAATTCATTTTTGGGAGTATAGACTCTTCCCCTTAAATATTCAAAAGTAACATCATCTGGAGCAACAAGACCCGCTCGAGCACCGGCTTCGATAGACATATTACAAATAGTCATGCGTTTTTCCATTGTGAGGGATGAAATGTAGTTTCCCTTATATTCAATCACTGATCCTGAGCCTCCAGATGTACCTATTTTTCTAATAATGTTTAATATAACATCTTTAGATGTTACAGCCTGGTTTTGTTTTAAACCGCCATTCAAAACTATTTCAAAATTTTTTGACTTTTTCATCCACAGACATTGAGTTGCCAATACATGTTCTACTTCACTGGTACCTATACCAAAAGCCAGGGATCCGAATGCCCCGTGAGTGGAAGTATGGCTATCACCACAAACAATCGTACTACCAGGAAGTGTCAATCCTAATTCTGGACCGATTACGTGAACTATCCCTTGATACTTATCATGAATATCAAAAAGTTTTATTCCAAATTCTTTACAATTATTTTCCAATGCTTTTATTTGTAATGATGAGATTTGATCTACAATGGGCAAGGACCTGTTAGTAGTGGGAACGTTATGATCTACCGTAGCAAAAGTAAGATCTGGTCTTCTAACTTTTCTCTCGTTAATCCTAAGGCCATCAAAAGCTTGAGGCGAAGTTACTTCATGCACATAATGCCTATCAATGTATAAAAGCGACAGATTACTACTTTCATCAGAATATACTACGTGATTATCCCAAATCTTGTCGTATAGAGTTTGTGCCAACTATAATATATTATAACAAAACGACTATAATAATAATTATTTTATAGTTAATTGCGAATTAACAATGCTTAAATGTAGTCTTTTATCATTTGATATAAATGCATGTTAATGATGATCGATATCCTCAACAAATTTTAGATCAAATTAAAAAAGGAACAACTACTTGTGCTCTTACCTGTAGTGATGGTGTAGTATTAGCTGCAGATACAAGAGCAAGTGCAGGATTATTTATTGCAGATAGGCATGTAATGAAAATTCAAAAAGTTGATAATCATTTAGGTATGACAATTGCAGGTGGTGTTGCAGATGCCCAAAATCTAGTCGATACAATGAGATACAACTCAAATATATACAGGTTATCTAAAAAAGAGCCCATCCCAGTCAGTTCTGCTGCAAGGTTATGTTCTAACATTCTATTTAATCAAAGATATTTTCCATTTTATGTTCAAATTATCATGGGCGGATTTGATTTTCGTCAACAAAAAGGACAAATTTATAATATAGATCTATTTGGTTCGATGACTACAGAGAGCTTCATTTCAACTGGGAGTGGGTCTCCTGTTGCATATGGATATTTAGAGTCGGAATTTAAGGAAGGAATGAGTGTAAATGAAGCATATAAAGTAGCAATTCAAGCCATTGCCGCAGCGATTAGAAGAAATGCAGGTACTGGAGACAGCATAAATGCAGTGATAATAGATAAAAATGGATATACAGAATTATCCAAAGAAATTAAAGATAGCGTCGGCGCTAAATTTTAATCTTTTTTATCACATAGTCAAAAAATAAAAATCCAAATCAACTTTAAATTTATTCTAACTCTGTCTATAACTCAATCTAATTTATAACCAATAAAATCTTCAATTATTACTTCTGTTTCCTTTGGGAGTTCAATGATGGGAAGCAGTTTTTTAATGAACCTATTCGCAATTATATGAATTGATTTAAAAGTATTATTTTTTAGGAAGGAGTTTAACAATTTCAGAAATTCAGTATAACTTTTAGGATCATATTCGTCAAAATGTTTTGTAAATATATTATGGGATGTTGGATAAATATCCGATATTTCAACCGGAATCAAGCCAAAAAAAGGATTATAAAGACAAATTGAAGCGTCAGGAAAAGTACTGGAAAGTTTTCGCAATACAGAGGAGGAATAGAATGGTCTTATCCCCTGATCTGGATATAATAGTAGGATATTATTATTGGGCGATTTGTAGTTATTAATTAGCATGTTGCGATAATTTTTTAGCTCCGGCCTAAACTGATCTATTGGTTCAAACAAATAGATTGCTTTTTGCTTAAAGACGGGAGTATTTTGTTGAATATATTCAAAATTCTTAATTGTGTGAATTGCATCCATTAATTTGGGATGAGATCTTGCTTTTTGCAGCACGTATTCCCAAAGCCTACCATCGTAAATTGATTGTTTTACTGCAGACATCTCCTGTTTTAGAACATACAAATTGTGTTTAGCGAGATTAATAATCCTGGTTTGAGGGATTTCATCAATAAATTCTTTAACTGAATGATCGGAACAAACAGGGCAGCAGCACGGTAAATATGAAAGATCTTCTAACCTCAGTGTTCCTGATGAACTCATGTAACGATTAGCTTTTGCATACAAAATATACGATGCAGAATCAAATGTGTCACAACCTAGTGCAACAGCAAGAGGTATTGTTAATGGATGACCTGCACCAAATAAATGGATAGGTTTGTTTGGTATGGATAATTTGGTAGCTTCTATAAGTCGAGAGAGTGTAGAAAACTCATAAGCTTCCATCAGTTCAACCGGGCTACCAATTGCAAAAAATGAAAAGCCCTTTTTATCTAAGAGTGAGGCGGAATACCGCACGAGATCAAAATGCTCAGCTCCCTGAATTGTTCCAGTCCATATTTCACCCTTTGATGATAAAATATCATCATTCTTATCAGTTCGATTTTTTCTTATGATATCGATTGTTTCATCTATATTTGAAGTAGTTTCATCTACATAGGACTTTGCCGTATTATAAGGCAAACCATAGCCTGTTGGTTTATCTAATGGAACGGGAATATCACTACCAATATCAAGTTCAAATTGGGCCATTATCGAAGGCGTTACGTTGACTTTACCATATTCTAACACTTGGTAACCTCCTGAATCTGTCATGATGGGTCCATCAAAATCAACGATTTGATGAATTCCCTGCTTTTCGGCCTTTTCACCATAAAATTTCAAAGCGATATAGGCATTTGTTATTATACATTCAAAGCCAAGACTTTTTAAAAAACTTGGACTGATTTGTTGTTTGACTGGATGAATTACGGGTATAAACGATGGAGTTTCAAAAGAACCATGAGGAGTGGTTAATTTACCGATCCGAGCAGCTAAATCAGTACATTTCACCTCAAATACCAAGATTAACTCTTGGACTCCCTAAGGAATTCATCGTAAATCGCTTTTACACGAGTAGCAGACAAACCAGATCCTTCTTCGATTCCAGATTCGGTCACCTTAATTTTATCCATCACAATGATTGCGCCTACGTCCTCTCGAATCTTTACTAACCCAGGGAATACTCTTGACAACCTTTCAGCAAGAGCTTTCAAATCAAATGGCCTCTCTAAGAGCTTTACCTCTTTTACGAATAAACCGTTTATCATTAGTTTTTGGATTTGTTGAGAGTCTACATGGTCCAATATTAAATCAAATTTTTCATTTAGACCAGTCAAAACACCAGAATAAGTTTTATTATCTGAGGTCTCAATTGAAACTTTTTTTCCTAAAAATTGTACACTTTCTTCAGCAAATCTTCTTGAAATTAAAGCAGCCATTATCCAAGAGGATAATGTCTTAAGGTATATATATATGAAATCAGTTCAGACTAGATTTATTTCAAAAATTTCAACATAACTGGATCATTTTGGATAAGTGGCAACCAATCAATGTTTCCAAAAGATCTTTGCTTTTTATCACCATACATATGGACAATCTTTTGAGCCGATAAGGATGGTAAAATACTGGTTGCGATCTCTAATTCAGAAAGTTTGGAAAATTCAAAGTTTTTTAGTGCATCATATGATATAATACCCAAGATCTCAGCGACCATATTGTCGCTAATTTTAGTTTGTGAATAAGATCTTTCTTCATATATTTTTTTAAGTTCGTAGGGAGATCTTCTTAATATTACCGCAAGGTCTACTAACAGTGGATCTATTACATAAGGAGCAAGATGTCCAACAATTATACTATCTTGATATTCTTGCTTAGAAAGCAACAAACTCAAAAAATCAAACGACTTTTGAATATCTACATCATGATTGCCACTTACGGGAGAAATTAAAAGATTTTCAGATAAAATTATCTTATTTATATCAACAATTGGTACTTTATCAAACAAAGATGAGAGGATGATAGCGATGGTGTGTTTGCCAACACCAGGTGTTCCAGAAAGTACTATTTTCAAAATACTATTACCATTATCTCATATTCTTAGTTTTCTCAATCTAAAGTATGAATCAACAAAGTTAAGAATATGCATTGAAGAAATTATTGAGGTAATCGTTAAGATCATCTCTTAATTTTATTACTTTTGTTCTTTTATCACCATCTAGATTTGTATGGAGTAATACGTCTAAACCCTCAACCAAGTATTGGATGTTTGAGAATGTAAGCAGAGTTTTTTGATTTCTGTCAGTATTTTCTTCCACGTCGATAATGTTATTTCGGAATTGTTAAAGTTTATGGTTTATTTGGTTTGAAAAATGAACACAGATCACCTTTCAGATCGAGAGAAAAGATTACCTTAATAAGAACACATCACTAGTTTTATCATATAGAAAAATCTATTCAAACTTTAATATATATATAAATATCAAAATAATCATGATAAAAAGGCTTGGTATTATTTTCTCAGGACTATTAATACTGTTATTATTATCAAACATAAGTTATAATGCAAACATCCAAGTATTAGCACAGCAAAATACTACTTCTGCAAGTACTACAAACACATCTGTTCCCATTGCTTCTGACACAGTATCAAATATTACAAAGCTTACTGGCGGAGTAAAGATAATTTCTCCAGATAAAGGAGATCTAGTCCCATTAAATTCAAACAATTCGCTAGTAATTAAAGGAGTTTCAAAGGATAATGTAACATCAGATTGTGATGTTTCTGTTATCATAAATAATGTAAAACCATATCAGAAAGTTAAACCTACAGGCAGTCAAGGAGATAGCGATTATTCTAACTGGCAATACACAGTATCAAGTAATTATACAAACATCAATGAAGGAAGCAACAAAATAACATCAAAGATTCTTTGTTTAGAAGGTCCTCAAACATTACAAGCCTATTACTCTGTAAATGTTACAGCTTCTAACTTTACACAAGCACAGTTATCTAGCTACAACACGATGTTAGAGTCTTCAAATTCAACAAATACTGGTAATATGAGTCAGGTATCAGGCGGATTACAGCCTTTTGCACAAATCCAACAATTCAATCAAGATACAGGAAATGGCCCAATCTGTTGTAAGATAGCAGGAAGTAGTCCAGGACAGGTTAGTGCATCTACCACTGGTACAGACGTCCCAGCAACTGATGCTACAGATACTGCTACCACGAATGATGATGAGGAAATTGAGGAGGATAATAGCGATGACAACAGTAACAGGAATGACGAGGATAATAATGATGACAACAATAATGATGACAACAGTAACAGGAATGACGAGGATAATAATGATGACAACAATAATGATGACAACAATAATGATAATGACAACGGCGGCAGTATAATGGACTCTGTAGAAGACACTATAAGAGACAGTGGAATAGACTTTAGTTTTGATTAATAGTAATTAGCTATTGCTTTTAATCAATTCATTTTAAATTTTATTTTTTCATTATTATTTGTCCAATATTAACAAAATTATTAAGTTCATATGTAATAACTTCTACTAGGCTTCCCAAATAATCTAGTTATCCAAAATATTTGTTAAATCAAGGTTAAAATCTCACACGTTTGTGTCTGTCCATGTCGAAATAATACTCTTAATTTTTTGCTTGTATACTTTTTCGGTGAATATTCGATACTTCTTGTTAGGGTAAAATTGTCTTATAAAATCGAGATCCAATGGTTCTAATTTTTTAGATTTAGTATTATAAAACATTAGCCTTTTCAATGTGGTTTCATCAACAGGTGGTTTTGTCACCTTCTTACTTGTAATATTGATCACCAACACTACCCCATCATCAGGCAATCCTGCTTCCTTTCTAATTTCATCTTGTAATCCCTTTGATCCTTTTGAATCCATAATCCTTGTAATCCTGTTATTATCACTCAAATCAAATTCGTGAACGAGTGATAAAATATTTCTATTTAAATAATCATCTACAAGTTTCCTTGTTTTTTCATTTTCTACTTTGGTTAATTCATGTATCAAGACATCATCAGATAATTCTAATATGAATTCCATCTCTGGATTGGCTAGTTTCTGAAAGGCCGAGTTGGGTTCTTTTGCAGCCTCATTCATTAAATAAGACAAATGGACGTCAGCGCCTTGGGATATTTTATGCAAGTAAATCGACCTGTGCATCTGGGCATAGGCCTCAAAGAATCTCATTGCTGCTTCTCTGGCTTGGGTTGAAACAGTTACAATTCCATCTTCTTTTAAATAGTATAAATTTTGAACAATTCTCCCTACGTCTACAAAACCATACTCTTTTGCCCCAGTTCTATTAGAATCCAATATCAGGTAGTTAAATCGGTCAACATTGTACGGATCTTCCTTTATAAGATAGTTCAAATACCAATTAGACTCCAAAAAGGTATCCATCTTTGTAATAATCTCTTCGCTGACGCCTATCCTTTCTAGAATTCTTTTTGTATTTTCAATAATTCCAAAATTAGGAGATAGATCGCATAATAATGCCATTATTTCATAAGACTCTACCTTGTTTTCAGAAGATTCTTTAACCAAATTGGTGAATTTCTTGTATATTATCTCTAAACTCAAGTATTCATGTTTCCAATCTAAAGATGGGTTGACTAGTTTTAAAAATTCTTCAAATGTATGAGAAAATGGAGCGTGTCCTATGTCATGTAGTAGCGCTGCCAGTCTTGTTAGTTGAATTTGTTTTTTGATCTCGGCTTTGCAGTTAATTGAATCAATCAAGTCGATTATAGATGTAGAATTGATCTTGTTATTGGAATTCAGGATAATATGTGTGGAAGCCTCACCAGCGATATGCATGGCGCCCAAAGAGTGTTCAAATCTTGAATGAGACGCTCCTGGAAAAGCCATAAAGAGATTGGAGCTTTGTTTTATTCTTCTGAGGCGTTGAAAATAGCTTGTATTGATTATGTTTTTCTCGATATCTGTAATTCCAACATATCCATATTCAGGAAGCCTTATACTGCTGGTGAAATTTAAGAAGGGATGATATACTGGCAATATGCTTAATGGTTAGACAATTTTTAAAAACTCTATGTTTCATATCTTTTGCAATGCATTTTGCCTTAGCGATCAACAGGCTAAAAAAAATAAATCAAAATGGTTCTGCTAGAATTCATGAGTATTCCTAGTTCGCGATGTGATGAATCTTTCCGTTCATAATTTTGCCATAATAATTTTATCATCATCAAACAAAATATTTCCTCTAATAATTTTTCATATTTGCGCTCAATTCAATAAGAGATAATTGGGGAAATTTTTGACGGAAATGACGAAAATATGAATCTCAGGACCATGGATAAAAGCAATTGATTAGTAATCAGGTTGAAGAGTTAATAATACAGAATTACATACATGGGCATCCTAGAGATGAAATAGCAGAAGAAACTGGTGTAGCACCAGGAACGGTGTCCAATAAAATCAATGAATGGAAGAGAAAACTTGAAGCTCCTGATATTGAGGAATTAAGGCGATTTGCCGTAAACATGAATAAGTCAGGAATGACCATAAAACAGTGTACTAAAGGATTCAGATTTTTACAAATATTGAAAGGATTAGGAATAGCAATTGAAAACGATGATATTGATTCTGATCTAAATAGTTTATCTTATTTTGTCAATGAAATATATAAAAAATGTGAAGAGGTGGGAATAACTCCTAATGTTGTTACGGCATGGATAGATGACCTACTTTATTTCTCGACCGAGAATTATGGATACTTGTATGAAAGTAGTAAAAATCATACGGAAAGGCCATCAAATGAAAATCAAAATAGTGAAAAAAGAGCTTTGACATTTGTTTCTGTGGTTTCAGATTTTGTTGAACAGAAGAAGAGGAAACTTGGGGATCTGTCTGAGCAGGAAAAAAAGATACGAAAAGAAATCAAAGAATATGAATTACAAAATACAGACCTGATAGGAAAAATTAAGATATTAGAATAACAAAGACAATCCATCATCGGACTTTACAATACATTCATGAAACTGGATAAAATATTAATGGATGATTGTGGAATCGATATAAAAAAAGATCTAGGGCCAATCACCAAATTATTTATCGACTTTAAGGAAAATGGATATAATGTCACTAACATAGTAACAGAATACAATAAAGCCGTAAAACTAAGGTGGGATATAGCACAGAACGAAAAGCAGATTGAGGCATATCAAAAAAAACTAACTGACTTATCGAATGAAATTCATGCATGTCAATCTATTTTAAATATTAATAGGAAATTGGGATACCTATCAAAAATTAGAGTTAATGAAATTTGGAATCGACGAACTTGAACAACTATATTTAACAGTTTCAGAAATTGTAAAAAATAGAGGCGACCCTTTGAGGGATTTTGATATGATTGAAAACCCGGTTGCTTTTTTTATCAAAGATGTTGAGGATAATTACTATAACAAACTAAAATTTGAGGACAGAGTCAAGGAAAAAAGAAATGAATTAGCAATGTTAAATTCACAACTAAATATAAACAGACATAATCTCTCCTTGCAGCCGGTCATAGGACCTTTGCTTCTTTCTCTATATAAGAAAGGTATTACTGAACAAGATCTTACAGATATGAATCGGTTGTTTCAAGATTACCTGTTAGAAACGACAACAACCGACAATAATTGGGATAACAAAAATGATTCAAAGACTATTGTCAATAATACTCTCGATAAAGGCAGAGGCTACCAAACTTTCATAGACGAGTTAAGAAAATATGGTGGAATCAAAGCTGCAATCAAACACCAAAGCTGCCTCCTTGATGAAATAAAAAATAAAAATTCAGATTTGATTGAGCAAAGGAAAACCTTGTTAGCATTATGTCAAAATACTATTATTCTAATTAATATGTTAAATAACTACTATTTTTATTATAAAGGATTTTTTGATTATCATAAAAAGAATGGTGTAAGTATCGTGGCTGATCGGATTTCAATACCTGTTATCTTTTTGGTTCAGAATGCTCCAAAAGAAGATAAGAATAGTAAAGAAAAAGACACAAAGAGTGATACTACGATGTCTTCAAATAATAACATAAATAAAGATAAAGATAAAGATTAGACTATTCCTTTAATTTCCCTCTCTTTGAACTTGTTTCTTCTTCCAAATCATCTACACCTTTCTCAGTTACAGTAAATTTAGTGTCAGAATATGGATGATAGGGAGAGTCGATCATCTTTGCGGTTCGATTTTCACCTGACTTTCTTAGATAAATCCTATAGGTTGAGGCATGACCTAATACATTTCCTCCTGCAGCCTTTGTAGGATCTCCAAAAAAGGTATCTGGTGAAGATTGAACCTGATTGGTTATAACCACAGAAATATTATAAATCTCAGCAAGTCTAATGATTTTGTGCAACATAGAGTTAAGTCGCTGCTGTCTATCGGCAAGCGTGCCTCTTCCTGCAAATTCTGCCCTGTGCAAAGATATAATGCTGTCTATGATAACAAGCCTGGCTTTAAAATCATTGATATATTTTCCAAGATCTTTTATGATTAATTCAAGATGAGAGCTGTTGTAAACCTTACAAACTGCGATACTTTTTAAAACACTAGTTGGATCAAGTCCTCTAGCCACGGCTATTTGGTCTACTCTTTCAGGTCTGAAGGTCCCTTCTGTATCAATATATATGGAACCACTTCCAAATCCACCATTCTCGACTGGCTGACTAGCCGTCACACATAGAGTATGGCAGACTTGAGACTTGCCAGAACCGAATTCACCATAAAATTCAGTAATAGCTTGGGTCTCTATACCTCCCAAAAGAAGTTTATCCAAAGCATTTGAACCAGTGATACATCGCAACAATGATTTTCTTTTTTCTAATGCAACATCTGCAGTAACGAATTCCTTGTCCAAAAGATTAGAATCTCGTAAAAGTTGTTGAGCAGCAATAATGAACGCTGCTGCACTTTCTTTTGAAGAGTTGATCTCAACAGAAAGCTCTTCTGAACTTGTAACTGCAAGGTCCATCACAGTCAGTACACCAGCATCACGTAATTTTTTTGCTGTAGTTGGACCAATACCTGGAATATCTTGTATATCTAAATCATCAATAATAGTAGGGATAGGTTTTGATTCTAAATCGTTATCAGAAATTTCAGGGCTTTCACTGGAAAGAGCGCTTACAACATCTTCGTCCTTTATTCTTTCACTATTTCTTTTTTCGACCATATTCTACTATATGTACTTTCTGTTATATTAAATAATTGAATATACTGACTAAGACTACGACAACCAGCGTAACAATATTGAAACCGTTGTTATTTTTCATCCTCAAAAATCAAAAGTTCATCACCTTTGAAATTCTTAAAGGAATCAGTAATGCCCAACAAATTATTGTTATAGAAAATATCGCTTACTGCTTCATCTTTTATGGTTATGACAATAGTATTAATCTTAAATATTTGAATTGTCAAAGGAAACTTACTTTGGAATAGCTCATCGTCAATTTTTATGTCAGCATATCCATTTATCGGAGTATTTGAAAATTGATTAAAAGTAACAGGAGAGCCATTGCTATTTTGAAAATTGAGTATTTCTATAAAATGTTTCTCGATACCATTTACGGTAAGCAATTTAAAATTGGCATGAAAATCTGTAACTAAACCTCTAGATACATTCAAAGACCAAGTTCCAGAAACCAGTTTTTGAAAATTATGGAGTACAACCGATTCAGAAGTTTGATTTAGAGATGCAGGATTATGTCTGGATAAATTTTGGATTATCTCACTATTATCAGGGAATAGTACAGTGGACAATAATCCTTTTGTATAAAAGGTATTAGAATTGTTGATCGGTGGTAATTCCTCATCAATTCCCCCATCTGTTTGAGTATTGATGGACAAGAGTAAATCATTATAATTCATGCCTTGTGCCAATCCTACATGATTCCCCAACGTAGGTTCCTGGTTTGCAGATGATGCAACTAACCCAAGATCAGAAGAGATAAACAATAGTAAAAAAGTAAAAATCAAGGTAAGTGGAAATAATCCTGGCAAAAGAGGAAGAAAAGAGGATCGATTACCCAAATTTATTTCTTAGTTAAATTCATAATATAAATTGTTATTGTACTGAATTGATTAATTATTTTGAATCTACATGTTCAACTGCTAATATGAAATAAAATTTTGTATTTTTCATATTGTTAATCGATCAATCTTTTTGCATCCTGTTGTATGAAATTCAAAAATTGTTTTTATTGCGTCATCATTGGCATTGTGTGATTCATGGCTCCTCCCATTGCCATAGATCCATTTTTAGATGGAACCAGTGAGAACGTCATGAGTCCGTCTGCAGATGTTTGATTTGTTTTATTCAGGTATTCGTTGGAAATTTGTTGTACAACTGGTTTAGTTAGCATGAAATGTATGACATCTTTTGTCTGATTATTTCCATCGACCATTAAAACATTTGTAACTTCTTTTCCATTGGTATAACCCTGGTATGCACCGTCAGCGGATAGAACACTAGGTTTAGGGACTTCTACCTCTTGATGAATAAATACTGTGTTCTTAGGGTCATCTAGTCTCTTAGGGTCATAATTAAATGGCATTGTAAAGTTGATGGAATTAGATGGTTTATTGTATGTTATATTTCCTATTTCATCATAATAGGAAAGAACTTTGGTTGGAATTATTTTGCCGTCTACAGTCAAGTTTGCATTCTTTGCTGCTCCAATACTGAGCCAACCATCAAAGACTGGTTGTTGATCATCTGGCAAGATTGTGCGAGAATAATCTACGGTTACAATTCTGACGATAAAGTGATATAAACCTCCATCCAAAAATATTGGTCCAGAGGCAACTACTGGAGACCCCTCTCTACTGGTATAAGCTTCAAGTATGGGATCAAGTTCCCCATATACTGATATTTTACTTTGATTTCTTGGTTGCATCTCAATTAACAAGTCGCCACCAGGATTAAAGAACCAGTCAGACAGCAGAGGCTTTCCATCCTTTTCAATCGTAATAAAATAAGTAACCTCTTTGAAAGTTTGGTTTGTTTTTGAATCAAGTAGTTTAAACTGTACGGTGGGCTTTTGGGCTTGATCCTTGATAGTTTCTGTGGTTACTATAGGAGGATTCATTTTTATCAGCAGATCTGCGTTTCTATCACCAAATGACGCTGATAATTCTTCCATGAAAAGTCCATCACCATATACATTCTTAGAAATAACAAAAAATGTCAACAAAGGACTAGATATCAAACTAAAAATCAAAATTATCGACAGTAGAAACTTCATGAAATAAAGTAGGAATTTTGACTATATAATTATTATTGATAAGATAATAAAAAAAATTATATCGACGAAATGATCTCGTCTATATCATGATCCGATTGATATTTACCTTAACATTATTCGCTTTTATTCTTCAATCTGTTGTTTTAGGATCGAATGGAACATCAACTATAGAATTGGCTTCAAGCCAATCAACTCAATCAACTCAACCAACTCAACCAACTCAATCAAGTAACGATCTAAGTAGCTACAAAACAGTAAACTACTATGCAAGATTTAATTGCGGTGCAATCAGTGACGATAGTGGTCCATTGAGACCTGGAAAATATGATTCAGATATTACGATATTCAACAAGAAAAGCTACCCAATAACCGTAATTTGGAAAGCTATTGCAATAGATCAGCAAGTCAAGAACAATTTCAACATTCTAAATATTCCTTCAGAAAATATTGCTAGTATTAATTGCTCAAAAATACTTCCAATCCAAGATAAAAATAATACTAATTCTAGCTCCACCTTTCCTAAAAAATTCACAGAAGGCATTATAAAACTAGAAATCAGTGTTGATAACGGATTATTGGTAAATAACTTTCTAAATAATCAGAATGCAAATATTATTGTAAACGAATCCGAAATTGGTAATCTAATCAACGTAGATGTACTTCACACAGTGAATACTTTAGACGATTTAAACAAAGAAGTGGTATATCTAAAAGCAGACTTTTCGATTCTATCAAAAGATAAGAATAAAATAAGTAATTTCACTGTTGTCTTTCATATTGATCCCGATGGGATTGTCGACCCATTGTCATTGATAAAGAATAAGATTTCAGCGAATAATACAGATCAGAAAATTGACATCAATGGCTCTGAAATAATAATCAAAGATACAGAAATTATCACAAATACATTGACAGATAACCATGCGCTAACTGTTCAAAGTGTTGACCCAATTATTTCATAGGAAAGGATCTCTTTTGTTTATCACTAATGATAATCATTGAAGATAAGCTTGGCAATTATGATAAAACATCAGAATTTTAGTTAATTAATTAACTAATAGTCTAATAATTATACAATATTACATCAATATCTAGTATTATTTATAAATATTTTAGTTCACATCTTATATATTTAATCGACGAAGACATAATGATAGTAAAATGGCACAAATGCCTGCATTAATTCCAAAGGAAGTAGAAATCCAGAGGCTAAAAAAGATCTATTTAATGGTCATTATGCTAGGGTCTATTGCTGCATCAGTAGAAGTAGACAACTTTGTTGACGGATCATTGCATCAAACAGCCATCAGAGACAGTGCATTTACACCAGCTCATTGGTGGTTATACAGTCACTTTATTGCACTCCCACTAGGTTGGGGATTTGTTGCAATGTATGACAGGAGAGTACCAGCTTTAAGAGGGCCAAACAATTCAATGAATACGGGTCTAAAGATAACCATTATCGGTTATTTAGCTACCATGTTCACCATTGGTATCAATGAAATGTGGCACTTTTGGTTTGTTGAAGAAATATTTTCAGTACCTAACCACTGGATGTTTAACATGGGTGTAGTAGTAGCTTTCATGGGTGCTTTGGCCTATGTAGTTAGAGTATACGCACGTTTGGTGGAACTTGGCGCCGAAACTCCTGCAAGGAACCCCTATGTAGCAGAAATGTACAAACTAGCATTAGAAGGAAAACTCTACAGCAGATCAGTTCCATAATCTTTTTTTTAGTTTTTAGTTTTTTGTTTTATTTTAGTTAGTAAACTTTGTAGTTAATTATTTAGATACTCAGGATAGATAAGATCAACTAGACAGAAATTGTACTCTTGAGGAGCATCATCCAAATAGCTTTGAGATCCAAAGTTGCAATTTAGCTGGGTTCATTTCCAGTATTTGTACATTTCCATGCCTTAGGATCTCGGTTCCGTCCTCGTCATATTTAGACAAAATAACCACTCTATTGATCCCTACCGTAATCGCCATCTTACTACATTCTATGCATGGAGCAAGAGTAGAGTATAAAGTAGCATTTTTGGTACTGCCAGCATTTCCAAACATAACACATTGCATTATTGCGTTGGCCTCAGCATGAACGCAAATACATCTCTCTAAAGATTCACCCGATTTAACAATACCTTTAATCCTATCTGTACATCTTCTGCATCCACCTTCAAAGCAATTTTGAAATCCAGATGGAGTACCGTTGTAACCAGTTGATATTTGTCTATTATCTTTAACTATTACAGCTCCGATTTGCCTGGTGAGACAGTTGGATCGTAGCTTTGCCAAAAAAGCTTGTATCATAAAGTAAACGTCCCAATCGGGTCTTTCAAATTCCCTGTCCAATCCATCCATAAATTCCTATATAAATAGCCATTAATTAAAATACAACAGTTCAGAGCTAGAAGGTTGTCATCATTACTGTAATATCATAAAATAATGTCACCTATAAAAATATTAAGTAGATTTTTGAGAAATACCAATGAAAAACAGCTAATTACCAAAGAATTTTGTTTTCAACTGCATTTAATTCCAATTTAAAACAAATTGACAATCTATTCTCAAACAAGTTGAAATCAATCAATTTATGGATAACAAACAATATCAACAAATCATATCAAAAAGGTAAATATAGGAAATATCGATGTGAATCGACTACTAGATTATTGAAATTTTTTTTATTTATTTTGATTTTTTACTTCCTCCTATCTTGAACATTTTCGTATTACACACTGTACATATACCTTGAGTAGCAGGTCTTCCATTTTTCATGGTTACCTCTTTTTCATCTTTCATTTCTCTTTTTGCTTTGCATTTAACACAATATCCTTCCATCTGTTTAACCTTCTGCATGAGTAGATAAAATACATGTAGTATAAAATTATTGTTATAAATGACCAAAAAATCATCACTAAAATAGTACTATTTTGCCAGATTACGATATTTTATATAAGTAATTATTGCAAAAAATGATATTGAATGCAAAAGAAATTCAGGATAACATTCTAAAATTAATTAAAGAACATCACGACTGGTTCAATAACTCCATTCCCCTCATAGCAAGTGAAAACATCCCCAGTCCAGCAGTCAGGGAAGCTGTAGCGTCTGATTTTGGAAATAGATATGCTGAGGGGTGGCCTGGAGAAAGGGTATATGCAGGCTGCACTTTTATAGACAAAGTTGAAAATATTTGCAATGATTTAGCAAGATCGGTATTTAAAGCTGAATTTGCAGATTGTAGAGCAACATCTGGGGTTGTCGCAAATTTGGCAATATATTCTGCATTTTCAAATCCTGGAGACACTATGATAGCATCGTCGATTCCCACTGGTGGACATATTTCACATGGAAAAAAGGAACACTCAGGAACGGCTGGCTTGGTTCATGGATTAACAATAGAACACTTTCCATTTTCAAAAGAAAACATGACCATCGATGTTGAGCTGACCAAGAAAAAAATAGATACAATGATTTCCGAAGGAAAAGGACCGAAAATAGCGATGTTTGGTGGGAGTCTTTTTTTGTTCCCCCATCCTGTGAAGGAACTATCAGAATTCTTGCATGAACGTAATGTGTATATAAATTACGATGGAGCCCACGTAGCAGGTCTAATCGCGGGGGGACAATTTCAAGACCCTTTACGAGAAGGCGTTGATTCAATGACTATGAGTTCGCACAAGACACTATGGGGACCCCAAGGGGGCATCATAGTATCGGTTGAAAAGTATTCGGATCCTATAAAGAAGGCTATTTTTCCTGGAAATACAAGTAGTCATCACTTGCATCATGTTGCGGGCAAAGCAGTAGCATTAGCTGAATCACTAGAATTTGGAGAAGAATATGCTAAACAAGTCATCAAGAATGCAAAAATGCTTGCCTACTCCCTTGCAAATCATGGATTCAATGTTTTAGGGGAAAAGCGAGGTTATACCGAATCACATCAGCTTGCTGTCGATGTCTCAAACTATGGTGATGGCGGAACTATAGAAAAGGATCTGGAAAAATGTAATATAATCTTAAACAGACAATTGCTTCCTGGAGATATAAAAGAGGGAAGAAATTATTTTCATCCCAGTGGCGTTAGAATAGGAGTTCCCGAAGTAACCAGACTAGGAATGAAGGAAGACGAAATGCAGGAAATAGCAACCTTTATTAAGAAAGTTGTAATAGACAAGCAAGATATTCCTAAAGTTTTGCAAAATGTAACAGAGTTTAAAAAGAATTTTCAAAAGGTACATTATGCTTTTGATAATGAAACCTCTGCGTACCAATATATTCAATTGGTGAATAAGAAAGAATAAATCGGATCAAAGATTTATGCAAAATTTCTCGAAATATCTAGCTTCTAATAGATATTACTACACATGATTTATATATTATAGAAGGATCAGATATCACTGCAAAAAAATATGCCAATCGATCCAGATTTTCCAGCAAATCATCAAGTAATTGGAAAGATAAAAACGTCAGACGATGAACATTTTCACTATTTATGGGGTCCAGGTTCACTAAAAGAGGCAGCAGAAAATCCAGAAGTTAAAGAAGCATTTCAAGCAAAAGGAGAAGAGATAGGGCCTTTAGGTGTAAGTGGAACTATGGTAGCAGTCGACTGGGACTCGTGTGTAGCGGATGGAGCATGTATTGAAGCATGTCCTGTACAAGTTTTTCAATGGTACAGAACTGAACATGACGTATCAGCTAAAGAGGCAGTAAATGAAGTATTTGAAGGCACTGGTTCTTCAGTTAAAGAAGAAAGAAAAGACTACACAGATAAAGCAGATCCAATCAGAGAACACGATTGCATTTGGTGTATGGCATGTGTGTCGGTATGTCCACCTCAAGCAATTAAGGTAGATCAAGCCGCATTGGAATTCCACGAAAAAGCATCAGGAACATTTAACGAAGAATTATCAAAAGGTAGTGCACCACCACCTCACGCACACTAAATATTTTTTTTAGAATCAGCAATAAAATTATATAAATTTATTCAGTCAGAAATACAAGAGTAAATACATTAAATCAATACAACACAACAAATCATAAACTACCAAATCATCCAAGATTCTAACGTTTTTGAGAATGAATTTAGAATAAACCTACATCGTGATGAAATATTCGAGTGATCTTCACGGAGTAATTCATCAATGCATTGAACGAATAAAATTAAAGGAGAAGAAGCAGAATCTAGCCTAGCCCAATCATTGCCACACGATTCTAAAATAGCCTCCATCTTTTGATTATATAGTTTGGAAATTGTAAATGACACATCCTCAAGTTCTGTGTTTGAAATCTCGTGAGACGAGAGGAATGACTTCAAGTTCTCGGAATTTATGAGAAAGGAATCAACATAGTGATTCTTGATTGATTTAGGTACGCGAGTCATGCTAAGAAGATGAAGGAGATGAAGATCCTTCGTTAAGAAATGTTTCTAACTTATGCTTCAAATAGTCATTAATCTTGCTACCGTCTACCTTACCTCGCAGAACCGCCATACTTTTCCCCATCAACACACCCATGGAATTGGGCCCCTTTTCTCTTATAACGCTCAAATTATCATCAAATAATTTATCCAATGTAGAAAATAAGTCTGCATCATCCAATTTAGTTAGGTTGAGAGAATTTATTGCTTCCTCTACCGAGATGTAATCCTTTTTCATTAATTTTTCAAAAATTAATATTATAGACTCTTTTGCAATAAATCCCTTATCAAGCCTATTGAAAATGTCTAGAATCATTTCATCTGTTAAGAGGTCCTTATCAAGATTATTTCTGGAGAGACTAACAATATCTTCAGTAAGTTTTGATGCAACAAAGGTGGGCGAAATAGTGGGATTGGTTATCAAGAGTTTTTCAAATAAATTATAATAATCAGAATCAAAGATTTGTTCAGATAATTTCATATTCAATCCATACTTTTTCATAATTCCTTTGATTAGTTCATTCCACGGCAAAGGTATTTTATCTTTCAAACTATCAAGTAAGTTACTATCAACAGGAATTGGCATTATATCCGTTTCAGGATACATTCTGGATGAACCTGGTCGGGGTCGTGAAAAAATAGTAGTTCCGTCTAGAGTAACTGAACGAGTTTCAGCAATGACACCATATTTAAATTGGATTATCCTTTTAATTAATGGTTCAAGAAGATTGCTTATTTTTTCCCTGTTACCACCTATTAGTAAAAATGCATCGTCAGAGGAAATATCAACAGATTTCTTAAGGTTATCTATCTCATTGATAGTGATTCCATAATTGGGTAACTCATCGGAATGAAAGACACCACCCAAACCAAAAAATCTAACAAACTCTCCCAACTCTTTACCGAGTCTTATGTCTTCTATAGGTTCATAGCCAATCAATCCTCTTAGACCCCTTAAACGGATACAATTAATGACCGGGTCTGGATCTTTTAATATTTTTTTTATCACCTTAGATGATGAATTTGAGAACAAGGATGTTATGTCTTCAATTCTGTCGCCAATAAAGGAATCATCGATATCTCTATTTTTAAATTCTTCCGCAATTTTGATTAATCCGTACTGTCTTTTTGTTTCGTAGTCTAAAACTTTGATAAGTTGTGATAATTGCTGTACTCCCTTGACTTCGACTACCTGACCACCATTGACAGATATATTCACATCCTGCCTTATGCTCCCTATTCCTCGAGTGAC
>Ga0310904_10000020_pt1 | contig 28472 bp, 32 predicted proteins | sample C48D1metaG_FD_203746 | JGI IMG/M metagenome (GOLD analysis project Ga0310904, IMG submission 203746) | Lab incubated soil microbial communities from West Virginia University Organic Research Farm, Morgantown, WV, United States - C48D1 | ecosystem: Environmental > Terrestrial > Soil >... | reverse complement strand
ACCATGCCGCGGCCGCACGGCTTCAAACTCACGACATATTCCTGCCCGCGCATGGCAAGTTGGCCGATGCCGACGCGCTTGGTCTTTTTGAGCGCATCGCGGAGGACCACAAACGCCTCCTCAGCCAGATCGTCGGCCGGGGCGACATAATAGGGCTTGTCGAAATAGATGGGGTCAATGTCAGTCAGCTCGACGAACTGGGTCAGCTCCAGCGTCTTGCGGCTTTCCAGCTTGACCTTTTCGATCTCTTCCGGGTCGAGCAGCACATATTCGCCCTTCGAAACCTCGTACCCTTTGAGGATTTCGTCGCGGTCGACCGGCCCGATTCCGGGCACGACCTTTTCATAGCGGACGCGTTGGCCGGACGGCTCATGGACCTGATGGAAGGCAATCGACTTACCGGCCTTTGTAGCCGGGAAGATTTCCACCGGAATCGAGACGAGCGCCAATTTGATTACCCCGCGCCAGGTTGGTCGCGCCGCCATCAGCCATCTCCGCATTCGATTTGATGGCGGATTCAATCGACAGACTGGAGAGTCGTTCCGTTGGCAGCCGTTGGGTCGCAAGTTAGGATTGCCATGGAGGAGATTGTTGATGGCCAATCCAGCGATCACCGCGGCCTTGCTCGCAGCTTCGCAAGAGGAAGAATCAGAGGAGTTCATCCAGCAGAAGCTGCGCGACGCCAAGGCGCAGGGAACTTCCGACGCCATCGTTCTCGATCTCAACGAGAAGCAGCAGAAGTTTCTGGAACAGGCGATCGAAAAGGGGACTGTCGTCAAGACGGTGGACGGCCGTCTCTATCTTAACGAGCGGGCATTGTCTGAACGCAAGGAAGGCCAAGGTTATATGGCCTTGCTGATCCTGCTCGTCATCGGCTCGGTGATCGCATCAGTCGCCGTGTTGGCGTTGCGCAGCGGCGGCTGACCATTGACGGAACGCCAGACGCGATGGCAAAGGCGCGCGGCCCAATGATGACGGGCGGGTGTAGCTCAATGGTAGAGCAGAAGCCTTCCAAGCTTACGACGAGGGTTCGATTCCCTTCACCCGCTCCAAAAATCCACCATGCGGGGCATGGTTGATTTTTGGAGCGCCGCGAGAGTCAACGAGCGGGCGACTGCCGCAGTTGACAGCGACACAACGGACCGCCATTGGCGCGCCTGCCACGCACCGGGAGAGGTGGCCGAGTGGTTAAAGGCAGCAGACTGTAAATCTGCCGGGCTTCGCCCTACGCTGGTTCGAATCCAGCCCTCTCCACCATCGTTGCCTGGAGGATGTCCGGGAGACATCCGAAGCCAACGATGAGCTGCCCTACTGCACTTTTACTATGACCAGCGTGGCGTTGTCTGGCGCACCGCGGGCCAGCACCTTGTCGATCAACCGGTCGGCGGCTTCCTCCATGGTTCCGATCCCAAGCTCTTGGGCCAACTCCTGATCTTCGATCAGCCTTGTCACACCATCGCTTGCAAGGATGAACTGATCGCCAGCTTGCAAGTCGCCGCCGACTGTTTCGACCTGCAGTTCCGGCGCGACGCCCACTGCGCGCGTGATGATGTTGGCATTTGGATGATCGACCGCTTCGGCCGGGGTCAGCATGCCCGCGTCCATCAGGCTTTGGACCAGGCTGTGGTCGCGGCTCAACTGTAACAATTGGCCTTCGCGAAGAAGATAGGCCCGGCTGTCCCCCGCCCAGAAGCAGCTATAGCGATTGCCGGCAATGGCGAGTCCCACGACCGTCGTTCCGATCGACCGTTCAACGTCGGTCGAGCCCGCCAGCTCAATCAGATCGCGGTTGACCGATTGGAGCGCCGCGATCGCACTATCGACAAGCGCCTCCAGGCCATAGACGATCGGCAGGCCAAGGAGCGCCTCGGTCACCTTGGCGCTGGCGACGTCGCCGGCTTCATGCCCTCCCATGCCGTCGGCAACCGCCCAAAGGCCGCGCTCGGTCCGGACCAGCAGCGAATCCTCGTTTACCTTTCGGCGAAGCCCGACATGGGTTCGACTGACACATTCAAAGGCCAAAAGGCGTCCCCCGTTCTCGTCCAAAGTCCGAGACTAGCAATTCACAATGGTTCATGCGATTTACTTTTTCTTGATTGCAGGTCGGCCAGGGGGAGATCGGCGTTGAGTAAGCCCTACAGCAGCAAAGCCCTGCCGGCCGGGACGGTGATCCGTGAGTGGCGGATTGAGGATGTCCTCGGTGTCGGCGGCTTTGGCATCGTCTACAAGGGCCGCGGCATTTATTTCGGCGAACTGGTTGCAATCAAAGAATATTTTCCCAGTTCGATTGCCGAGCGCGACGCCGAAAGCACCGTCGTCCCGATCGGATCGGACGTCGAGGAAGTCCATGCGCTAGGGCTCAAGAAGTTCGTCGAGGAAGCGAAGCTCCTCTGGAACCTTTCGACTCCAACCCGCCATCCCAACATCGTCAGCGTGCGGAGCCTGTTCGAGGTTCATGGTACCGCCTACATGGTCATGGATTTCGAGGACGGTGCGTCCCTGTCGCGGCTGTTGAAGGAAGGCCGCCGCTTCAATGAGCGAAGCCTGTGGAACGTCATCAAGCCGATCGCCGAAGGTCTCGATCGTGCCCACCGGGTCGGAGTCCTGCACCGCGACATCAAGCCGCCCAACATCCTGATCACCGACGACAATCGGCCGGTTTTGATCGATTTCGGATCGGCGAGGTTTGAGGCGGCAGAGGCGACCAGCACCTCGGTAACATTCCACACGCCGCCCTACGCGGCCGTCGAGCAATATGTGAAAACATATCCACAAGGGCCATGGACAGACATCTATGCCATGTCCGTGGTGCTCTATGAGTGCGTAACGGGCGAAAAGCCGCCCGAAGTGCTCGAACGGATGCACGGCGGCCTGGGAAGTCCGCTAGTCGAAGGTCATTGGCCCGGATTCAGCAAGCGCTTCCTGCAGGCGATCGATTCGGGAATGACCATCCGCCCCTCGGAGCGGCCGCAATCAATCCGCGAATGGCTGGCACTGTTCGGCAGGAAGGATACCGAGGAAGTCGTTGCCGGTGACGACGAACCTACCCGCTTCTTCGCGCACGAAATGGCGTCGAATGAAATTGCGGCGGTTGCGCCAACCGCACCGGGGATCGATCAGAAAGACCTCGATACCGGGGTGCCAGAAGATCCGGCCGACGTGCAGTTCAAGCGGGCCGGCGAAGAAACCGGCGCCTCCAAGAAGGGCAAGAAGAAGAAGTCCGACCAAGTGGAGGAGGTTGAGGAGGCTGAGCCGTCCGAGCCGGTAGCGGCGGAAGCGGCCGAGGCGGCGCCCCCGCCAAAGAAGCCTGAACCGATCGCGGAGCAAAGGAAGCCGGTCGTCCCTCCCCCCAAGGCAAAGGAGCCGGCGGACAAGTGGTACAAGGATCCGAGGAAGGCGATGCTCGCGGGCGGCGGCGCCGTCGCGCTCGTTGCGGCACTGGCCGCCGGCACCTTCATGATGAAGGGCGGATCCGGCGAGTCCGGTGCCCCGCTGGAAATTCCCGACCTTAATGGATCGGAATCGATTCCGGTCGAAGGCCTTGGTCAGTTAATCGCAGCGGAACGCTCGCTGGCGGACGACGCGCGTACCGCTGGAGCGCCAGCCACAGCGGTCAATGACTTGGTCACGGCCAGCGGCCAGCTTGATCAGCAACTGGCGGGCCTTCAGGCGCTCGCGGACGACCCGGCCCAGGCGGCGGCTGCAACCGCCCGGGTCGAACAGATGAAGCGCACCGCGACGTCGGCCAACGTAGCCTTCGCCACTGCGCTGCTGCGTGATGCGGACGCTAAGGTACAAAGCCTCCCGCGAAATGCACAATCGCCCACGGTGACAGGCACGCTTGCCGAACTTCGAACCTCCGTGGAGTCATCGGCCAGCAACACCGATCCGGTCCAATCACTGGGCGCCGCCCGGGATGCTTTGGCCAAGTCGCAGGCCTTCTCAGCGGCCATTACGGGCGCCTACACCGCATTGGCCGCGAACAAGGCAAAGATCGAAAAGCTGCCGCAAGCGCCAAGGACGACTACGGCGGTGACAACCACCACAACCGCGACGCCCGTTGCCACCACAACGACAACCGCAAGCAGCAGCAGCACCAGCTCCGCGCCGTCAGCGTCGAAGCAGGCTCAGGTTAATTCGATTGTCAGCAGCGGTCGGGCTTTGGCCAAACAGGTCATGGCGTCGGGCAACAAGGAAAATGCCCGGCTCGCCAAGAATTACGACAAATATCTGGCAGAGGTGGCTAATTCCGCGCGCGGGGCGCGGACCGACGCGGAAATGGACCGGCTGATCAAAGAGGCCACCCAGACCAAAGCCTATCTGGTGTTCCTGCAGCGGCAATCGTCGCAGGGCCAATAGCCCCCGCGGCCTAGGCTAGGATCGTCCCGCCACGCGCCCTTCAACGGGGCGCGTATTATGATCAAAATTCGCTGCCTGGTGGCGCTGCATTTGCTCGCGGGTGCGCACTTCATGTTCGAACGAAACATTGCCTACCCGAAGCACGGAACCGACGGCCAGCACCTGGCTTTGATCGATGCGCTTATTGTCGATGTAAGTGCCGTTGGTTGAATTCAGGTCCGTGACCCGAAGCTGGTCGGCCGCCAGCTCGATCTGGCAATGTTCGCGGGACACCCCGGCGCCAGGCACGATGATATCGGCCGGCGCTTTTCGACCGACCTTCAACCCGGACGGAGTGACGACAAAGCTGGTTTCCTCATCCTCGCCGTCCAACCGCCGGAGACAGTGGAATTTGTCGCCTTCTGTCCGTCGAAATTCGTCCGAGCGTTTGAAAAATTCAGCCTCTTCAAGTTCCGCGGCGGTTGGTTTGGCCAACTCCGTCTCGCGCGCCTTGCCGACCCGATCGAGGGCGGCCATCAGTTCGTCGGCAGAAGGAGCGTTCCCGGTGGCGCCGTTGCGGATCGCAGCAGGCGTCGGGCTGGATGGAACCGGAGGTTGCGGTACTTTGGCGACGGGTTGCGGGACCGGATGAGCCTCGGCCTGGTCCTTGTGCGGCTCGACCAGCCTGCGCAAGTCACTGACCAGCGTCTGCCAACGCGTGTCCCCCGTGTCTCCGGTCCAATTTGCGAGGTCTGCCGCTTGCGTAAGTTCGAAAATGATTGGCAGGCTGCAGGACTCGATGATCACCGGCACCAGCTTGTTGGCGCGATCGGCGAGAGTTGCTTCCGCGCGGACCCAGCGCGACGCTACCGACCGCGGCGACCAGAGGACGACCACGGCCTTGGCTGCCCGCAACTCCCGTTCGATGACTTCATCGAATGTCTCGCCCGAGCGAAGCGCCGCGTCCCACCAGACGGCAAAGCCTTCCTGAGCGAAGCTTTCGGCAAAATGCCGAGCAGCCTGTCGCTCCTCACGGCTGTAAGAAATGAAGATGTCAGGTCCGGACACGCAATCCCCCTAATTCGCACCCTTCTGCGGGAGACCCTACCGGTCCCTCATTAGCTTCCATTCTCTCGCGCTGATGACGACGCCCTCCTCCAAGCGACTCGAAACGGCGCGCGCCTAATTGTCTGTTAACCGATGTTAAAAGTCGACCCCAAAGGCTACGGCCTAGGCCGCATTCGTGCCAAGTCGGTACAATATGCGCTCGCCGTAATTTTTGGCGAGGTCCATCTTCCCCACATATTCGAAATGATAGTTGTTGAGGTCGGACTCGATCAGAGCGGCAAATGGCTGGGTTGTATAGATTGCGCCAACCGGGACCCGCGGCTCTATCCGCGCCGCTACCGTCACCTCGGTCCCATAATAGGTGCGCGCGGTCTGAACGGCGTCGAAATGCTCGAAAATCGGTCCATGATGCAAGCTGATCCGCATGCCACCGTCTGGCGGGAGGCCGATTGACCTAAGAGTGACCGGATCCAACTCGGCCTGTATTTCCAACGCTATTTCTGCAGCCATGGCCGGCGTTTCGATGACTGCAAAAATGGCGTCGCCCCAGCTGTTGCGGCACAAGACGACCTTGGAATGGCTATCCAGCACTTTCGCGATCCGCCCCATCACTACTTCCAGGAAACGCTTCAGGTGGTCCTCATCCAACAGCGAGAAGCCGGCGAAATCGGCAAACAGCATGGAACAGAGCTTCCAACTCGCCTTTTCGGGAACGTGGGTGGCCTCGGGCATAGCCAGCGCCGGCCGTTCCTTGGGCACCGAAATAACTCGGCTGTTGCCGCCCAACTCGGCCCATTCGGCGCAGTGGGCAGCCGTTCCCGCAATGGCAGCAGTCGGTTCTCCATCCCACACAGCGAGCTGGAATGTATCGGCCTGCATGACGCTGGCCCGCAGTTGGGCAAGGCCCATTACGAGTTTGGCGCAGTAGGAGAATTGCTGGTCGTCGTTCACCCATTGCATCTGGGTGGCGAAGGTCACCGAGCTGGCCGCGTCACGTGCCTTTTCATAACGATCAACCCATTCCTCTCCGCCCACGGCAACGGATGACTTGATAAAGTCTTCCTCGGCAAAAGGCAGGACGACGTGCAGCTCGCCGCCACGGGCAAGCAACGCCTCGGCTATGACTATGTCGGCGCCGCAGGCGAGCTGGCCGTAGCCAACCAGCACATCGGCTTCGTCGAGAATTGCTTTAACTTGTTCGGCCACTGCCGTTTCCGGCGACCATCCGGCTGCGAACATATGCCCGCAATAATGGATGACTGGGGTCGGCCGGATTGAATCGAGCAAGGCCCTCCGGAGAGCTTCGGCAGCGGAAAGTTTGCCGGCAATTAAGGTCACCTGACGAGCGGTCGAGGCGACCATACCGGGAGACGCATCGGATCGGCGACGGGCTTCGGCGAACAAGACCGTCGCCTGCTCCACCTCTCCACATACCAGTTTTGCCTCGGCCCCCGATGCTGCGGCAAAATAATCCTGTGGTTCGGCTACGTCGGCGCGCCGGGCGATTGCTGCAGCAAGCTCTTGGGCTTCACCCAAATCGCCTGCCAGGAAGGAGGTCGTCGCGGCATTGATGCCGGAAAAATAGCCGTCAGACAGGCGGTAGGCCTCTCGGTAGGCTTCGCTCGCCTGGCGATACAGGCCGATCTGTTCGGCTCCCGTTGAACGTACGGCAAGATCCTTGAGCAACCGCCCCTTCAGGGCAATTGCATCCTCCGTACCGATTTCTTCAACCCGATTGCGTTCATAAAGCCGCATTGCCGCATGGGGATCGCCAAGCCGAGCCATGGCCAGCGCCTGAAGGTACCGCACCTCCGGATCGTCGGGGAATTTCGCGATCGCCTCGCGCGTCCGCTCAAACAGCGCAAACATATCCCCGCTGCCGAGCGCATCCTGGAATTTGCGATGATATTGGAGGTCTATCGCGTTCATGCGTGGATTGATCTGCCTGCCGCCCAGCCGACGTCAGTATCATTCATTCTGCGGCAGATATGCAATGCATTGAGGATCGCGTGCGGCGGGCAAGCGAAACAAAGAGGCCGGTCAAACGTGCGTTTCCGCCTACTTTCGCCACCAAAACAGTGCAAATTGGGCCAATCTTTCAACGAACAGCCTTGCAGAAGCATTAGCCATTCAGATTTGAGGATTTCCCAGCTTTCCGTTAAACAGGCGCGGGTTAACCCGAATGGGCAACATTCCAGGCTCGGAAGGAATCACGTTGCAGCCGAAGCCATCAGGCCAGGCCTATGAGGCGGCGAGCAGGATTGATCCCGGATCGCCGGTGGCGCGGCTTAGCTCTCGGCAGATCGAATGCTTGCTGCTGGTCGACCAGCATCACAACAGCAAGGAAATTGCCGCAAAGCTCGGGATCAGCCCGCACACCGTCGACCAGCGAATTCGCGGCGCTCTCGACAAGTTGGGGGTGGATCGGCGCGGCGAAGCGGCACGGCTGGTCATCGCCGCCCTGTCGATCGATCCTGCATATCAGCGTTTGATACATCAATCGCCGCACATCGACGCATTCCTTCCAGCCGGACAGCAAGGCGGCACGGTCCGCACTTCGATTCGGCACGCTGACCGTGCAGGGGAGGCCGATCCTGCCGGTCACTTGACCGAGCAAAGCCCGGTTGGACTTGGCTCTCCCCTGCAACTGCCGTTTGCAACGAGGAGCCATCCCAGCAATGAGATGAGCGTCGGCCTCCGGCTCGTCTGGATTGTCCTGATCGCTATGGGCGCGACATTTTCGGCAGGAATGTATCTGGCCGGACTTGAAAGCCTCTCCAGGATGATCAACGGCTAGGCTGTTCTCTCCACTCTATCATTGCTGAATATGGCCCTGCGCGAGGCAACTTGCGCCAAGGAGATCAGAGTCATGCGCAGAGAAATGATCGAGTCAGCCGCCTATGAGGTTGCCACCCAGGTTCGCGCTGTCGAGGACGCAATTGAAGAAGCATTGGCCGAAATCGCCGAGCTTCAAGGCCGGATGATCCGCGCACGATCGACGTTCGGGATCGCCACGGCCACTGGGCATGCGGCCTTCGAGCAACTGGCCGAAACGACGATGAGCCTGGTTCATGCGCGCGGCGAAATGGCCAACTGCCATATGTCCCTCAAGGAAACCACGCAGCTCGTGCCCGGCCTGCGCACGGTCGGCTTCGGCGACATGCAGGAATGCCCGCCGCAGGGCCGCGCCGACCTGCGCGTGGTTGCATAGCGGCAAAGGATTGACCGGACCACGCGCGTCGTGGTCCGGCTTCCACTAATGTTTGGACCGCTCGTTTTTGGCCCGTTGCTTTTGGCAGTGTGCGTCTATGCCTGGCTCAAGGGTAGCGGTGACGAGCGGATCGTTGCCGCAACCTGCCTCGGCGGAACGCTCGCAACGATGCTGGTGATTTCCCCGCTTACCCACCGGTACAGCGGTGTCGAAGAAGGGCTCATGATCGTCGACCTCGGCGTATTGGCAGGTTTCGTCACCGTCGCGCTTCGCTCCAAGCGCTTCTGGCCGCTCTGGGTCGCGGGGCTGCAGCTTACCACCTCGCTCGGCCATATCCTGAAAGGCATCGATCCTGATCTCCTTCCCCGGGCCTATGGCGCGGCGCTGCAATTCTGGAGCTACCCGATCCTCCTCATCCTCGCCGTCGGGACGTTTCGAACCCAAAGACGGCTTGGCCGGACGGCCTCCTAGCGCGATTTCCTCGGGCCGTTTAGGTACGGCGCCGTGCTTGCTAAAAACATCCTCGCGCTCGCCATCCTCGAAGCGATCGAAGAGCCAGCGCTGATCGTTGATGCCGGGCTTGTGGCCGCGGCCAACGAGCCAGCCAGGCAGCTGCTCGGCAACCAAATTATCGGCCGAGACCTGCGCTTGGCCATTCGCCATCCCCTTGCGCTCGACACGATTTCCGCTGGGCTCGAAGCCGAACTCGAAGTGATTGGCATTGGTGCTGCCGACAGACCGTGGAGTCTTAGTGTTCGGCGGCTTGCCCGAAATTCGGTGTTGGTCCGGCTAGCAGACCGTTCTGACGTGCGGTCGGCCGAACGGATGCGGACCGACTTTGTCGCCAATGCCAGTCATGAATTGCGGACGCCGCTGGCGACCATCATCGGCTACGCGGAAACACTGACCGAGGACGGCCCGGTTGATGAAGAGATGCGTGCTCGCTTCGGCACCACCATCGAAGTCGAAGCCCGCCGGATGTTGCGGATCGTCGAAGATCTGATGAGCCTGTCGCGAATTGAGGCTGACCGCTTCCGGCCTCCCAATGAACGAGTCGACCTCGCCGAAGTCGCGCGGATTGCAATTGAGAATGCAGCACCCTTGTTGGACCGGCGCAACTGCCGGATCTCGGCCGAAATCGATCAGGACCTGCCGCCGATCGCCGGTGATTTCGGTCAGCTGCTGCAGTTGGCAGATAATCTGATCGGCAACGCCATCCGATACGGATGTAATGACAAAAGCTGCTCAGTCGAAGTGCGAGTAAGGGTCGACGGGTCTCGTGTGGTGATGGTCGTCAGCGACCAAGGCGACGGCATCCCGGCGGCGCACCTGCCTCGTCTCACTGAACGCTTCTACCGCGTCGATTCGGCGCGCAGCCGGGAATCCGGCGGTACAGGCCTCGGCCTCGCCATCGTCAAGCATATCGTCGAGCGGCATCGCGGCACGCTCGAAATTCGGTCGGAGCCCGGGCGCGGCACCGAGGTTAGCGTCGCCTTACCCTCGAGCTGACGCCTTGGCACTTGTCACAAAACTGTAACGCGAGAGTCACAAGGACGCCACCGACCGGGCGCTAGAGCGCGTTGAACGTCGGCCTCGAAGCGCTGACCCCTTGGGGAGTATGGCAATGAAGAAGATGCTGGTTGCGCTGCCGCTGGTGGCGCTGATTGCGGCTTGCGGCGGGAAGGATTCGGGCGGTGGCGCTTCAACTCGAATCCAGATCGTCGGATCGTCGACGGTTTATCCTTTCACCACGGCCGTCGCGGAAGAATTTCAGCGTGCCAATCCAGGCATCAATGTAATCGTCGAGTCGACCGGTACGGGTGGCGGGATGAAACTGTTCTGTGGCGGCGTCGGCGACAAATTTCCGGATGCGACTGACGCTTCGCGACCGATCAAGGCCAGTGAATATGCCGACTGCGTCAAGAATGGCGTCAAGAATGTCATCGAGCTCCCAGTCGGGATCGATGGCCTGACCCTCATCCAGGCCAAGGAGCAGGCTCCTCTCAACCTGACGGTCGAGCAAATCTACAAGGCGCTCGCCGCCAATCCTTTCGGCAAAGGCCCCAACACGGCCCAAACGTGGAAGGACGTCGATCCGTCGCTCCCGGCGACCAAGATCCGGGTGCTTGGGCCGCCGCCGACTTCGGGCACGCGCGACAGCCTGGCCGAACTCATCCTCGAGAAGGGCTGCGACAGCGACCCGGCGATGAAGGATCTCAAGAAGGCCGACGACAAGAAGCATAAGGAAACCTGCACCAAGATCCGCGAGGATGGCGCCTATGTTGAGGCCGGCGAAAACGACAATCTGCTGGTGCAGAAGGTTTCGGCTGATCCAGGCGCACTCGGTGTCCTTGGCTACAGCTATCTCGAAGAAAATGCTGACAAGGTATCGCCGGTCTCGATTGCCGGCGTCGCGCCGACAGAAGCAACGATTAGCGATCTCAGCTATCCCGGTAGCCGTCGGCTCTACATCTATGTGAAGGGCGAGCACCTTGCCGTGAAGCCCGCCATCAAGCAATTCCTCGAGGCCTATTCAAAGGCGTGGAGCAAGGGCGGGCCGTTGGAGAAGCGCGGGCTGGTCCCGCTGGCTCCGGCTGAAGCGGAAGCTGCTGCTGCGCAGTCCACTGCGTTGAAGCCGCTCGATCCAGCAAGCCTCAAGTAGGCGGAACACGAGCGTTATGACCCTAGGCCTAGCGCTCGCCGCAGTCCTGGCGATAACAGTCGTCGCCGGCCTGTTCGCCCGTAGCCGGGCGAGCGGGCTGCGCGGCGGTAGCGAGCGCCTGAATAGCCTGCCCAACTATCATGGGCTTTACGTTGCCCTGTGGGCGGCAATTCCGGCGCTGCTGTTCCTTGCGGTATGGTCGCCAACGCAGACGATGCTGGTCGACAATGCGGTGCTGGCTTCGCCCGCGGGGCAGAAGCTCCCTGAATTCGACCTGGCCCGTGAAATGATCCTAGCTGAAGCGCGCGAAATAGCGACAGGTGAGCGCGAAGCTGGCTTCAATCCGGAGTCGACCGATCTCGCGCCGGTTTATGCCGAAGCGAACGTCAAATATACGGCAGTCGGTGGCGGGATTTCCATTCTGATCGCGTTGGTTGGCGCATTCTTTGCCATGCGCCGGATCCGCGTCGATTTTCGCGCGCGCACCGGCGTCGAACGATGGCTGATGGGCCTGCTGCTCGCCGCTTCGCTGCTCGCGATCCTCACAACCCTCGGTATCGTCCTGTCGGTGCTGTTCGAAAGCCTGCGATTCTTCCAGTTGGTCAGCCCGACCGAGTTCTTGTTCGGGACCAGCTGGAGTCCGCAGACCGCGCTTCGCGCCGACCAGGCGGGCTCCTCGGGCGCCTTCGGTTCGGTTCCCCTATTCTGGGGAACTGTCTTCATCGGCGCGATCATCGCGATGATCGTCGCCATCCCGCTGGGGCTGATGAGCGCAATCTTCCTCACCCAATATTCGCCACCGCAAATACGCGCGTGGTTTAAGCCGATCCTCGAGATTCTCGCCGGCGTGCCGACCGTGGTGTACGGCTATTTCGCCGCGCTCACGGTTGCGCCGATGGTGCGCGACTTCGGCCTTTCGATCGGGATCAGTTCGGCTTCATCGGAAAGCGCGCTTGCCGCGGGTCTCGTCATGGGGATCATGATTATTCCGTTCGTCAGCTCGATGGCCGACGACAGCATCGCCGCAGTTCCGCAGGCGATGCGCGACGGCAGCCTCGCCATGGGGGCAACCCGATCCGAGACGATCAAGAAGGTCATCCTGCCCGCGGCGCTGCCGGGCGTGGTCGGCGGCGTCCTGTTGGCCGTCAGCCGCGCAATCGGCGAGACGATGATCGTGGTGATGGCTGCTGGCCTGGCTGCCAACCTCACTGCCAATCCGTTCGAAAGCGTGACCACGGTCACCGCCCAGATTGTCCAGCTGCTGACCGGCGATCTCGAGTTCGACAGCGCCAAGACGCTGGCTGCCTTCGCGCTGGGCCTGCTGCTGTTCATCATCACGATGATCCTCAACCTCATCGCGCTGCGCGTGGTGCGCAAATATCGGGAAGCTTATGAGTAACGCCGCCGCAACCGCAGCGATGAACCGCTGGACCGGCGATGCGATGCAAAAGCGCGTTGCCGGCCGTTACGCGGCCGAGCGACGATTCCGCTTCTTTGGACTCGCCGCAGTCTCGCTGTCGGTCGCCTTTCTCGCCTTCCTGCTGATCAATATGGCCTGGAAGGGGTTGGGTGGTTTCACGCAAACCGAGACCAAGCTGGTGATCGACTTTCCTCGGTCAGATCTGTTGCTCGACCCTGCAACGCTTCGCGGCCCCCAGGCCGAGGAATCGGTCGCAAGTGCCGGCCTGGAGGGAGTCCTCGAAAAAGCCGCGGTCGCCCAGTTCGGTGAAGGCGGGGGCAAATTGTTCGGCGGGGCCAGTGCGCGCGCCCTGGGCAAGCAGTTGATCGCCGACCCGACTCTACTCGGCCGCAAGGCCGAACTCTGGCTGCCGGTCTCATCCAAGGCCGATGTCGCCGCCAAGCACGACGGCGACCCGGACATCGAAAGGCTTTTGGCCAAGGCCGAAACGAAAAGCGCGTTCAATTCCGGCTTCCTTACTTCGTCGGACGCAACTGACCCATCCGAGGTCGGCGTATGGGGGGCGCTCAAGGGGAGCTTCCTGACCATTCTCGTGACGATGGGCCTCGCTTTCCCGATCGGAGTGCTGGCCGCGCTCTACCTGGAGGAATTTGCAACCAGGAACCGCTTGACGGACCTGATCGAGGTCTCGATCAACAACCTCGCCGCCGTGCCGTCGATTATCTTCGGCCTGCTCGGCCTAGCGGTTTTTCTTAATTTCATGCACCTGCCGCGATCTGCACCGCTGGTTGGCGGCTTCACGCTGGCGCTGATGACATTTCCGGTAATCGTGATTGCCGGCCGCAACGCGATCAAGTCAGTGCCGCCTTCAATCCGCGACGCCGCGCTGGGGGTTGGCGCATCGAAAATGCAGGTCGTCTTCCATCACGTCCTGCCGCTGGCCTTTCCCGGCATCATGACGGGATCGATCATCGGCATGGCCCGCGCCCTGGGCGAAACCGCGCCGCTGCTGATGATCGGCATGCGTGCCTTCATCGCTACACCGCCAAGCGGGATCACCGAGCCGGCGACCGTTCTTCCGATGCAGATCTTTCTCTGGTCGGACGAGGTCGATCGCGGCTTCGTGGAAAAGACCAGCGCCGCGATCATCGTGCTGCTGGTCTTCATGCTGCTGATGAACGGGCTCGCCATTTATCTTCGCAACAAATTTGAACGCCGCTGGTAGGCAGATGAAAATGATCGACACTATCGTCCCCACCCCCGCCGAAACCGACGAGGCAAACGTCGTCGATGGTCCGCCCAAGATGAGCGCCCGCGGAGTCGGCGTCTTCTACGGCGACAAGCAAGCGCTGCGCGACGTCAGCGTCGACATTCACGATGACAAGGTGACTGCCTTCATCGGCCCGTCGGGCTGCGGCAAGTCGACTTTCCTGCGCTGTCTCAACCGGATGAACGACACGATTGCTGGCGCCCGCGTCACAGGTGACATCGACCTAGACGGCGAGGATATCTACGCGTCGAAGATGGACGTCGTGCAGCTGCGCGCCCGCGTCGGCATGGTGTTCCAAAAGCCCAACCCCTTCCCCAAGTCGATCTACGAGAATGTGGCCTATGGTCCGCGTATTCACGGGCTTGCCGACAACAAGGGCCAGCTCGACGAAATCGTCGAAAAATCGCTGAAGCGGGCCGGCCTGTGGGACGAGGTCAAGGATCGGCTGCAGGAAAGCGGTACCGCCTTGTCCGGCGGCCAGCAGCAGCGGTTGTGCATCGCCCGCGCGATTGCGGTCGATCCGGAAGTCATCCTGATGGATGAGCCTTGCTCCGCGCTCGATCCGATCGCCACTGCCAAGATCGAGGAGCTGATCCACGGGCTTCGCGGCCGCTACGCGATCGCCATCGTCACACACAACATGCAGCAGGCTGCCCGCGTGTCGCAGCGCACCGCCTTCTTTCACCTCGGCGAAATGGTCGAGTACGGCAAGACGAGCGATATCTTCACCAACCCGCGCCAACAGCGCACCCAAGATTATATTACCGGCCGCTATGGCTGATCGGAGATAGACCAATGGCCACCAGCAGCGGACATACGATCAAGGCGTTTGACGAAGACCTCGACCGGTTGCGAGCGCTCATCAGCCAGATGGGCGGCCAGGCGGAACATGCCATTCGGGAGTCGCTGCGCTGCCTGGTACAGCACGACCTCGACGGTGCCGCCAAGGTGGTTGAGGACGACAAGAAGCTTGATGCGCTTGAGGTCGAGACCGAGCAGCGCGCCGTGCAGTTGATCGCGCTTCGCGCGCCGATGGCAGCGGACCTCCGCGATGTTGTCGCAGCGATGAAAATCTCCGGTGTGGTCGAACGCATCGGCGACTATGCCAAGAATATCGCCAAGCGGGTGCCGCTACTCGAAAAGGCCCACACGATTGAACCTCTGTCGCTGTTGCCGGAAATGGGGCGGATGGCGACCGAAATGGTGCATGACGTCCTGAACGCCTTCGTTGCACGCGACGCCGAGGCAGCCGAGCAGGTAATCGAGCGCGACAAGGCCGTCGACGACTTCTACAACTCCATTTTTCGTACCCTGCTGACCTATATGATGGAAAATCCCGGCAACATCGGCCAATCGGCGCATCTGCTGTTCATCGCCAAGAACGTCGAGCGCGTCGGCGATCATGCCACCAACATCGCCGAGATGGTCTATTATGCGGCGACCGGCGAATATTATGTCGACCGCCCGAAAGGCGCGGACTCGCTGGCGGACCTGGACTGAGGTGGCGATGCTCCCCAAGCGCTTGTTGCTGGTCGAGGACGACCGGGCCCTTGCCGAACTGGTTTCATTCCACTTCGACAGGGCCGGCTATGCGGTGACTCGCACCGGTGACGGCGAGGAAGCGCTGATTCTAGCCGATGAGGTCAAACCGGACCTGGTGTTGCTGGACTGGATGATCGAGGGGATCAGCGGGATCGAGGTATGCCGCCGACTCCGCCGCCGCCAGGCGACAGCCAATGTTCCGATCATCATGCTGACAGCCCGAGGCGAAGAGGATGACAAGATCCGTGGCCTCGAGACCGGGGCCGACGATTATCTGACCAAGCCGTTCAGTCCGAAGGAGCTGGTCGCCCGCGCCGGGGCCGTGCTTCGCAGGGTCCGGCCCGCCCTTGCCGCCGAAGCGCTCTCCTATGCGGGACTGGAAATGGACCTGGTCGCCCATCGGGTACGCCGCGACGGACAGCCGATCCAGCTCGGGCCGACCGAATATCGGCTGTTGCGGCATTTCCTGGAAAATCCAGGCCGCGTCTTTTCCCGTCAGCAGTTGCTGGAAACCGTTTGGCCGCATAGCGAGGATATAGAGCTTCGCACGGTTGACGTGCACATCCGCCGGCTGCGACTGGCACTGGGCGAGCCGGATCTCGTCCGTACAGTCCGAAGCGCCGGCTATGCGCTCGATGCAGAAGGGGTTGCCTGAGGCAGGCAGCCGACGCATGGGGCTAGCCCATGGCACGCAAGAATAAGGGTAAGGGGGGCGGCAATCCAAATCGCCCCCGTTTCTGGGGCAAGCATGCGGTTGCCGCGGCACTCGACAATCCGGATCGCAGGGTGCTGAAGGCCTGGGCGAGCCGCGACACAGCCAATTTCATGCAATTTCCGCCGGAAGTGCCGGTGGTGATGGCCGAGGCTCCCGATCTCGGCCGGATGGTGCCGCACGATGCGCCGCACCAGGGCGTGGTGATCGAGGTTGAGCCGCTGGAGGATGTTTGGCTCGGCGACCTTCTCGCAGACGCTCCGGAGAAGGCGGTGCTGCTCGTGCTCGACCAGGTGACGGATCCCCATAATGTCGGCGCCATCCTTCGTTCGGCGGCTGCCTTTGGAGCGGTTGGCATCGTCACCCAGGACCGGCATTCGCCGCCCGAAAGCGGAGCCCTGGCCAAGGCTGCCTCCGGGGCCCTCGAGCGCGTGCCTTGGGCACGCGTGGTCAATCTTGCCCGTGCGCTCGAAGAAATTGCCGAGGCCGGTTTCTGGCGAATTGGGCTGGCCGGTGAGGCGGCCTCCGATCTCAAGGAGGCCCTTGGGCCCAAGCGGGTGGCGCTGGTGCTCGGCGCCGAAGGTCCGGGAATGCGGTCCAATACACGCGAGCATTGCGATGCGCTGGCAAGGCTCCCAATTAGCCGGAACGTGGAAAGCCTCAACGTCTCCAACGCGGCGGCTGTCGCGCTTTACGCCGCAAGTGTCGCCTGATGGTTCGCACGACTGAAACCCTCCACCAAAGCCTCGATGCCTTGGCAAAGCGCGAAAAAGCCTTTGCTAAAGTTCTCAAGGATCACGGCCGCCCCGAGCCCAGAGTCAGCGAGCCGGGTGTTGAGACCTTGCTTCGCACGATCGTCGGCCAACAGGTCAGCGTCGCCGCGGCGCGCTCGATGTGGAACAAGCTTACCGCCAAATTTGGCCAGCCGGTAAACCTGGAAACACTGCTCGACGCCAGCGACGTAGAAATGCGCGAGGCGGGCATGTCTCGACAAAAGGCAGGCTATCTTCGCAGCCTGGCGGGGCTGGTCCTAACGGGCGAGCTCGATCTCGCGCATCTTCCCGAGGACGACGAAGAAGCGATTGCCCAGTTGATCAAAATCAAGGGCATCGGTCGCTGGTCAGCGGAAATCTACCTGCTGTTCGCGGAAGGGCGCCATGACGTGTGGCCGGCGGGCGACCTGGCGGTGCAAATCCAGATCGGTAAATTGCTCGGACTCGAAGGCAAGCCGACTGAGAAACAGTTGCGGGAGTTGGGTGAGAAGTGGCGTCCGCACCGCGGAGCCGCGGCGGTGCTCGCTTGGCATAGCTATAACAGCGTCGGCACGGCGCTTTAGCTCGACAAACCCATGCTGTGCGGTCGAGCGCTGAGACCTCGGAAAATCCGCGGCCCAAGATCAAGCCGGAATGGCGCCAGCTTTTCGTCTTCGTCATTGCCGCGGCCGACGAGGTAGCTGGCCGAAGCCTGGCCTTCGCCGCCGCTCCCGCGGAACAAGATGTTGAACGCCACCAACGGCACGAACAGCCTGCGTCCGTCGACTTCGAAGCTGTGCAGCTGATCGAGGGGTAAACGGACCACGCTCTTCAAGGATACCTTGCCGAGCGGGGGAATTCCGGCCATCCGGTCGCCTGTCGCCTGAGGTTGCTGGAAAAAGGCCGCGATCTCTTGGTCTTGGCCGGCATGTGCCGGGACCAGCTTGGCTTCTACCAGGACGTCGCGGGCCGGCGCGGCGCCGCTATTGGTCAGCACTACGTCAAACTGAAGCATCACTTCGCGCTCGGTCACCACCGCACGATCAGGGACGAACTGGAAATTCAGTTCGGGCTTGAGTGCAGTGGATTTGATCAATCCGTCGTCGACCGGCGGCCGGGGTTGCGGTGCAACTGCCGGCGGAACGGGGTCGGGTCGTGGCTCCGGTTGGGCACGGGGAGGGATCGGGTCCGGCCGCGGCGCCGGCTGGGCCCGAGGAGGAACCGGATCTGCGCGCCGGCGCGCCGGAGGAATCGGAGCTAGCCCTACGTCGGTATCGGGAACCAGTCCGGCAAAGGCCATTCTGGCTGGATCGGCATGGCGCCGGTCTTTGCTACGCCGGCTCCAGGCAATGAATGCCGCGCCACCAATGAGCGCGATGAGTGCGGCCAACCAGGGCCAGGACCAAAAACCGTCCGAGTTGCTCAATGATGCAGCCGATGCCCCAGTGCTTCCGGCGCTGCTTTGCTTCTCGGCGGGGCCGGTGCTGACCTCCAGTGGCAGTGACGGCGTAGGCATTTCCGAAATCGCAGTCGACGCCGGCGACTCCGAATTTTGACGGGCAGTTGCAGCGGCCGCTCGGGAGGCTATCGGCTCGCCGGTCGGCGAGGTGCTGCCGCCGATGGTATCGGGACCCCGTGCAGCGGCAGGGTTCTCCGCCCGCCGCGGTTCTGGTGATACTGCGGCCGGAGTCGCCGCGGTTGTCCCAGTTCGCTCGGAAGGCCGCGTTACAGTGCCCTGGAGGTTGAAGTTCTGAAGCTGCGACGGACCGATGGTGTCCGCCGACGCCGGTGGAGCGGCTGTTACATCAATTGGCGCTTCGCTGTTCTGAGCAATCGCCGGCGCCACGACAAACGCAATCGCCGCGCCTATTCCGCCAAAAATCCTAAATGTCGCCCGGCGTCTTGCCGTCATTCTCCACGCCTTGCTGGATGAGCCATGCCCGCCTGCTTAATACGGCGAACTTGTACGGCGCTATTGGCGATGAAACCCCGCCGACACAAGCACTTCCAAGTTTAGCAGAGCCTTAACGGGCGTCGACCAGCACCAATTCCGCGTCCGCCTCGGCCTCGATCGTAACCCGATCCTCTCCGGTGATGGCGATCCCGTCCCGGGCGTTGGCCTCAATACCGTTGATCCGCACCTTGGCTGACGGAACAAGATATAGGTGACGCGCCGGATCAGGTTCGTAGCTGATGCTCTTGCCTGCACCCAGCGTGGCGCCCAGCACCTTGGCGTCGGCGTGGATAGTCAATGCCCCATCGTCCCCGTCGCCGCTAGCAAGCAGCTGAAAACTGCCCTCACGCGCCTCCTTTGGAAAAGGCATCATTCCCCAGCTTGGCTGCGTTCCCGGCTTGTCGGTCTCAACCCAGATCTGAAACAAGTTCGTCTCCTCGCCCTCCAGATTATATTCGGCATGTGTCACGCCTGATCCCGCGCTCATCACCTGGACGTCGCCGGCGCCGGTGCGGCCCTTGTTTCCCATTGAGTCCTGGTGGCTGATCGCGCCGGTCCGGACGTAGGTGATAATCTCCATGTCGCGGTGGGGATGCGGCGGGAAGCCTGAGCGCGGCGCGATTCGGTCGTCGTTCCAGACGCGAATGGCGCCCCAGCCCATGCGGGCCGGCTCATGATAGTTGGCGAAACTGAAATGGTGGCGGGCATCGAGCCAGCCATGGTTGGCGTGGCCCAGCGAATTGAAAGGTCGGATATCGATCATGAACAGGAAATGGTCTTGGCCACTCACCTCTTTCAAGTGTCAGCCATGTGCCTTTAGCCCGACGGCGTAGCGAGCCGCTTTTTCCGCATAATGAGCCGCCGACAATCTGAGCAGTGCGACCTGCTCCTCGCCGAGCTGGCGTACCGCCCGTGCTGGTGAGCCAACGATCAGGCTCCGCGGCTCGAAAATCTTGCCCTCGGTGATTAGAGAGCCCGCTCCAACGATGCATTGCCGTCCGATCACTGCGCCGTTCAGGATTCGCGCACCCATGCCGATCAGCGCCTCGTCCTCGACCGTGCAGCCATGGAGTATCGCCTGATGGCCGACGGTAACGCGGGCACCGAGCGTCAATGGCGCGCCCGGATCGCTGTGACCGATCGCGCCGTCCTGAAAGTTGGTCTCATCGCCAAGAATGATCGGCGTGTTGTCGGCCCGGATCACAGCCCCGAACCAGACACTGCAGCGATCTCCTAAACGGACATCGCCGATCAGGTCGGCAGATGGCGCGACCCAGGCTGTAGGATTTACCGACGGGGCGACGTCATCGATCGAGTATAGCGGCATGGGGCGAGGCTAGTCCGTTATGCGGCGAACGTCGATCAGCCTCTTCGCATCTGCGATGATCGCGGTTAGGTTCATTGCGGGCTCGGAACGCAGGGGACCTCTACATGGTCGACAAAAGTGACCCGCGCCGGGCGGAGCGCGTATCGCTTCGCGCCGACATTGAATTCCGCCGCCCCGGCGAGCACCGCTGGCGCGTCAACATCCTCGACTTTTCGCCGAAAGGGTGCCGGGTGGACCTGCCGGTCAAGGTGGATCCCAACGATACGGTCTGGATTTCGCTACCGGGGATCGAGACGATCCAGGGTACGGTTTGCTGGGTCAAGGAATGGGAGGCCGGGGTTGAATTCGCCAACCCGCTCTACCCGTCCGTGTTCGACATGGTTCGCGAACGGATGAGAAAGGCCGAATGAGCCAGTTCCTCCTGGTCCTCGACGAAGGGACCACATCGACCCGGGCGATCCTGTTCCGCCCCGACGGATCGTTGGCCGGATCGGCGCAACGGCCGCTGACCCAGCATTACCCTGAGCCGGGCGAGGTCGAGCACGACGCCGCCGAGATCTGGGCAAGCACGCTCGCCGTTGCCCGCGAAATGGTCGAGATGGCCGGAGGCGCCGGCAATATCGCCGCGATCGGAATCACCAACCAGCGCGAGACGGTCGTCGCCTGGAATCGCGCCAGCGGCGAGCCGATCGGCACCGCGCTGGTGTGGCAGGACAGACGGACCGCCGGCCGTTGCGCGGAACTCAAGGCGGCCGGGCATGAGCCAATGGTACAGTCGCGGGCCGGCCTGCTGCTCGACCCCTATTTCAGCGCATCGAAAATGGAATGGATGCTCGCCAATCGTTCGGAAGTGCGCGCCGCGGGCGATCGGCTGGCGTTCGGGACGATGGACAGCTGGCTGATCTGGAAGCTGACCGGCGGTGCGGTCCATGCGACCGACGCCACCAACGCAAGCCGTACCATGCTGATGGCGCTGTGCGGCAGCGATTGGGACAGGGAGCTATGCGCCTTGTTCGGGATCGATCCGGCTTCGTTACCCGCGATCGTCGACAGCGCCGGAGCGATCGGCACCACCGATCCCGCCCTGTTCGGAGCCGCCATCCCGATCTGCGGAGTGGCCGGCGATCAGCAATCGGCGACCATCGGCCAGGGTTGCCTGAAGCCGGGCGACACCAAGGCAACCTTCGGCACCGGCGCCTTCATCCTGTCCAACAGCGGCGACGCTCCGCCCCGCTCCGCCAATCGCCTGCTGTCGACGGTCCTCTGCCAGATCGGCGGCAAGCGCAGCTATGCGCTGGAAGGGAGCGTGTTCGTCGCCGGCAGCCTGATGCAGTGGCTGCGGGACTCGGTTGGACTGATCGTTACCGCGGCCGAAAGCGAGGCATTGACGCGGTCGGTCGCGGACAATGGCGGCGTCTATATGGTCCCCGCCCTGTCCGGCCTTGGCGCGCCCCATTGGCTGCCCGAGGCCCGCGGGCAGATCAGCGGTATCACCTTCGCCACGACCAAGGCGCATCTGGTTCGCGCCGCGCTGGAGGCACAGGCGCACCAGGTGCATGATTTGATGACCGCCTATGCGGCCGACGGCGTGCGCTGGGAGCGGCTGAAGATCGACGGCGGCATGGTCTGCAACGACTGGCTGGCCCAGGATTTGGCCGACATGCTCGACCTCACCGTCGAGCGGCCCGCGTTCATCGAGACCACGGCGCTCGGCGCGGCCATGCTCGCCGCGGTGGGATCGGGGATTTATCCGGACCTGGCGGCAGCGGCCGCGGCGATGCGCGGCGCGGTTACGCATTTCGAACCGGCGATGGACGATGCCGAGCGCGACCGCAGGCTGGCCGGGTGGAAGGAAGCGTTGGAGAAGATTTGAAACCTCGTCGCTGGTGGACTTCTTCCTCTGATGGCGGACATGGGTGGAAAGCGGGCACTCATTCAGCGTCCCGTTTTCCCAGCCGTTCAACTTTTTGCAGCAATGGGCCGAGGACGCGTCTGCTCGTCGATGGCAACAAAGGTGAACACGCCTTCAGTCACCTTGACCCGGATCGCGCCGCTGTCGCGCCAGGCCATGACCTCGATCCGGATCTTCATTGACGTGCGGCCGACAGTCTCGACCTCCGCATAGACGGAAATCAAATCGCGCAGGTGGATGGGAGTAATGAACTCCATCCGGTCGATTGCGATCGTCGCCACCGGCCCGCCCGAGTGCAGCCGAGCAACGATGCCGGCCGCCTTGTCCATCTGGCTCAAGACCCAGCCACCGAAAATGTGGCCATTAGCGTTGATGTCGCTGGGCCCGGGCATAAGGCGAAGGATCGGTTCGCGGCGGACTTCGGTCATTGACGGCCCTTCATCTGTTCCTCGGGATCGCCCAATGGTGATCCAGTGGTTACGCCCGCCAATTGCCTAGTGACATCGGGAACACACCTGAAGGCGCACCCCAATGTCCGCCATGGGTGTGAAGCCGTCATTAGCGCGATGGTACGCCCGCCCGGTCCAGAGGATTGAAGCCTGTTAACCTGAAGCAGAGTTCTCTTGCCTAGAAGAACTGCGTCAGGAGACAAAAATCATGAAATTCATTTCGTTGAAGTCGCGCGGCGGCAACTATCTGGTCGTTGCGGAAAACGTCGCCTGGCTACGCGCGCACGAAAATGACCAGACCCAGGTGGGGGTTATCGGGGGTGCCCCGATCCTCGTGGCCGGCAGCATCGAAGACATCGCCGCGACGATATTGGCCGGCTGAGCCTCTACTTTGGGTGGAAAGCGGAAGGATCTCGCTTTGCTCGGAGCCTTGTGCGCGGCAATCCCCCGGATCGGCGGCGCTTGAGCTTCAAGACCATCCCCCGGATCGGCTGCGCTGATCCAAGAATTTCCAATAGTGCCCCGCACTATTGGATTTTTGGATGGTGCCCAGGAGAGGACTCGAACCTCCACGCCGTTTCCAGCGCCGCCACCTGAAGACGGTGCGTCTACCAATTCCGCCACCTGGGCACAGGGGCATCTGATTGCCGGTAGGCGGCGGCGCTTAGAGGGGGCGGTGCGATTCTGTCAACCGCCTCATGGTGCCGCTTCCCCAGGGACATATTCGAGCAGGTCGCCGGGCTGGCACTGGAGCTTCTCGCAAATCGCTTCCAGCGTGTTGAAGCGCACTCCCTTTACCTTACCCGACTTCAATAGTGACAGATTGGCTTCGGTGATGCCGATGGCATCGGCCAGGTCCTTCGACCGGACCTTGCGCAAGGCCAGCATGACATCGAGGCGTACGACGATCGCCATCAGACGATCTCCTCCAGCTCGCTTTCGATTGCCCGGGCTTGCTCCATCATCCGGGCGAGGAGGAACAGGAACAGGGTGCCGGCCAACATCAGCACGTCGCGAAGCTCGAACATCAGCGCAGCCCGGCCCCCGCCCCCCATGATCTTCTGGGCAATGGCGATGGCCGGGCCGGCGATGACGTCGACCAGGGTGGCGAGGAATAACCAGAAGGCAAAACCGCGAAACGATTGCGTAACGCGCGGCCCGAACAGGGGCCCCTCGGCAACCGCGCCCAGCATTTGGGACAGGCGGAACAGGGCAATCACGAACATCAGCAGGGTGAGATCGATCAGCGCCCGGCCCTCGCGGCCAGCGACGTCACCATGGGTTTCGACCCGGACCGGTCCCAGTTGCGGACCGAGCCGGCCTAACAGGTAGATACCGACGATCAGCGCGATGCCGACCCATACCAGCAGGCGAAGACGGCGAGCGGAATGGGCGATAGCAGAATTATTCATCTTGACCTCATTATCGTTTCGCGATAATTTCTTATGCGTTCACGAAATTACCTTAAAGGCAAACAAGATGAAAATCCAGATGCGACTCGCGGTTTGCGCATTCGCCCTTGCCGCGTCGACCGGCTTATTCCTCCATGCTGCGACCGCCCAGATCGCGACCCCGTCGGTCAGCGTCATCGCCGAGCGATCGCCGGCCATTCCGTTCGAACTGTACCGCGGCAATCGCATCGTCCTGAATGCCCAGATAAATGGCACCGAAACGCCGATGATGCTCGACAGCGGCGCAGGCGTGACTACCCTCGACAAGGCGTTTGCGGCCAAAATCGGCCTGACCGGCGGGCAGAAGATCACTGCCCAGGGTGTCGGCGGCCAGCAGGAGGCCGAGCTGTTCCAAAACGTCACGATCGAGGTCGGCAACCTCAAATTTGCCGGCGCGACGGTGGTAGCGATCGACCTCACCCAGGTCAGCAAGGCGATCGGCCGGCCGATGCCAGTGGTGCTTGGCCGGGAGCTGTTCATTCACAGCGTCATCGGCATGGATTTCGACCGGGGAGAAATGATCCTGTCGTCGCCTCAGAATTTCACCCCTCCGCCGGACGCGCACGAGGTCAAGCTGACCCGCGAGGGTACGCTGCATTACCTCCCGATTTCGATCGCCGGCCTGCCCCCGGTCCTGGCAGCATTCGACCTTGGCAATGGCGGAGCGATCAGCCTGTCCCAGGAATATCAGGCGAAGCAGCCAGTAATCACGGCCCTTCCCTATGCGATCAGCCTGACCGGCGGCGTCGGCGGGCTGCACGAGAGCAGGCGGGTCACCCTGCCCAAGGTCAGGATCGGCGGGTTCAGCTTTGGGGGCGTTCCAGCCGATCTCAGCAGCCAGCCAGGCGGCCCCTATGCCGGGAAAGCCAATGTCGGGATTCAGATGTTCCGCCCGTTCAAGCTGACGCTCGACCTGGTCCATGACCGCATGTTCCTGGAACGCAACGGCAAGCCGGCCGAATTTGCCAAGGACCGCGCGGGCATGTTCACCCTGCTGGAAGGCGATCATTTCAACGTTCTGCACGTATCTCCCGGTAGCCCGGCCGACCGGGCCGGAATCAAGAAAGGCGACAAGTTGACGGCGATCAACGGCACCGCGGTCGGCCCGGCCTTTTTCAACGGGCAAATGGCGAGTTGGGCGCGGGGCGCGCCGGGGACCAAGATCGATATCAGCAAGGCGGACGGCGCCACAGTCACGCTGACCCTGGCGAATTACTATTAGCCGCCAATGAGCGGCCCGCGCCTCTTGCCAGCGCGGGCCGCCCGGTCCTAGGACGACGGCGATTCCAAGCATTTGAACCCGGCCAAGGACCGACCATCCATGAGGCAACCAGGTACCCCGCCCCTGATTACCATTTTTGGCGGCGGCGGTTTTATTGGCCGCTATGTCTGCGAAGAGCTGCTGAAGACCGGCGCCCGGTTGCGCGTCGCGGTGCGCGACCCGCGCCGCGCCTGGTTCCTGCAGCCGCTCGGCTCGGTCGGACAGGCTTCGGCGATTGCTGCCGACCTGACCAAGCCCGCCACCGTTGAGCGGGCCGTCGAGGGCGCCGATGCGGTGATCAACCTGGTCGGCGTGTTCAAGGGCGACCTCGAGGCGGTCCACGTCCAAGGTGCGGGCAAGCTCGCTGCCGCTGCCAAGAAGGCAGGCGCCAAGGCGTTGGTTCACATCAGCGCGATCGGGGTCGATGCCGAAAGCGAATCCACCTACTCGCAGACCAAGGCCCGCGGCGAGCAGGCGGTGCGCGCCGCCTTCCCCAAGGCGACCATCATCCGCCCAAGCACGGTGTTCGGTCCGGAGGATGATTTCACGAACCGATTTGCCGCCATGGCTGACCTTCCGCTGCTGCCGGTTATTGCGCCGAGAAGCCGTTTCCAACCCGTCTATGTCCGCGACCTGGCGCGGGCGATTGCCGATGCGGCGCTCGCTCCAGGCGTTCACGGCGGTAAGACCTATGAACTGGCTGGGCCCGAAGCGATGAGCATGCGCGAATTGAACGAGCGGATCGCCAAGATGGCCGGATGCACGCCCGACCTGATCGAAGTCCCCGACTTCGTGGCAGCGGGCATCGCCATGTTCGGCTTCCTGCCCGGCGCGCCGCTATCCCGCGACCAATGGCTGATGCTGCGGAAGGACAATGTGCCGTCGGGCAAACTGCCGGGTTTCAAGGAGTTCGACATCACCCCGACGCCCCTGGGGGCGGTCGCGCCGGAATGGCTCGGCCGTTTCAAAAAGGGCGGCCGTTTCGCGCCGAGCGCCGCCTAAGTGCCTGTCCTCTTATTGGTCATCATCCTCGGCATCGTCGAGGGCGTCACCGAATATCTGCCGGTCAGTTCGACGGGGCATTTGATCCTCGCCACCGAACTGTTGGGCTTCAAGGCCGATCAATGGGCGCTGTTCAACGTCGCCATCCAGCCCGGCGCGATCCTGGCGATCATCGTGCTCTACTGGCAAACATTCATCGATGTGCTGAAGGGCCTGTGGCAGCGCGAGCCGAGCGCCTTCGCCTTCGTCCGAAATTTGCTGGTGGCGTTCATCCCGGCGGTGGTGCTGGGCCTGGCGCTCGGTGACGATATCGAGCTGCTGCTCGGCAATGCGGTAGTGGTCGCCTGGGCATTGATCGTCGGCGGTGTCGCCATTCTGATTATCGAGCGGCTGGCCAGGACGACCGACAAGGGCGGCGTCCAGAATGTCACGCTAATGCATTCGATCGGGATCGGCCTGGTCCAGTGCCTGGCGATGATTCCGGGCGTCAGCCGCTCGGGCGCGACCATCCTCGGCGCCATGTCGATGGGCGTCGACCGCAAGACCGCCGCCGAGTTCAGCTTCTTCCTCGCCGTGCCGACCCTGAGCGGCGCGACCGCGCTCCAGCTCTACAAGCATGGCGCGACGATGCAGCCGGGAATGGGCGGCTGGATCCTGCTGGGCAGCCTCGTGTCGTTCGTCGTCGCGGTGGTGGTGGTGAAGGCGTTCGTGTCGATCATCCAGCGCTACGGATTCGCACCCTTCGCCTGGTACCGGATCGTCGCCGGAGCGGTGGCATTGGTGTGGCTGGCGGCACGCTGACCCGCGCAAAGCGTTGACCTGCAAGCGATAATCGCCATCCTAGGGCGACTCGCGGGAGAGATGTCATGCGTAACCTGCTGATCGCCCTGCCCCTGCTGCTGGTTCCGGTGCCGGCGCTGGCCGCGCCGTCGGAATCCAAAGCCATCCAGATTCCTCCTGAGCTCAGCGATCCGGCGATGGCCGACAGGCTGGCCAGGATGCTCGGCCCGCTGACCAAGGCCCTGATGGACATGCCGGTTGGCGAGCTCGAAGCGGCCGCGCAGGGCCGCGAGCCTACTGCTGCCGATCGGACCAAGCGGGTTCGCGACGAGATTGGCGGGCCGGAAGGACAGCGTCAGCTGGAGGCAGGCATCGCCGCGGCCGGTCCAAAAATGCAGGCGATGCAGAAGGCGCTGGTCGCTTCCCTGCCCTCTTTGTTGGCCGCGTTCGATGGCGTCGAGAAGCAGCTCGAGCGCGCCACGGCCAACATTCCCGACCCGACCTATCCGAAGAGATGATCGTCATGCCGGACTCGATCCGGCATCCACTTGTCTTTCAGTCGGTCAAGAAAAAGGTGGATCCCGGCTCGGGGGCCGGGATGACGGGTTGTTACTCAAGCGCGCCGCGCTAAAGCTGCCGCTTCCATGTGGCAGCTGTTCCAATTCCCTCTCTGTCCCTTTTCGCGCAAAGTCCGGCTCGTCCTCGGCGAGAAGGGCGTGGCGCATGAGCTGGTGCGCGAGAATCCGTGGGAGCGGCGCGACGAGTTCGTCGACCTCAATCCCGCCGGAGAAACGCCGGTGCTGGTCGATTCGACCGCCGGCATCGTGCTGATCGGCAGCCAGCCGATCGTCGAATATTTTGAAGAGACGGTCGACAAGATGCCGATGATCCACGGCAATGCGGTCGCGCGGGCGGAGATCAGGCGGCTGTCCCAGTGGTTCGACGAGAAGCTCTACCGCGAGGTGGTCGAGCCGATGATGCACGAGCGGATGAGGAAGCGCCTGGTCAGCCGCGAAAGCCCGGATACGCGGGTACTGCGCGAAGCGATGCGGATCGCCAACGGCCACCTCGACTATATGGACTATCTCCTCGACCACCGCCGCTGGATCGCCGGGCCGGGCCTGAGCCTTGCCGACTTCGCCGCGGCGGCGCATTTGAGCGTGATCGATTACCTGGGCGCGCTCGACTGGCGCGGGCACAAACAGACCAAGGACTGGTACGCCGTGATGAAGTCGCGGCCGGCCTTCCGGCCCTTATTGGGCGAGCGGATGGAAGTGATCGTGCCGCCGGCGCATTACGACAAAGTCGATTTCTAGCAATAGGTCCCTGGCGCTTTCGTTACGCTGGGCGGCTTCGCGTAA
>Ga0310904_10000010_pt1 | contig 35075 bp, 39 predicted proteins | sample C48D1metaG_FD_203746 | JGI IMG/M metagenome (GOLD analysis project Ga0310904, IMG submission 203746) | Lab incubated soil microbial communities from West Virginia University Organic Research Farm, Morgantown, WV, United States - C48D1 | ecosystem: Environmental > Terrestrial > Soil >... | reverse complement strand
TCTGACGTCCGCCGGCGGCGTCCTGGGGATCATCTTCGGCAGCAGCATTGGCCTGATCGTGCACTGGGCGTCAGGATTCCCCGTCTCGCTGCCGTGGTGGTCTTTTGCGATCGGCATTGGATTTTCGGCGAGTGTGGGAATCTTTTTCGGATTGTTCCCGGCAATCAAGGCCGCACGCCTGGATCCAATCGAAGCGTTGAGATACGAGTAGTTAGCTTCCAGCTTCCAGCTTCTAGCTTCCAGCTTCCAGCTTCCAGCTGAGCACTTCAATTGCACTGCTTGACCTCCAAGAGAAGGAGGCCCAATGCAGGACTACCGAAATCTTCAGGTGTGGCAGAAAGCGCATCAATTGGCCTTGGGAACGTACGCCATTTCTGCGTACCTGCAAAAGCCGGACGGTTGGCCGCTGCGCGACCAGCTATTCAGGGCGGCGATATCAATCCCATCAAATATCGCCGAAGGCACCGGCCGAGGCTCAGATCCCGATTTTCGAAGATTCCTGTGGCATTCCTTGGGTTCCTGTAATGAACTTGAGTATGATTTGCTTCTTGCCCGAGATCTCCGGTTCCTGCCGGTGGAGTTGCACGGGAAACTCACTGGACAGGTGGAAGAAGTCCGACGGATGCTATCGGGTTTGATACAACAACTGAAGTAACGTTGCTGATCGCTACCGACCGCGAAGACAGCGGCACACATACCAGAGAGCTGGAAGGGACCAGAAGCTGGAAGCTGGCAGCTGGTAGCTGGTAGCTGACAGCTGACAGCTGACAGCAGTCCTCGGAGGCGCTCCATCATGAAGGTTTACGAGGCTCCCAATATCAGAAATATTGCCGTTGTCGGCCATAGCGGCGCCGGCAAGACGCAGCTCGTATCCGCGCTGCTCTTCGATGCCGGCGCAGTGAATCGATTCGGCCGGGTGGACGACGGCACGACGGTGACCGACTACGACGACGAGGCGATCGCGCGCAAGCATACGCTGGCATGCGGTCTTGCCTATGTCGAATGGAACAAGCACAAAATCAACCTGGTCGATACGCCGGGTATGGCGAATTTTTTGAGCGATGCGCGCGCTGCGCTGCGCGTCTCGGATGGCGCGCTGGTGGTCGTCGATGCCGTCGCCGGTGTTGAAGTCTCAACCGAGAAAGTGTGGGAGGCTGCGGCTGAACTCGAGCTCCCGCGCATCGTCGTCCTGAACCGTCTCGATCGCGAGCGCGCCAGCCTGGAACGCTCGCTTGAATCGCTGCACTCCGTCTTCGGACGCGCGGTCGTGCCGGTGCAGCTCCCCATAGGTGAGGAAAAGACCTTCCGCGGCGTCGTCGATCTGGTTGCCATGAAGGCATGGACCTTCGCCACCGACGGCAGCGGCAAGCCCACCGGCGGGGCGATTCCAGCGGATCTCGAGGCCGCCGCCCAATCCGCCCGCGAAGCGCTCATCGAAATGGTCGCCGAAGCGGACGACGCATTGATGGAGAAGTTTTTCGAAGCCGGCACCCTCACGCAGGATGAGCTGCTGTCGGGTCTCAAGCGCGGCATCGCTGCAGGGCGTGTGTTCCCCGTGCTCTGCGCCTCTGCCAGTGCGAACATCGGCATCCCGCCGCTTCTCGATGCGCTGGTCTCGTACGTACCGTCGCCGGCGGAACGTCCACTGAAAGCGAAGAAGGCGAAATCGGACGACGACGTGCAGGTTGATGCAAACTCCGCCGCGCCGACCGCGGCATTCATCTGGAAGACGGTTGCCGATCCGTTCGCCGGCCGCATCACGATGTTCCGTGTCATTGCCGGCACGTTGAAGTCTGATTCGACCGTGCACAACGCGACGAAGGATTTGCCAGAGCGCCTCGGTCACCTGGTCCTCCTGCAAGGCAAGACGCAGACAGCGGTCCCGGAGATCAAGGCCGGCGACATTGGCGCGGTGGCGAAACTCAAAGAGAGCCAGACCAACGATCTCCTCGCCGACAAGTCGATCACGTTCACGGTTGCCGGCACGAAGTTTCCCGAGCCGGTGATCTCCTATGCCATCGAGCCCAAGAGCCGCGGCGACGAAGAGAAGATCAGCACCGCTCTCCATCGTCTGCAGGAAGAGGATCCGACGATCAATTACTCGCGCGATGCTCAGACCAAAGAGCTGCTGCTCGCCGGTCAGGGACAATCGCACATCGAGGTGACGGTCGCAAAACTGAAACGACGGTTCGGCGTCGAAGTGAACTTGAAGCTGCCGCGGATCCCGTATCGCGAAACCATCACGGCGGCGACCGAAGCGCACGGACGTCATAAGAAGCAGACCGGCGGGCACGGACAGTTCGGCGACTGCAAGGTGAAGTTCGAGCCGCTGCCGCGCGGCAGTGAGTTCGAGTTCGTCGACGACATCTTCGGCGGCGCGATTCCGCGGCAATTCATTCCGGCGGTCGAGAAGGGAATCCAGGATGCGCGGCTGCGCGGGTTCCTCGCCGGATACCCGATGGTCGATTTTCGCGCCACGGTCTACGACGGCTCGTTCCACGCCGTCGATTCGAACGAGCTGTCGTTCAAGATGGCGGGATCGCTGGCATTCAAGGACGGCATGTCGCGCGCGCGGCCGACGCTGCTCGAACCGATCATGAACGTCGAGGTCTACGCGCCAAGTGACTATGCCGGCGACCTGATGGGCGACTTGAACGGCCGGCGCGGGCGAATCGGCGGGATGGACTCTCGCGGCGCCTCGACGATCATCAGGGCCAAGGTCCCGATGTCGGAGATGCTCACCTACGAGCAGCACCTCACGTCAGCAACCGGAGGCCGCGGCTCGTATCACATGGAGTTCTCGCACTACGAAGAAGTGCCGTCGCACCTGCACGGCAAGATTATCGCCGCGGCGAAGGCGGAACGGGGACACGAGGCGACTGAAGAAGTGTAACGGTCAGTTTCACGTTCCCAGTTCCCAGAAAAAAAGATGGGCCGGTCTCGCGCAGCGAGCCGGCCCTTTCCTTTAGATCTGGAAGCTGGAAGCTGGAAGCTGGAAGCTGGAAGCTGGAAGCTGGAAACTAAGATCCTCCCGCCTTGCGTGGCGTCGTGGTCTTGGCAGCTTTCCCGCGCGTATCCGTGCGGCCGCCGCCCTTGCCTCGCTTGTCGGTCTTGGGCCGCGCCGACTTGGCTTGCTTGTCCGCGCCCTCTTCCCCTTCTGCAGCAGCTTCCGCTTTCTTGCCGCGCAAGCGCTCGGCTGCGGCGCGCAACCGGCCGCCAACGCCCTGCGGCTTTGCCTTGGCCGCCGTTTCGGTCTTCTCCGTTTCCGCGTTGGGGTTGAACTCGCTGCCGACCAGTTCGATCTGGGCGATCTCGGCGCTGTCGCCGCGACGATAGCCGAGGCGAAGGATGCGCGTGTAACCGCCCGGACGGGCCTCGAAGCGAGGTGCGATCGTGTCGAACAGCTTGCCGACCACATCGCGATCCTGGATGTCGCGCAGGACCAGACGCCGCGCGTGCAGCGACTTGCCATTTGATTCGCCGCCGGCAATCCCGCGCTTCGCGATCGTAATCAGCCGCTCGACAAACGGCCGAAGCTCCTTGGCTTTGGGAATGGTGGTCTCAATCCGCTCGTGACGGATCAGGGCCTCGGCCTGGTTGCGGAGCAGCGCGATGCGATGCTCCGTCACGCGGCCGAGTTTTCGGTGACTGACTCTGTGACGCATAACCTGTTTCCTTGTCGCGATCCGGTGGCCGGGATCCGTTGTCCGGCTCGAAGTCCCTCGGACCCCGGATCACGGCAAACCGGATCCCAGCACCGTAAGTTTTCCTGACTTAGTCCTGCGCTTGCGCGGTCGGCTGATCCAGGCGCATGCCCAGGCTCAGACCCATGCCGGCCAGGATCTCCTTGATCTCGTTCAGCGACTTGCGGCCGAAGTTCTTGGTCTTCAGCATCTCGCCTTCGGTTTTCTGCACTAGCTCGCGAATCGTGCGGATGTTGGCGTTCTTCAGGCAGTTGTACGACCGAACCGAGAGCTCGAGCTCCTCGACGCTCTTGTCGAGGTTCTCGTTCAACGCCGCGCGCGGCGCATCGGTCGTCGCGTCCTGCTGCAGGTCGCCGACCTCCTCGAGGTTGATGAAGATGTTCAGGTGATCGCGAATCAGCTTGGCCGAAAGCGAGACCGCATCACGCGGCGTGACCGACCCGTTGGTCCAGACATCGACCGTCAGCTTGTCGTAGTCGGTCGTCTGTCCGAGACGGGCCGCCTCGACCAGATAGTTCACCTTCTTGATCGGCGAATGCACCGAGTCGATCGGGATCCAGCCGATGCCGAGATCCTCGTCGAAGTTCTTGTCGGCCGATACGTAGCCGCGACCGCGCTTCACGCGCATCTCCATGTGGAGCTTGCCGTTGTCGGCCACCGTCGCAATGTGCGCATCGGGCTCGAGGATTTCGACGTCGGCATCGGTCTCGATGTCGCGAGCCTTGACCTCACCTGGCTTGTCGATCCGGAGATAGAGCGTCTTGGTGGTATCGACGTGCATCTTCAGGGGCACTTGTTTCAGGTTGAGGATGATGTCGGTCGCGTCCTCGACAACGCCCGGGATGGGCGAGAACTCGTGGAGCACACCGTCAATCTTGACCGCCGTCACCGCGGCGCCTTCAATCGAAGACAGCAGCACGCGGCGCAGCGCGTTGCCGACCGTCGTGCCGAATCCGCGCTCGAACGGCTGCGCATAGAAACGACCGAATCGTTCGGTCAGCGTCTCCCGTTCGAACTCCAGCCGCTTGGGCCGCTGAAAACCTTTCCACAACATGTTCCTGGTACCTTTCAGATCAGGCGTCCGAACCTGGACGCCCGCCGGACCTGCATCTCGCTCCCCGCCTCCCACCGCAGATCCGGGGAAGGCTGCGGGCGGGGAGCACCGAAGCTCCCAGCTGCCAGCTGCCGGCTACCAGCTTTAAAAGGAAGAATCTTTCTTGAGCTGGAAGCTGAGAGCTGGAAACTGGAAGCCTATTTCGAATACAACTCCACGATCAATTGTTCCTGCACCGGCAGGTTGATCTGCTCGCGTGTCGGCAGGGATGCGACGCGGCCGGTCATCTGGCCGGCATCGAACGACAGCCACTCGGGAATCCCGCGTCCTTTGACTTCCTCCATCGCGTGCTGAATGGCGGCGTTCTGCGCGCTGGTGCCGCGCACGGTCACCACGTCTCCGGCCTTGAGCGAGTACGACGGCACGTCCACCTTGCGGCCGTTCACGAGGAAGTGACCGTGGCGCACGAGCTGACGGGCCTGCGCGCGCGACGTTGCCAGCCCGAGCCGGTAAATGACGTTGTCGAAGCGGCGTTCGAGCAGTTGCAGCAACGTCTCGCCGGTAATGCCGCGCTGGCGATCCGCCATCTCGAAGTAACGGCGGAACTGGTTCTCCAGCACGCCGTAAATGCGCTTGACCTTCTGCTTCTCACGGAGCTGCAGACCGTAGCCCACGAGCTTCGCCTTGCGCAGCTTTCCATGCTGGCCGGGCGGCAGGTTGCGCTTCTCGATCGCGCACTTCTCGGTGTAGCAGCGCTCTCCTTTCAAGAAGAGCTTCATTCCTTCACGCCGGCAGAGCCGGCAAACCGGTCCGATATAACGTGCCATTCTTAGTCCTCTGGAACCTTGTCAATGCTCAATGTCGAATCTTCAATGCGCAATGATTCGCCCGCCAGAACATTGGGCATTGGACATTCAACATTCGCCAAAACGGCGCCTACACTCTCCGCCGTTTTGGCGGTCTGCACCCGTTGTGTGGAATCGGCGTGACGTCGCGGATCGACTTCACGTCGATGCCGATCGTCTGCAGCGCGCGAATCGCGGACTCGCGGCCTGCGCCCGGTCCTTTCACTCGCACTTCCACGCTGCGCATGCCGAACGCCTTGGCCGCGTTGCCGGCCGCGATCGCGGCCTGTGTCGCCGCAAACGGAGTGCCCTTACGCGACCCTTTGAAGCCGATGCCGCCAGCGCTTGACCATGCCACCACAGCTCCTTCGGGATCGGTGATGGTGATGATCGTGTTGTTGAAGGACGCCTGGATGTGCGCGAAGCCGTGATGCACGATGCGCTTCTCGCCACGCTTCTTGAACGCCTTCTTTTTTGCCGGCCGTCCGGCCTTCTTTTTTTCTCCACCCTCGGGTGTTGCTGACGCGTCGACCGGTTCGTTTTTCGCCATAAAAATTAAGCTTCCAGTTTCCAGCTACCAGCTCCTCTCTTCGAACTTCCAGCTGGAGGCTGGAAGCTGGAGGCTGGAAGCTACACAGTCTTTTTCTTCGCGACCGCACCCTTGCGCGGTCCCTTCCGCGTGCGGGCATTGGTCTTCGTCCGCTGGCCGCGCACCGGCAGATTCCGCCGATGACGAAGGCCGCGATAGCTGCCAATCTCCATCAGCCGCTTGATGTTCATCGAGATCTCTTTGCGGAGATCGCCTTCGACGCCCCCCTGCTCTTCGATCACGCGACTGATCTTCCGAACGTCCTCTTCGGAGAGGTCCTTGACGCGGATGTCAGGGCTGACAGTTGCCGCGCTCAGGATATCGTTCGAACGCTTGCGTCCGATGCCGTAGATGTAAGTGAGCCCGATCTCGATGCGTTTCGTTCGCGGAAGATCGACGCCAGCAATACGTGCCATTCTCTTGATCCTTGTTAGCTATTAGCTGCCAGCTACCAGCTGCCAGCTACCAGCTGCCAGCTGCCAGCTCAACCCTTCCAGCTGGAAGCTGGAAGCTAACCTTGTCTCTGTTTATGTTTCTGATTCGCGCAGATCACACGCACCACGCCACGACGGCGCACGATCTTGCACTTATCGCAAATCCGTTTGACTGAGGCTCTGACCTTCATATCTGAGTCCTTACCGAATTACCGCGACGATGCGCCCTCTCCCAAGATCCTTGGGTGAAAGCTCCAATCGCACCCGATCCCCGATCAATACCCGGACAAAATTGCGTCCCGTCCCGCCCGGTGTATGCGCGATCACCTGGCGCGGTCCGTCGATCTCTACTCGATACTGCGCATACGGGAGTGTCTCCCGCACGATCCCTTCGACCGCGATCGGATTTCCCACACCCGTTTACGCTGCCGGCGCCGTGACACCTCGCCGCGTCAACACGAGCGGACCGGTCTTGGTGACGGCAACCGTGTGCTCGAAATGCGCCGACAGGCTGCCGTCCTTCGTCACCGCCGTCCATCCGTCGGCCAGTACCTTCACCGCCGGCCGGCCGATGTTCACCATCGGCTCGATCGCCAGCGTCATGCCTTCGGCCAGTCTCGGTCCGCGCCCCGGTTCCCCGTAATTCGCGATCTGCGGTTCTTCGTGCAGCGAGGCGCCGATGCCGTGACCGACGAACTCCCGCACGACCGAAAACCCGTGCGCCTCCACGTGCTGCTGGATGGCGTGGCCGATGTCCGACACACGGCCGCCGAGCTTCACTTGCGCGATTCCTTTTTCGAGCGCCTCCCGTGTCACCCGCAGCAGCGTCGAGGCTTCCTCCGACACTTTCCCGACCGGCACGGTCACGGCTGAATCACCGAAGAAACCATTCAACTTCACGCCCATGTCGAGCGAGATGATGTCCCCTTCGTGCAGTGCCCGGTTGGACGGAATGCCATGCACTACTTGATCGTTCACCGATGCGCACAGCGTGGATGGATAGCCGCGGTAACCCTTGAACGCCGGCTCGGCACCGCCATCGCGCACCAGTCTCTCGGCCGCCTGATCGAGGTCTCTCGTCGTTACCCCTGCCGCGACCATCGTCGCCAGTTCGGCGAGGACCTCGGCGACGAGGGCGTTCGCCGCACGCATCCGCTCAAGTTCCGACGGCGATTTGCAGACGATCACTGGGCCACCCCGCGCCGCGCGGCGCCAATCACTGCATCCAAGGCCGCTTCGACGGCAGCGGTCACGATTTCCGCCGAGCGATTGCCGTCAATCGAACTGAAACTGGAGCGGGTCGAGTAGAACTCGACCAGCGGTTTGGTCTGCCGTTGGTACACTTTCAATCGTTCCCGCACGATCTCAATCCCGTCGTCGACGCGCGTGACGAGCGCGCCGTCGCATTTCTGACAATCGCCGGTCCAGTCCGGCGATGCGTTCGATCCGCACCTGCTGCAGATCTTTCGTGTCGCCAGCCGGCGCTCGAGTTCGTCCTCCGGCACGACAATGTCGAGCACGACGAGCGGGCCACGATCCGCGACCATGCGGTCGAGCGCGGTGGCCTGCACCACGGTCCGGGGGAAGCCATCCAGCACGAAGCCGCACCGCGCATCCGATCGGTTCAGCCGATCGAGCACGATGGCAATCATCATGTCGTCGCCAACCAGATTGCCGGCCTCCATCGTCTTTTTCGCGGCGCGGCCCAGCTCGGTGCCGGTCTGAACCGCTTCGCGCAGAATATCTCCCGTGGAGATTTTCGGCAGCTTGCGACGGCGCGACAGCTGTTCCGCCTGCGTCCCCTTGCCCGCACCGGGCGGACCGAGCATGACGACATTGATGGCGCTGGGGCAGTCCCCCTGTCTCGCCACTATTGGCCCCGTCGTCCTCGGATCCGGGTCTTCTTCATGAACCCGTCGTAGTGGCGCATGATGAGCTGCGATTCCACCTGCTGGACGGTATCCATGGCAACACCAACGATAATGAGGAGCGACGTCCCGCCGAAGTAGAACGCGACGTTCATGCCTTCGGTAATGAATCGCGGCAGCCTGGCATCGAGCCATTCACCGATCAACGGAATCGGCGCAACCTTGAAGCCGCTGATCAAAAACTGCGGCAGGATCGCCACGATCGAGAGATAGATCGCGCCAACCAGCGTGATTCTCGTCAGGATGGTGTCGATGTATTCCGCCGTCCGCTTGCCCGGCCTGATCCCGGGTATGAACCCGCCATACTTCCGCATGTTCTCCGCGACGTCATCCGGATTGAAAATGATCGCCGTGTAGAAGTAACAGAAGAAGATGATGCCGACAATATAGAGCAGATCATGCAGCGGCATGCCTGGCGCAATTTGCTCGATCGGCCGCTTCAGCCACCCAACCCAGCTGTCCTCGCGGATCAGCGGCGCGAGCGTCGCCGGGAACGCCAGGATGGACGACGCGAAGATGACCGGAATGACGCCTCCGGTATTCACCTTGAGCGGAATGTGCGTGCTCGATCCGCCGTACATCCGCCGGCCAACGACACGTTTCGCGTACTGCACCGTCACGCGCCTGTGTCCACGTTCGACGAACACGATTGCCGCGATAACCAGCGCCATGAGCACGATGAGCAGCAATAACCGAATCGGCCCCATCTGCCCGGTCCGCAACTGATCCATCGTCGTGATGACGGCGCGGGGAAGATTGACGACGATGCCGGCAAAGATGATGAGCGACATGCCGTTGCCGATGCCGCGCTCGGTAATCTGCTCGCCCAGCCACATGATGAAACACGTGCCTGTCGTAAGCGTCAGCACCGTCAGAAGACGGAAGCCCCAGCCCGGGCTGTACACAAGCGGCAGACCGCCGGCGATGCCGGTGTTCTTCTCGAGGAAGATGGCAATGCCAAGCGCCTGGACGATACTCAGGAGAATCGTTCCGTAGCGCGTGTACTGCGTGATCTTGCGGCGGCCCAGCTCACCTTCCTTCGACAGCCGCTCGAGATACGGCCATACGACCGTCAGCAACTGAAGAATGATCGACGAGCTGATGTAGGGCATGATGCCCAGCGCGAAGATCGTCATCTGCGACAGGTTCTTCCCCGAGAACATGTCGTACAGACCGAACATCGTGTTCTTCGCCTGCTCGACGAGCGCAGCCAGCGCCTGAGGGTTGATTCCTGGCGTCGGAATGTGTCCGCCAACGCGATACACCGCGAGCAGTCCCAGGGTGAAGAGCACACGCTTCCTGAGATCTGCAACCGCGAAGATGTTCTTCAGGCTTTCCATAACGCCCCCTACGCGAGGACTTCGGCCTTCCCACCGGCGGCGGCGATCTTCTCGGCCGCCTTGCCGCTGAACTTGTGTGCGCGAACCGTCAGCGCCTTCGAGATGTCGCCGCGCGCGAGCACCTTGATCCGCTCGGCGCTGCGAGCCACGAGGCCCTGCTCTCGCAGGAGATCGGGCGTGACTTCCGTTCCCGCGTCGAAACGGTCGCTAAGCGCGTCCAGGTTGACGACCTCGTAGGCCTGACGGAAGAGGTTGTGGAATCCCCGCTTCGGCACGCGGCGATGGAGCGGCATCTGTCCGCCCTCAAACCCGCGCTTGTGCTTGAAGCCCGAACGCGATTTCGCGCCTTTGTGCCCGCGCCCGGCCTGCACGCCCTGACCTGACCCCTGGCCACGGCCGATGCGCTTTTTCGAATGCGTCGCACCCTTGGGGGGACGGAGGTTGCTCAGATCCATGATCGTTGTCTCTTCCAATCACTCCGCCACTTCAACGAGGTGGCGAACCTTGAGAATCATTCCGCGGGTCGCCGGTGTGTCCGACAGTTCGACAGTGTGGCCCAGCCGACGGAGGCCCATGCCCTCCACCGTGGCCGCCTGTGTCTTGTTGAACCCAATCGGACTTCGAACCAGCTTGATGCGAACCTTCCGGGCCGCTTCCGTTTTCTTGGTCGTCTTCTTCGGCATGATCGTTATCCGTTATCGCGCGCCGCGGCGAGTTCTTCAGCCGGCTCTTCCTTACCACGCAACCGCCGCACCATCCTTGGATCCTTCAGTCCCATCAGGCCGGCAAACGTCGCACGAACCACGTTATGCGAATTGGCCGAGCCAATCGACTTGGTCAGCACGTTCTGAATCCCGCACGACTCGACCACGGCGCGAACGGCGCCGCCGGCAATGATGCCTGTGCCATCCGGCGCCGGCTTCAACAACACCTGACCGGCGCCAAAGCGTCCAAGCACCGGATGCGGCACCGTCGTTCCCGCGAGCGGCACTCGAATCAGCGACTTCTTTGCGGCTTCGATTCCCTTCTTGATCGCTGAAGGGACTTCTTTCGCCTTGCCGACGCCAAATCCGACGACCCCCTGGCCATCGCCGACGACGACGAGCGCGCTGAAGCTCAGGTTCTTGCCGCCCTTGACGACCTTCGTGACGCGGCTGATGTTGACGACGGTATCCTTCAGGTCGAGTTGCGACGCGTCGATTTTTTCTCGTGTTTCGATCATAGCTTCCAGTTTCCAGCTGCCAGCTGCCAGCTAATTCAATGCTGTTGTGCGCAACATCTTTCTCCCGCGCTCCGTTTCCTCCAGCTGGAAGCTGGAAGCTGGGAGTTGGGAGCTAAAACTCCAGCCCCGCCTCTCGCGCCGCCTCGGCGACCGCGCGGATCCGGCCGTGATAGAGAAACCCGCCGCGATCGAAGACGACGCGCTTGATTCCCTTGTCGATCAGACGCTCGGCGATCGTCTTGCCCAGTGCCTTCGCGCCGGCGACATTTCCACCGCGCGTCGATCCTGAAAACGTCGACTTCAGCGAGGGCTCGGTGCTGGCCGCCGACGCGACGGTCGTGCCGCTCATATCGTCGATGACCTGGGCATAAATGTGCGAGACGCTTCGGAACACGCGCAGCCGTGGCCGCTCGGACGTGCCGGCAATACGCTTGCGCTGCCTGAGCGCAATGCGTGTGCGGCGATCTTTTGTCGTGTTGATCTTCATATTTGAGCTTCCAGTTTCCAGCTTCCAGCTTCCAGCTTCTTCCAGACGGCGCTGGGAGCTGAGAGCTGGCAGCTGGGAGCTTTATTTCGCCCCCGTCTTCCCCGCCTTCTTCTTCAGCACTTCGCCCGTGTAGCGGACGCCCTTCTGCTTGTAAGGATCCGGCTTGCGAAGACGTCGAATGTTGGCGGCCACCTGACCCACCGCCTGACGATCGATGCCGGTCACGGTGATGTGCGTCTGCTTGTCGATGGCAATGTCAATCCCGGCCGGGATGTCGAACACTACCGGGTGCGAGTAGCCGAGCGCAAACACCACCTGCTTGCCCTTCACCTCTGCGCGATAGCCGACGCCGACGATATCGAGGTCTTTGCGGAATCCCTCGGTCACGCCGCGGACGGCGTTGGCCACCAGGCTGCGGGCGAGCCCATGGAATTTACCGATCTCGGGATCGGCGCGCAACGTACGCGCATGCAGTTGATCCCCGTCGACCTCGAATCCAATGCCGGCCGGAAGCGGCTGCCGCAGCTTGCCTTTCGGGCCCTGGACTTCGACGACCCCGGGCTGCGTATCGATCTTCACGCCCTTCGGAATCGCAATTGGCTTCTTACCGATTCGTGACATGTCAATCACCACACATTGCAGAGCACTTCGCCACCGACACCGGCCTTGACCGCTTCGCGTCCGGTCATCACACCGCGCGATGTCGTGAGGATGCTCGTGCCGAGGCCCGCCAGCACATCGGGCACCTCGTCGCGTCCGAAGTAGACGCGGCGTCCCGGACGGCTGACGCGCTGGATGCCGCTGATCACTCGCTCGCCTCGAGGACCGTACTTCATGAACATGCGCAATTGCGCCTGCGGACGTTCGCCAGGCTGGGCCTCGAGTACTTTGAAACCCTGGATGTAGCCTTCGCTCTCGAGAATGCGCGCGATCTCGACCTTCAGCCGCGACGACGGCATTTCTACCCGAACGTGACGGGCAATGGTCGCGTTTCGGATGCGCGATAGCATGTCTGCGATTGGATCGGTCATTTCTTGACTCTCGTTTTAGTTTCCAGCTTCCAGCTTCCAGCTTCCAGCTTCCAGCGGCTTCCGTATTGAGCTGGCAGCTGGGAGCTGGCAGCTTCTTTCACCATGAACTCTTGGTTACTCCGGCGATGTCCCCTTCGAGCGCCAGCTTGCGGAAGCACAGACGGCACAGGGCGAACTTGCGCATGTAAGCGCGGGGACGTCCGCAGCGCTGGCAGCGATGCCGCAGCCGGATCTTGAACTTGGCCGGTTTGATTTCCTTCGCAACTTTGGCTGTTGTTGCCATTCTTTGAATCTCTCTTAATTGGGCCGGAACGGCATCCCGAGCAACTGGAGCAGCTTTCTCGACTCCTGGTCCGATTTCGCGGTCGTCACCACCGAGATGTTCATCCCGCGCGCCTTGTCGACCTTCATATAGTCGATCTCCGGGAACAGCAACTGGTCCTTGAGACCGAGCGTGTAGTTGCCGCGTCCATCGAAGCCGCGAGGGGAGACGCCGCGAAAGTCACGCACACGCGGCAGCGCGACCGAAATCAGGCGATCGAGAAACTCCCACATCCGCTCGCCGCGGAGCGTCACCATCGCGCCGATGGGCATACCCTTGCGGACTTTGAACTGCGCGATCGACTTCTTGGCGCGCGTTGTGACCGGCTTCTGCCCGGTAATCCGCGCGACTTCGTCGGCGCCGGTGTCGACGATCTTGGCGTTCTGCGTCGCTTCGCCGAGCCCCATGTTGACGACGATCTTCTCGATCTTCGGAATCGCCATCACGTTCGTGTAGCCGAACTCCTTCTTGAGAGCCGGCGCGACTTCCTTCTCGTAGCGATGTCTGAGGCGGCTCATTTGTCGACCACTCCCTCGCACTTGCGGCAAATACGTACCTTGCGGCCGTCGCCCAGGATCTTGCGGCCCAGGCGCGTCGGTTTCCCGCACTCGGGACAAACGACCTGCACGTTCGACGCGTGCAGTCCGGCTTCCCGCTCGACCAGCCCGCCTTTAATCTGTCGCTGCGGATTCGGCTTGGTGTGGCGCTTGATGACGTTCACGCCCTCGACCACCAGCCGGTTTTTCTCCGCCAGCACTTTCAACACCCGTCCTCGCTTCCCGCGATCTTTCCCGGTGATCACGATGACGTTGTCGTTCTTGCGAATCGGCGTTCCTAATCTGGACATGTCAGTTACCAGTTCCCAGTAGCCAGTTCCCTGTCGTCTCCAGTCTGGAAACTGGAAACTGGCAACTGGCAGCTTCTTTACAGCACCTCTGGCGCCAACGATATGATTTTCATGAACCGCCGCTCACGCAGCTCGCGCGCGACCGGACCGAACACGCGCGTGCCGATCGGCTCGTTCTGATCGTTGATGAGCACGGCGGCGTTCCGATCGAAGCGGATGTAGCTGCCATCCTTGCGCCGGTGTTCCTTGACGGTCCGGACGATGACCGCCTTCACGACCTGCCCCTTCTTGATGTTGCCGTCGGGAGTCGCTTCCTTCACCGAGGCGGTGATGATGTCGCCGAGCCGCGCATAGCGGCCGGTCGATCCGCCAATCGGATTGATCGCGGCAATCTTCCGCGCGCCGGAGTTGTCGGCCACGTCGAGGATCGATCGCATCTGGATCATGGCTAGATCTCCTTTGCTTTTTCGACGACGCGGGTGACAACCCAGCGCTTCCGGCGGCTCATCGGCCGGGTCTCGACAATCGCGACACGGTCGCCGACTTTGACGTCGTTCGACTCGTTATGCGCCAGAAACTGTGACGTTCGCTTCTGGGTCTTGCCGTAGAGCGCGTCGCGAATCTGCCGCTCGACGGCGACGACCACGCTCTTGTTCATCTTGTCGCTGACGACAACCCCGGTGACTTCAGATTTCGTTGCCATTTTTTGATCCGCGGAGCTTCGCCCCGCCTAGAAACTTTTTAGCCGGCCGCCTGCGCGGTCTGTTTTTCACGCAGCACCGTCTTGATGCGCGCGAGATCGCGTCGCAGCGCCTTCAGCTTGTGCGCCGCCTCGAGCTGTCCCATTGACTTCTGAATGCGCAGCCGGAACAACTGATCGTCCATGTCCTTGGCGCGATGCTCCAGTTCGTCGACCGCGAGATCGCGAATCTCGGCCACCTTCATGACGCCTGCTCCTCCGCGAACCGGGTCGCGAACCTCGTCTTGATCGGGAGCTTGGCCGACGCCAGGCGCATCGCCTTCCGCGCGTCAGCCTCGTTGATCCCTTCCATTTCGAACAGGATTCGTCCGGGCCGGACGACGCAGACCCACTCTTCCGGCGCCCCCTTGCCCTTGCCCATTCGCGTTTCCTGCGGCTTCTTCGTGATCGGCTTATCGGGAAACACGCGAATCCAGATCTTGCCGCCGCGCTTGATGAAGCGGGTCATCGCGACGCGCGCCGCTTCGATCTGCCGGGCGGTCATCCAGCACGGCTCGAGTGCCCGCAGTCCGTAGTCGCCAAACGACACGTCGGATCCGCGCCAGGCCTTGCCCGCCATCCGGCCGCGCTGCTGTTTCCGGTACTTGACCTTCTTCGGCATCAACATGATTGCTCGATCCTTGTCGCTTCCAGCTCCCAGCTCCCAGCTTGTCGGGCCTCGCTTCTTTCGCTGGAAGCGGGAATCCGGAAGCGGGAAGCTTCACTATCCTCGCGCGCCCGCCGGCCGGCGGGGAGCTCGATAATCCTCTTCGCGCCCGATACGCGGTACCAGGCGCTCACCTTTATAGAGCCACACCTTGACCCCGATCTGGCCGTAGGTGGTGCTCGCTTCGGCGAAGCCGTAATCGATGTCGGCTCTCAGCGTCTGCAGCGGCAACTGACCGTGCAGGTACCACTCGGAGCGCGCGATTTCCGCGCCGTTCAGCCGTCCGGACACCCGCACCTTGATGCCGCGGGCGCCGAACCGAAGCGCGGATTCAACCGCCTTGCGCATGGCGCGACGGAACGCGACGCGCTTCTCGAGCTGCATCGCGACTGACTCGCCGATGAGTTGCGCGTCGAGCTCGGGTTTCTGGATTTCCTGAATGTTGATGAACACTTCGCGGTTCGTCTTCTTCTGGATCTCCTGCTTCAGCTTGTCGACCTCGGTGCCTTTGCGGCCGATGATGATCCCGGGACGCGAGGTGTGGATATCGATCTTCAGCTTGTTCGCGGCGCGCTCGATTTCAATCTTCGACACACCGGCATGCGCGAATCGCGTCTTCAGCGTGTCGCGCAGCTTCAAGTCCTCGTGGAGCAGCTTCGAATAGTCCTTGTCGGCGAACCATCGCGACCGCCACGTCTTGTTGAATCCGAGCCGGAATCCGTGCGGATGTACTTTCTGACCCATAAGTCTCCGTTCGCTCTCAGCCTCAGGCCTTCGCCTTTTTCGCGCGGCCGCTCTTCGCCGCGGCCTTCTTCTTCGCCCCACCGGTCTTCGACCCGGTCTTTGCTCGTCCCTTCGCCGCCGCCTTCGGCTTCGGCTTCGCCCCACGCGGACGTTTCGGCGTGCTGGCGCTCGCGCGCGTCGCCTCGGCAGGCGCCGCCGCGCCTGTCTGTGCGGCAGGCGCCGGCGCTGTCTCGATGTGCAGCGGTCGCTCGGCGACCTGGACCGTGAGATGCGCGGTCCGTTTCAACACGCGGAAGGCACGGCCCATCGGGGCCGGACGAATGCGCTTCTGCGAGGGTCCCTGGTTGGCATAGCACGCGTTCACGTAGAGGCGTTCGACGTCGCCGCCGAATCCGTCCTTCTGCGAGGCGTTCGCGATGGCGGAGCGCAGCACTTTCTCGATATCGCGCGCGACGCCTTTACGCGCGAATCGCAGCGTCGCCAGCGCCGCGTTCACGTCACGCCCGCGAATCAGGTTCAGCACGAGGCCGGCCTTCTGCGCGGACGTCCGCACGTACTTCGCTGTTGCGTGGGCCTGCACTGCCATTAGCTACCTGCCTTCGGCGCACCGCCGCCGGCACCGGCACCAGCCGGCGCGCCTGCTGCCGCTACCGCCGCCGCCTTGTCGCTCTTGGTGGTGTGCCCCTTGAACTGGCGCGTCGGCGCAAACTCACCGAGCTTGTGCCCGACCATGTTTTCCGTCACATAAACCGGAATGAACTTGCGCCCGTTGTGCACGGCAATCGTGTGGCCCACCATCTCGGGGATGACCGTCGAGCGGCGCGACCACGTCTTGATGACCTTCTTCTCCCCGCCGCGGTTCATCACTTCCACTTTCTCGAGAAGTGGCACGTCGACGAAGGGACCTTTTTTCAGTGATCTGGACATAGCTACTTCGGCCTTCTCTGAACAATGAACCGATCGGTTGCCTTGCGGTTCCTCGTCTTGTATCCCTTGGTCGGCTGTCCCCACGGCGACACCGGGTGACGGCCGCCCGACGTCTTGCCTTCGCCGCCGCCAAGCGGATGGTCGACCGGGTTCATCGCGACGCCGCGCACGTGCGGCCGCTTGCCAAGCCAGCGGCTCCGGCCCGCCTTGCCGACCGAGACGTTCTCGTGATCGACGTTGCCGACCTGCCCGATCGTGGCAAGGCACTCGATGTTGATCTTCCGGATTTCACCCGACGGCATCTTGACCGAGGCGTAATCCCCTTCCTTCGCGACGAGCTGCACCGATGAGCCCGCGCTGCGAGCAATCTGCCCGCCCTTGCCCGGCTTCAACTCGACGTTGTGAATCTGGGTGCCGAGCGGAATGTTCTTGAGCGGAAGCGCATTGCCCGGAAGGATGTCGACGTTGTCGCCCGAGACGATCGTGTCGCCGACCTTCACGCCCGCCGGCTGAAGGATGTACCGCTTCTCGCCATCGGCATAGGTCACGAGCGCGATGCGCGAAGAACGATTCGGGTCGTACTCGATGGTCGAAACCGTCGCCGGAATTCCGCGCTTGTCGCGCTTGAAGTCGATGATCCGGTAATTGCGCTTGTGCCCGCCGCCGCGCCACCACGAGGTCAATTCGCCGTGGTTGTTGCGGCCGCCAGACTTGCGCAGCGGTTCGACGAGCGGCTTGTACGGCTCCGACGTGGTGACCTCGTCGAATACCTGCACCGTCTGAAACCGGCGACCCGGCGACGTCGGATTGTATTTTCTGATCGGCATCTTCGGTGATCCTTGCTTACGCTCCCTCGAGGAACTCCGGAATCTTTTCCCCCTCGCGGAGCTTCACATACGCCTTCTTCCAGTCGGAGCGCTGCCCGACGAATCGGCCCTGGCGCTTCATCTTGCCGTGCGAGATCGCCGTCCGCACCGCTTCGACCTTCGATCCCAGCAGCTTCTCGACGGCGCGCTTGATGTCGACCTTCGTCGCCGCCGGCGCGACCTCGAACACCAGCGTCCGGTTGCCCTCGCGGATGATCGTCGTCTTCTCGGTGACCAGCGGCCGTCTAATCACATCAGTCAGTTTCATGACGGTTCCCTACGCCAAGCTCTCTTGCAGCTTTTCTAACGCTTCGCGCGTCGCAATCACGTGCGCGGTGTCGATGATGTCGCGTGCGGTGACGCGCGCGGCGGCGACCAGGTGCACACCGTCGATGTTGCGCGCCGACAGCGTGAACTTCTCATCCGGCTTCACATCGATGACGAGGGCCTTGCCCGACACACCCCAACGCTTGAGCATTTCCGCCGTGCCCTTGGTTTTGCCATCCGCCGTCTCGAGCTTGTCGACGACGATCACGGCGCCGTCGGAGAGCTTCTGCGAGAGCGCCGCCCGAACCGCGCCGACCCGAACTTTTTTCGGCAACGAGAATTCGTAGCTGCGGGGCTGCGGTCCGAACACGGTGCCGCCCTTGCGCCAGAGAGGAGTCCGGCTCGAACCGACCTGCGGCCGCCCGGTGCCCTTCTGCTTGTACGGCTTCTTGCCGCCGCCGCTCACCAGCGCACGATTCTTCGTCGCGTGCGTGCCGCGCCGCTCTGACGCGTTCTCCTGGACCACCGAGGCCCAGATCAGATCCGCCTTGACGCGGCCGCCGAACACGTCGTCGTTGAGATCGATCGTGTCGACGGTTTTACCTTCAGAGTTCTGGATGTTGAGTTTCATTTCTTGCCTTTAGCCGCCTTGCTCGGTTTCTCCACCTGCGGCACCGCAATCTTCTTCGCCGCGATCGCCTTGCGGATCACCAGGTAACCGCCTGGCGCGCCGGGCACCGCTCCGTGCAGCACGAGCAGGTTGTTTTCGCCGTCGACCTGGACGACCTTCAGGTTCCGCACGGTGACGCGGTCACCGCCCATCCGGCCACCCGCGCGCATACCCTTCACGACGCGCGACGGATACGACGATGCGCCAATCGATCCGGGCGCGCGGTGGAACATCGAGCCGTGGGTGGCGGCGCCGCCGCGGAAGTGGTGACGTCGCACGACGCCCTGAAACCCTTTGCCGCGGCTGATCCCGATCACGTCGACGCGGTCACCGTTGTTGAACACCCCGGCGACAAGCACTTGATCGCCAGCCTTCAACGGCTCAGCGCCGGTGGCGAGCTTGACCTCGCGGCGCACACGCGTTGGCGGCACGCCGGCTTTCTTGAAATGACCTGCGATCGGCTTGCGCACGCGCGCCGGCTTCTCTTCGACCAGCCCGAGCTGCACCGCTTCGTAGCCATCCGTCGTCGGCGCCTTCGCCTGCACGACGATGCACGGGCCCGCCTTGATCACCGTCGCCGGCGACACCGTGCCGTCCTGCGCGAAGACCTGGGTCATGCCAACTTTTCTGCCGATGATTCCTGTCACCATGTGAGCTTCCAGCTTCCAGCTGCCAGCTTGCCGCAGCTTCCAGCTTCCAGCCTCCGCGCTCTCCAGCTGGGAGCTGGGAGCTGGGAGCCGGGAGCTTATTTGTGCTCTTTCCCGAATGCCTTGATCTCGACGTCGACACCCGCCGGCAAATCGAGCTTCATCAAGGCATCGACGGTTTGCGGCGTCGGTTCGAAGATGTCGATCAAGCGCTTGTGGGTGCGGAGCTCGAACTGCTCGCGCGACTTCTTGTCCACGTGCGGCGAGCGCAACACCGTCCACTTGTTCTTTTCGGTCGGGAGCGGAATCGGACCAGCCAGCCGCGCGCCCGTGCGCCGCGCCGTGTCCACGATCTCCGTCGTCGACTGATCGAGCACCCGGTTGTCGTACGCCTTCAAACGGATGCGGATCTTGTCGCTGAATGCGGTCGCCATCGTTTCTACCTTTTACCTTTTACCTTGTCTGCTTCACTCACTGCTCGCGGGGCCCCACCCCCGCGCGCTCGGGCCGCAGGCGCTTTCCCTTGTCCCTTTTACTTGCCCTGCACGCGCGCGACGACTTCTTCACTCACATTGCTCGGCGCCGGCTCGTATCGATCGAAGTGCATCGAGTAGGTCGCGCGCCCCTGCGTGCTCGAGCGCAGATCCGTCGCATAGCCGAACATCTCGGAGAGCGGAACGCGCGCGTTGATGATCTGTGAACCGCCGCGATCTTCCTGCGACTGAATCTGCCCGCGTCGGCTCGAGAGATCACCCATGACGCCGCCGAGATGCTCCTTCGGCACGACGACTTCAACCCGCATCATCGGCTCGAGCAGCACCGGCTTTGCTTTCTTGGCGGCATCCTGGAAGGCCATCGATCCTGCGATCTTGAACGCCATTTCCGACGAGTCGACGTCGTGATACGAGCCGTCGTACAACTCCACCCGCACATCGTCGACCGGATAGCCGGCGAGGACGCCGCGCGTGAGCGCTTCCTTGATCCCCTCGTCGACCGGCTTGATGTATTCCTTCGGAATCGAGCCGCCGGTGATCTTGTTCTCGAACACGTACCCGGAACCGGGTTCACCGGGATAGAGGTGAATCTTCGCGTGGCCGTACTGGCCGCGACCGCCGGTCTGCTTGGCGTACTTCATTTCGCCGTCCGCGGCGCGGGTCAGTGTTTCCTTGTAGGCAACCTGCGGCCGGCCAACCGTCGCCTCGACGTTGAACTCGCGCTTGAGGCGATCGACGATGATCTCCAGGTGCAGCTCTCCCATCCCGGCGATCACCACTTCGCCGGTCGCCTGGTCGGTCTTCACCCGGAACGTCGGATCCTCGGCCATCAACTTGCCGAGACCCTGTCCCAGCTTCTCCTGGTCGGCCTTTGTTTTCGGCTCGATCGCGAGCGAGATAACCGGTTCCGGGAAGTCCATCGACTCGAGTACGACGGCTTTCTTTTCGTCGCAGATCGTGTCGCCGGTGGACACGCTTTTCAGCCCGACCGCCGCGGCGATGTCGCCGGCGTAGACTTCCTTGATCTCTTCGCGCTTGTTCGCGTGCATCTTCAGCAGCCGTCCGAGGCGCTCGGACTTCTGCTTCGTCGAGTTGTAGACGGATGATCCGGCGGTCATGACGCCGGAGTAGACGCGGATGAACGTCAACTGACCGACAAACGGGTCGGTCATGATCTTGAACGCCAACGCGGCAAACGGCGCATCGTCGGACGCGGGCCGCTCGACAATCGTTTCCGGTCCCTTGTTCGGATCGAAGCCGATGATGGGCGGCACGTCGACCGGAGACGGGAGATAGTCGACAACGGCATCGAGCAGGGGCTGGACGCCCTTGTTCTTGAACGCCGACCCGCAGATGACCGGCACGAATGCCGGCTCCGCCTTGTCGCCGGTGCTGTGCACCGAGCTGTTCACGCGCTTGCGAAGCGCGGCCCTGATTTCATCTTCGCTGATCTCTTCGCCGTGCAGGTACTTTTCGAGGAGCTTGTCGTCGGCTTCGCTGACCTTTTCAATCAGCTGCTCGCGATAGTGCTTCGCCTCGTCGAGCATGTTTGCCGGAATCTCGCCAACGATATAGTCGGCTCCCATGGTCTCGTCTTTGTACGTGATGGATTTCATCCCGACGAGGTCGACGACGCCAAGGAACCGATCTTCGCTGCCGATGGGGAGCTGAATCGCGACCGGATTGCCGCCAAGCTTGCTGATGATCTGATCGAACGTGCGCTTGAAGTCCGCGCCGATGCGGTCCATCTTGTTGACGAAGCAGATCCGCGGCACGCGGTACTTGTCGGCCTGGCGCCAAACGGTTTCCGACTGCGGCTCGACGCCCGCGACGGCATCGAACACCGCGACCGCACCATCGAGCACGCGCAGCGACCGCTCGACTTCGGCGGTGAAATCCACGTGGCCCGGCGTATCAATGATGTTGATCCGGTGCTCGCGCCAGAAACACGTCGTCGCCGCCGACGTGATCGTGATCCCACGCTCCTGTTCCTGCTCCATCCAGTCCATGACCGCGGTGCCTTCGTGCACTTCGCCGATCTTGTACGTGATGCCCGTGTAGAACAGGATCCGTTCCGTCGTCGTTGTCTTGCCGGCATCGATGTGCGCCATGATGCCGATGTTCCGCGTCCGATTAAGTGGTGTTTCTCTTGGCATTTATTTCAAGCTGCCAGCTTCCAGCCGTCAGCTTCCAGCTCGTTCTTACCCGTTCCTTCGTTCAGTCCCCACCAGCCATCGCTCCCGTCATTAGCTGGAAGCTGGGAGCTGGAAACTGGGGGCTGATTACCAGCGATAGTGGGCAAACGCTTTGTTCGCCTCGGCCATCCGGTGCGTGTCCTCGCGCTTCTTCACCGCGCCGCCGCGCAGGTTGGCGGCGTCGAGCAACTCGTTCGCGAGTTTTTCCTCCATCGTCTTGCCGTCGCCCCGCGAACGCGCGAAACCAACCAGCCAGCGGATGCTCAGCGACAGGCGGCGGTTCGGATTCACTTCGACCGGCACCTGGTAGTTCGAACCGCCGACGCGACGTGATTTCACTTCGAGCGCCGGCTTGACGTTCTCGACCGCCTTCTTGAACACCTTGAGCGGATCGTCGCCCGTCTTCTCCTGGATGGAGGCGAGCGAGCCATACATGATCTGCTCGGCGGTGCTGCGCTTCCCGTCCCGCATCAGTGTGCTGATGAACTTGGTGACGAGCGCGCTGCTGTAGAGCGGGTCGAGAGGAACTTCGCGTTTCGGTATTTCTCGTCGTCGTGGCATATGTCAGTTCCCAGTGACTAAGACTTCGGGCGCTTCGCGCCGTACTTCGATCGACCTTGCTTGCGACCCTGAACGCCAACCGCATCGAGCGTTCCGCGAACGACGTGATAGCGCACGCCCGGCAGATCCTTGACGCGGCCGCCGCGAATCAGCACCAGTGAGTGCTCCTGCAGGTTGTGGCCGACGCCCGGGATGTAGGTGGTCACCTCGATACCGTTAGTCAGCCGCACGCGCGCCACTTTTCGCAGCGCGGAGTTCGGCTTCTTCGGCGTCTGCGTGAAGACGCGGACGCAAACACCGCGCTTCTGCGGGCTGTTCTGAAGCGCAGGGCTCTTGGTCTTGGTGAGGACCTTGTCGCGGCCCTTGCGAACAAGCTGGCTGATCGTCGGCACGGTTCGGACAACTCCAGTCGCGCGCCCGGCGCACGCGAAAAAATGAACACGCGACAGCCGCGCGCACGATTCCTCGTGACGCGCCATCGTTTGAGTGTTCCAGGCCTCAGGAACCGCAAGACGGTCCGGCACCTGGAACTGACTTACCCTATAAAGTTGTTAATGCGGTGTCCGTTCGGACAACCTGGTACGCCCCGCCGCACTGCGGGTCGCTTCGTGATGTCTTGCCCTAGATAGGGTGTCCTAGGGCCGACCAGAACCTTGCAAAGATAACAGAATGGCAACAATTAATGCAAGGGCCCACGCCCCGAAAAGGGGGCCTCGCTCACTCCGAAAACGGGCTCCAGGGGCCGAAGTCGCAACCAGGTCGGCGGGACGGCCAGCAACAGCAAAAACAGCTGAGGTAGCCGGATTTCGTCGCAAATCCGTTTCTATTTAAGGCTGCGGGCCAGCTGATGAACAAATAGCCCTGTGTCGGTCACTACCCCCATCGTCTGGGCCGAACCCCTGTCCACGAGTTTGGTTACCACGGACGGGTTGATGTCGACGCACACGACCTTGATCCACGACGGCAGCATGTTCCCGACTCCAATCCCGTGCAGCATCGTTGACAGGATGACGGCAATGCCGACGTTGGCGAGCGCCTCGGCATAGCGGTCCTGTGCTTCGACAAGATCCATGATCGTGTCGGGCAGCGGACCGTCATCACGAATGCTGCCGGCGAGCACGTATGGCACGTTGTGCTTGACCGATTCGAACATGATCCCGGACGTGAGGAGGCCCGAGGCGACTGCTGGCCCAATTCCGCCGGCGCGGCGAATCGCGTTGATGGCACGCATGTGATGACGATGCCCGCCTTCGACCGGAACGCCAGTCTTGAGACTGATCCCAAGTGAGGTTCCGTACAACGCCCCCTCGATGTCGTGCACGGCCAGCGCATTGCCCGCCAGCAGCACGTCGACGTACCCCCGCCGGATCAAATCGCAGAAGTACGCCGCCGCCCCGGTGTGCACGACGACCGGCCCCACAACGAAGGCGATTCGTCCGCCTCCGTTCTTGACGTCCCGGATCATGTCCGCGATGCGCTCGACGCTGGTTTCAACATGACGTTCCGAAGAAATGCCGCCGGTCATGAACGCAAAGCCATGACGATCGCGTTCGCGAAATTCAGGGGTGACACGGATGCCGTCCAGAAAACACACGACGGGATCTCCAACCCGCAAATCGCGGAGTTTGCGACACGTCGCGCGACCGTTTTCAATGACGATGGCCGCGTCCATTCGCTGGCGCTCGACCTCGAGCCACTGCCCGCGATGGCGGACCGACGTCCGGTGATTACTGGTGGAATAGAAGTCGTCGGGCGCGCAGCCGTCGCTCGGCGCGGGTTGAAGCGCCGCATCGCTCTCGACTGACGTTCGGCACCCGAAGGTCAGGAGTTCTTCGAGCAGGCCCTGCATCGCCTGCCGGTCCGGCGCCGCAACGCGCATCTGCAGACGGGAAAAGTCGTTGTTGGTGCGGCCGATCGTGAAATCGAGAACTTCGAAGGTGCCGCCGTGCTTGACCACCGAATCGAAGATCTCCGTCATCAGACGGGAGTCGATCAGGTGGCCTTCGGTTTCGACGATTTCGGTCGTGGAGTGTCCGGTTGTCACGTGTCAGCGCTCAAATGACAGGGACAGGACCGCCTCCAGGCCCTGCCCCTCGTCATTAGCGCTTTATTCTAGCGCTTCAGCTTCTCGCCTATGTCTTCGATGGCTTCTCCGACTTTGCGGCGGCCACGTCCGAACCCTTCCTGAACGTCGCCGGCGGCTTCGTCAGCCACCCCTTCATCGTGAAGCCGCTGGTCGTCGGTCAAATCGCCCGTCGCCTGCTTGATCTTGCCCTTGATCTGGTCGGCCTTGCCATCGATCTCGTCTTTGTTCATCGTTTTTTGCCTCCGGAGCACAACTACTTCAAGAAGCGGTGCGTCAGCCATATCGCGGCCCGCGGCCGACGGCTGGCTTTGCTGTAAATTGAAGGGGATTCGATGAAGCAGGAGCATCCATGAACGTCCGAGTGTTCGTTGCTGCCGCACTAATCGGCGCACTCTCTCTACCTTTCGCAGCCGAAGAGCGCATCAATTCCGACCTCAACTCCCGCATTCGCGAAGAAGGCATGCAGCAATCGCAGCTCATGCGAACGCTGCACTTTCTCACTGACGTGTACGGTCCGCGATTGACGGGCTCGCCCAGTCTGAAGGCCGCGGGTGAGTGGGTGGTCAAGACGATGGAAGGGTGGGGGATGAAGAACGCCCGCCTCGAGCCTTGGGATTTCGGACATCCCGGGTGGACCAATGACCTCGCTTGGGGCGCGATTACCTCGCCGGTGAAGGACTCGCTCGTGCTCGAGGTGCTCGCATGGACGCCAGGGACCAAAGGGATCGTGCACGGCAAAGCCGTGAACATCGTGATTCCGGAACAACCGACAGCCGATGAACTCGCCGCCTATCTCGGCACGGTGAAAAGCAAGGTGCGCGGCGCGATCGTGATGGTCGGCAAACCACGTGTCGTCCCCGTTAACATCACACCCGCCCCTAAACGGAACACCGATGAAGACGTGAAAGCTCGATACAACCCCAACAATCCGAATGCAGGCCAGCGCGGCCGCGGGCGTGGCCGCGGCCAGCAGGAGCCCAGACCTGGAGCGCTCCCGGCGCGTGAGCTCGCGCAGCAGATCGACCAGTTTCTCGTCGACAACGGCGCGCTCGTGCGCGTCAACGATGCCGGCCGCGAACACGGTCAGATCATCGCGTTCGACAACAGAACCTACGACATCACCAAAGCGGTTCCCACCGTGGTGGTGCGCAACGAAGACTACGGGCGGATCGCACGGATTCTCGATGACGGTGTGCCGGTCGAACTCGAGTTCAACATCGTCAATCGCACCTACCCAGAAGGGCGCACGGCTTACAACACCATCGGCGAGATTCCAGGCACCGACAAGAAGGACGAGGTCGTGATGCTCGGCGGGCACCTCGATTCGTGGCACTCGGCGACTGGCGCGACCGACAACGCAATTGGGTGTTCGATCATGCTGGAAGCGGTCCGGATCCTGATGAAACTGGGCGTTCAGCCCCGTCGGACGATTCGTGTGGCGCTGTGGAGTGGTGAAGAGGAAGGAATCCTCGGCTCGCAGGCCTACGTGAAGGAACACTTCGGTTCGTTTGAAGCCCCGAAGCCTGAGTACAACAAGCTGGTCGCCTATCTCAACATCGACACCGGGACGGGCCAGCTGCGAGGGGCGAGCGTGTTCGGTCCCGCACCCGCGGCGGCCACGTTACGGGAGATCCTCGCGCCGTTTCAAGATCTCGGAATCTACGGTGCAAGTACGAGCAGCAGCCGCGTCGTCGCGGGCACCGACAGCACGGCGTTCAACAACGCGGGCCTGCCGGGGATCAGCTTCCAGCAGGATCCGATCGAATACAACACGCACACGCATCACACGAGCCTCGACACGTACGAACGCGTGATCGAAGCGGATGTGAAGAAGGCCGCCGTCATCGTCGCCTCGACGATCTACCACTTGTCGATGCGCGAGGAGATGCTCGCGCGATTTACCGCTGCGGAGATGCCCGCGCCTCCCGCACCCCGCGTGCCGGGACAGTAAAAGGGACGAAAACCCTTTACCTTTTGCCTTTTCCCTTTTACCTTTCCCTTTACCAATGTTCTGTGGAGACAAATTATGAAGATGGCGAAATGGCTGATCGTGGGCGCCGCGTGCCTCAGCGCCACGGCGCTGGCCGCGCAGCAGCCCGCCTCGACCGCAACGACACAGTCGCCCGCCACGAGTGGTGCCGCGACGGTCCCGCTCAATGCACCGATCCCGTTCGACTCGCAAGTCACGACCGGGCAGTTTTCCAACGGCCTGCGGTATTACATCCGAAAAAACAAAAAGCCTGAGCAGCGCGCCGAGCTGAGGCTGGTCGTCAACGCCGGATCGATTCTCGAAGAAACCGATCAGCGCGGGCTTGCGCACTTCGTCGAGCACATGGCCTTCAATGGCACGAAGCACTTCCCGAAACAGGAAACCGTGAAGTTCCTGGAATCAATCGGCATGCGCTTCGGACCAAGCGTCAATGCCTTCACCAGCTTCGATGAAACCGTCTACATGCTCGAGGTGCCGACGGACAAACCTGACGTCCTCGACAAAGCGTTTCTCATCCTGGAGGACTGGGCGCATAACGTGTCATTCGATGCCGCCGAAATCGACAAAGAGCGCGGCGTCATCACCGAGGAGTGGCGGCTTCGCCGCGGCGCCGGCGCGCGGATGCAGGACAAGCAGTTTCCGATTCTCTTCAAAGGCTCGCGCTATGCCGAACGTCTGCCGATCGGCGACATGGAGGTGGTCCAGAGCTTCAAGCACGAGCGGCTGAAGAAGTTCTACGAGGACTGGTATCGACCCGAGCTGATGGCGGTGGTTGCGGTCGGCGACTTCGACAAGGCAGCTATCGAGACGCTCATCAAGAATCATTTCGAAACGATCCCGAAGTCGCCGGCAACGAAACTGCGGCCGGCCTACAACGTACCGGAACAGCCAGGGACGCTCTACGCAATCGCCACGGACAAGGAGGCGTCGGGGACCAGCGTCGCCGTGTACTCGAAAATGCCAGCCCGCGAGCAGACGACAGTCGGCGCCTATCGGCAGGGCATCGTCGAACGGCTTTTTGCGGGAATGCTGTCGACGCGGTTTTCGGAGATGGCACAGAAGCCTGACGCGCCGTTCCTCGGGGCGGGTGCCGGACGCGGACAGTTCGTGCGATCGCTCGAGGTGTCAACGCTGAGCGCAGGCGTGAAAGAGGACGGCGTCGAACGGGGACTCGACGCACTGTTCACCGAGGCGCTTCGAGTCGAGAAGTTTGGCTTCACCGCGACGGAACTGGATCGCATCAAGACCAACATCATGCGCGGGCTCGAGCGCGCCGTCACAGAGAAAGAGAACACCCCGTCGGCTTCTCTCGCCGACGAGTACGTGCGGAACTTCACCGAGAAAGAGCCGAGTCCCGGCATCGATTACGAAATGGGCCTGCATGCCCGGTTCCTGCCGCAGATCACCCTCGCTGAGGTGAACGCACTCGCGAAGCAATGGGCTCCCGACAAGAATCGCGTGGTAATGGTCAATGCGCCCGAGAAGGCTGGCCTGACGATCCCTGACGAGACCAAGCTTGCCGGCGTAATTTCATCCGCAACTGGAAAAACCCTGACGGCGTACGTCGATACGGTCGGAACGCAACCGCTCATGGAGAACGCGCCGGCGCGTGGAGAGATCGCGAAGACCACGACAAAGGAGTCGTTCGGGATTACCGAGTGGGAGTTGAGTAACGGCGTCAAGGTCGTGCTGAAGCCGACGACGTTCAAAGAGGACGAGATCCTGTTCCAGGCGTTCAGCCCTGGCGGCACCTCGCTGGCACCGGACAACGACTTCATTTCGGCACAAACCGCGGCACAGGTCATTGCCAACGGCGGTGTTGGCAAGTTCAGCTCGGTCGAGCTTCGCAAAATGTTGACCGGCAAAGTGGCGTCTGCCCGGCCGTTCATCGGCGAACTCGAGGAAGGAATACGCGGAAGCGCATCGAAGAAGGATCTCGAAACGATGTTTCAGTTGATCTACCTGTCGTTCACGCAGCCTCGCGCCGATGCCGATATTTTCAAGGTCATGACGACGACGACCAAGTCGCAGCTCGCCAACCAAAAGAACACGCCCGAGTATGCGTTTGCCAGCGCGCTGAATTCCATCCTCAGCCAGGACCATCCGCGTGCGCGGTTGATGACGCCAGAGATGGTCGACCAGATGAATCTGGACAAGTCACTCGCGTTCTACAAGGACCGCTTCAGCGACGCAAGCGACTTTACGTTCGTATTCATCGGGAGTTTCGATCTCGACACGATGAAACCGCTGGTGACTCAGTATCTGGCGGCTCTTCCTGCCACGCACCGGAAGGAAACGTGGAAGGATGTCGGCATCAAGAGACCGACCGGCGTGATCGAGAAACGCGTCGAGAAAGGGCTTGAACCGAAGAGCCGGGCGGAACTCGTGTTCTCGGGCGCTTTTCCCTACACCCAGGAACAACGCGTCGCTATCCGCGCGATGGCCGAGGTGCTCCAGATTCGCTTGCGTGAGTCGCTTCGTGAAGACCTTGGTGGAACCTACAGCGTGTCGGCGTCCGCCGGCTATTCGAAGATTCCGCGTCAGGAGTACTCGGTCACAATCGCGTTTGGTTGCAGCCCGGATCGCACCGATGAATTGGTCAAAAGCGTGTTCAAGGAAATCGAGCAGTTGAAGACGGACGGGCCGACTGACAAGCAAGTTGCCGACGTCAAGGAAACGTTCCTGCGCGATCAGGAAACGAACATGAAGCAGAACGGATATCTGCTGGCCCAAATCGGCTCGCGGTACCAGTACGGCGAAGATCTGACCAGTCTCTTCAACCTGGCCGACTACTACAACAAGCTCGACGCGGCCACGGTCCGAGAAGCCGCACGTCAGTATCTGAAACCCGAGAATGTCGTGAAAGTGGCGTTGTTCCCGGAAAAGGTCGCGGCGCCGGAGCCGATGCCAGTCCCCGCTCTCACAACCTCCCGCTGAACAGATCGTAGGGTAAACTCCTCCAGCCTTTGGAGGAGTTTACTCATGCCTCGCGCCAGATTTCGGCTGCTCCGCACGGCAACAGCGCTTGCCCTTCCGTTTACGATCGCAGTGGCGTTCGACCGCACGGCCGTCCGCTCCCAGACGTCTCAGGCGAAATCCTCCATCGATGCTGACATTCTGAACGGTCTCTCGTGGCGCAGCATTGGCCCGCTGCGCGGCGGACGATCGCTGGCGATCTCGGGCGTGAAGGGTCGGCCGCGCGAGGGCTACTTCGGCACGACGGGCGGAGGACTCTGGAAGACGACCGACGGAGGGCAAGCGTGGTTCCCCGTTACCGACGGACAGATCCATAGCTCGTCGGTCGGCGCGTTGGCCGTATCCGAGTCGAACCCGGACATCGTCTTCATCGGTATGGGCGAGTCGTGTATCCGGGGCAACATTCAGCCGGGCGACGGCGTTTACAAGTCCACCGATGCGGGAAAAACGTGGACGCATGCTGGCTTCGCTGCCTCGCAGGCGATTTCGAAGATCCGGATTCATCCAACCAATCCTCAGATTGTCTACGTCGCATCCTTCGGCCGCTACGGCGCTCCAAGCGATGAGCGCGGCATTTTCAAAAGCACCGACGGCGGCACGACCTGGCGACGAACGCTGTTTCGCGACGCCAAGACCGGTGGCGTCGACATCGCGATCGATCGACACAACCCGAATGTGATGTTTGCGGCGCTGTGGGAGGCCTACCGCGTCGAGTACCAGATGTCGAGCGGCGGCCCAGGGAGCGGCCTGTTCAAATCTACCGATGGCGGTGAACACTGGACCGAGATTACCCGCAACCCCGGACTCCCTCGCGGCGTCGTCGGACGGATCGGCGTCGCCGTCTCCGGCGCCGACGCCAATCGGATTTACGCGATCGTCGAGAACGAAAACGGCGGGCTGTTCAGCTCCGATGACGGCGGCGGGACGTGGAAAGCCGTCAACGAAGGTCGCAATCTGCGACAGCGCGCGTTCTACTACACGCATGTGACCGCGGATCCGAAGGACAAGGACACGGTTTACGTCCTGAACGTCGGTACGTTCAAGTCAACAGACGGCGGAAAGACGATGATGAACTTCGCCGGCGGCGATTCCCACGATTTGTGGATTGATCCCGACGATACGCAGCACATCCTGCATGCCAGCGATCAGGGAGGTGCGGTTAGCTTCAACGCCGGTTCGCCGCAGCGGACCTGGACCTCGCGCGATTACGCGACCGGCCAGTTCTACCACGTTGCGACAACAGTGCACGTCCCCTATCACGTCTGCGGCGCGCAACAAGACAGCAGTACGATTTGCGTGCCGAGCGACACCTATCTGCCATCAGATAATCCGGCTCAGTCAGGAGCAGGACGTGGCCGTGGCGCACTCGGGCGGGGTGGTGCGGGTGGACGGGGTGGTGCCATTCCCGCAACCTACGGCGCCGGCGGATCGGAGCCAGGCTACATCGCACCCGATCCGAAAGACCCGGACGTCTTCTACTCCGGCGGTAACAACGGATCGTTCCTCATCCGATTGAATCGCCGAACCGGCGAGTCGCGCGAGGTGAGCCCGTACCCGCGCATGTTCTCCGGCGAACCATCGAGTGCGCTGGTCGAACGCTGGCAATGGACCTATCCCATCATCTTTTCGCCGGTCGATCCAAATGTCCTCTACACGTCGTCGCAGCACGTCTGGAAGACGACCAATGGCGGTCAATCGTGGGACCGGATCAGCGGCGATCTCACACGGCACGATCCGAAGACCCTGGGCGAGTCGGGCGGACCGATCACCAAGGACATGAATGCGCCGGAGGTCTACGCAACGGTTTTCGCGCTTGGCCCGGGCAAGACTGACGTCAATGTGTTGTGGGCCGGCTCGGACGATGGCGTGGTCAGCGTGACGCGTGATGGTGGGAAAACGTGGTCGACTGTGACGCCGACGGAGATGCCGGAATTCGGCCGAGTGAGCCAGATCGATGCCTCCATGTTCGATGCTGGTTCGGCCTACATCGCGGTAAAGAGACCTCTACTTGACGATTTGAAGCCATACATCTTCCGAACGCACGACTTTGGTCGCACGTGGACACGCATCACCAACGGACTTGGCCCGACCGATTACGTCCACGTCGTCCGAGAAGATCCGACGCGTCGCGGCCTCCTGTATGCCGGTACCCAGCACGGTGTCTACATATCGTCGGACGATGGCAATCTGTGGGAACCGTTGTCGCTCAATCTTCCTGACGTGCAGATCTCGGATCTCATCGTCGAAGACAACGACCTCACGGTAGCGACACACGGACGCGGTTTCTACATCCTCGACGACATCGCGCCGCTGAGGGAGGCACGAGCGATTTCAACCGGGTCCGCTGCGCACCTGTTCAAACCGGCAGATGCAGTCCGCGGAGCAGGACCGGTCACCATTTCTTATCTCTTGAAACAACCAGCAAAGGACCTGCGGATTGAAGTCCTCGACAGCAAGGGAACCGTCGCATTCTCAATTGCCGGCGCTGCTGCCGACGCCGGAGGCCGCGGACGTGGCCGCGGCCAGCAACCGTCAGCACAAGCTGAAAGTGCAGATGCCTCGACCGAGCAGCCGGCACCCGGTGGTCGAGGACGAGGTGGTCCGCCAACGACGTCGATGGCCGCGGGCCTCAATCGTACGACGTGGAATCTCGAGTATCCGGGACCGACGACGTTCCCCGGCATGGTGTTGTGGGGAGCCACGACGAGCGGGCCGTCTGCACCGCCAGGGAACTATCAAGTGCGCCTGACGGTCGATGGCAATAGCCAGACACAGACGCTACTCGTCAAGCGTCATCCGCTGCGAAGCGTCACGGAGGGGGATCTCCAGGAACAATTCGATCTCGGTATCCGGATTCGGGACAAGGTCACGGAGGCGAACAATGCCGTGATCCTCATTCGCAACGTCAAACAACAAGTGAAGGATCGGCTGGCGAAGTCCAACGATGCGCAGCTTGCTGATGCCGCCGGTCGATTGACTGCCAACCTCTCAGCGGTGGAAGAAGCCATCTATCAAGTGAAGAACCAGAGCAACCAGGATCCGCTGAACTTTCCGATCAAGATCAACAATCGAATCGCATCGCTGCTACGCGCAGTCAACACCGGCGACGGCAAACCGATCGCGAGCATCGAGCCGATCTTCCAGGACCTGATCGCCGAGTTGAAAATGCAGACGGACAAGATTCAACAGATCCTTGCCACTGACCTGCCCGCCTTCAACAAGGATGCAGCGAGGCTCGGGTTGGATGCGGTATCTGCAAAAAAATGATGGGTACCACGCCCGGTCACACTGCGACTGTGTCTTCGAGATAAACAGGAGAAAAGAGAACTGAGGATCGTTTTGTTTGTTCCTCCCTTCTCCGTTCTCCTGTCATTAGATGCAGCCTTGCTGACCTGCCCGCTTTCAATAAGGATGCAGCGAGGCTCGGGTTGGATGCGGTATCTGCAAAAAAATGACGGGCACCACGCACGGTCACACTGCGACTGTGTCTTCGCGATAAACAGGAGAAAAGAGAAGTGAGGATCGTTTTATTTGTTCCTCCCTTCTCCGTTCTCCTGTCATCTTTTAAGAGCCGCCTCCTTTTCTCTTCCCCCATGTAGGTGGCGGCGGTTCCGTGGTCTTGCGATCGACCGGGCTCGCCTTCAGCAGGTGCATCGCCTCCTCGACCGCGCGTTCGAGCTGCGGGTCGTGGCCGGCGATTACGTCCTTCGGAAAGTTTTCCACATCAATGTCGGGTGCGACGCCTTCGTTCTCGACTGCCCACTTCCCGTCGCGCGTGAAGAAACCTCCGCGCGGCGCGATCATCGATCCGCCATCGACGAACGCCGGTGTATCAGCAGTGTGCACGAGTCCGCCCCACGTGCGCTTGCCGACAACTGGACCGATCTTCCTCAGCTTGAACATGTAGGGCATCAGGTCGCCGCCCGAGCCCGCCATCTCATTGATGATCATGACCTTCGGTCCCCAGATGCCGGCTGACGGACTGGTGAAGGGATAGCGATCACCGGCGACGTTGTTGAAGTAGCCATCGAATTGGCGCCCCAACAGATCGACGATGTAGTCGGCCGCGGAGCCGCCGCCGTTGTAACGCTCGTCGATGATCGCGCCGGACTTGTCCTGTTGCGCGAAGTAGTAGCGATTGAAGCTGCTGTAGCCCGGCTGACCGGTGTTCGGCAGGTAGACGTAGGCGAGCTGACCGTTCGACAGCTTGTCGACAAGACGACGATTCGATTCCACCCACGCGCGCGTCCGCAGCGTTTGCTCGCTCGGCACCGGAACGACGGTCACCATCCGCGCGCCTTCCATTGCCGGCTTGCTATTGACTGTCAACGCCGTCTGCCGTCCCGATGTCCCATCGAGCAACCGATAGATGTTGTCCGGTGCTTTCAGCTCGACGCCGTTGATCGCGACGATGTAGTCACCGACCGAGACGTTGACGCCGGGAGCGGCGAGCGGCGCGCGCAGTTCGGGATTCCAGCTCTCGGTGTCGTAGATCTTCGCAATCTTGTAGCGGCCGCTGTCAATCGTGAAGTCCGCGCCCAGCAGGCCGCCAATCGATGGCGGCACCTCGGGCATGTCGCCGCCACGCACGTAGGAGTGGCCGATCGCGATCTCGGCTCCCATGTTGTCGAGGAGGTAGTTCAAGTCGGCACGATGATTTGCGTACGGGAGAAGCTGTCCGTACATCTCTTTCATCTTCGGCCAGTCGGCACCGTGCGTGTTCGGGACGTACAGGTAATCCCGCTGGTTGCGCCACCCTTCGTTGAAGATCTGTTTGAATTCCTCCTTCGGCTCGAGATACATCCGCAGTGTCGCGTTGACTCGACCTTGACCGGCCTGCGGCGCGGACGTCGCATCGACCAGGAAGAGGTTGACGGCCGGTGCCGCATCGGCCGCGCCGCCCTGTCGCCCCCGGCCACCGCCACCGCCGCCGGTGCGATACAGAAGCTTGCACCCATCGGCGCTGAGATCGTATTCAACAGCCCCGCCCACGAACGTCGATCCCCGGCGGTCGCTGACACGGTATCGCTGCAGCGCATTACCACCGCCGACGCCGCCGCGCCCCTGGGAACCGGGCGCCGCTTCGAGGTAGAACACCGTTCCGGCAACACCGGCGCGAAGTTCCGAGTACTGCCGTTCAGGAACGCCCTCGACCGAGATGATGCGCTGCTGCAGCCCCTCGAAATCGATCTGAACCGTCACCGGCGTTCGCGGACGTGGAGAAGCGGCGGACTGATCGCTCGGAGATTCCTGGCTGCCTTCACTGCCGGCTTGCCCGGGGCCACCGCGACGCGCCGTGCATGCATTCGGTGTTGGAGCTGGTCCCGACGGACGATTGCCAACGCCGGCGTCCTCGTCACTCTCGGGCAGGAGGGGACTCGGTTCTCCCTTCTTTAAAACGGCCAGATACAGTCCGAAGTTTTCTTCGCGATCGTACGAGGTC
>Ga0310904_10000007_pt1 | contig 38688 bp, 46 predicted proteins | sample C48D1metaG_FD_203746 | JGI IMG/M metagenome (GOLD analysis project Ga0310904, IMG submission 203746) | Lab incubated soil microbial communities from West Virginia University Organic Research Farm, Morgantown, WV, United States - C48D1 | ecosystem: Environmental > Terrestrial > Soil >... | reverse complement strand
TTCCTTAGGCAATTCTTCATGAGCTTCATTTGCTATAAGAATTACGAAATAACCAACAGAAGTGGGCACACGCATAGTTTCAGTGTCGTAAACTGATTTTGCAATCGGAAATTCTGATACATCTTGCTCTAATGCAAAAGATTTGTTATCAACATTCAATACTATTGCTAGTATGATTGAAATCATGGACGCAGAAATGATAAAAATGTTTTTGCAGGACTTTTTCATTTTCAAAGGCCTAGTTACTAACAGCAATAGTCCTTTATTTTTAAATTTTCCGATTCCGTGAGTTCCATATTGTAATATTATCAACGTAATCAATTCTGGAGAAAGTAGTGTTATTGAAATATAGCTATATCAAATTTGACGATTATGAAAAATATAAAGTGATTCCTTTTATTGAGTAATAGGACATGATTTCTCTTTATGATGAGTGTTTTTCATTCCAATGTGTCACAAACTCTTCAATATTGCCTTCGAACTCTTCCTTGGAGCGTATTAGAAATGAGTGTCCAAATTCCCAACCTAACCTATCACATGTTTTACATTCATTTTCATAATTGGAAGTATAGCCATGAGCTTCACCTACAATACATCTCGAAGGACTGTCAAGCTTAAAGTACCATTTCCACCATTGCAAAGAAAATGGAAATGGAAAACCTACCTCTGCTAGAGCCTTAACTTTATTTGCCCAGTTGGGTGTAATCTCAACAAAATTTAGACTTTTTAATATCACTTTTTGATCCATTGCTACGATATATCAATAGACTGACATTATTAAATATTAATTTGGATTCTCGACATTTGCTAGAAGTCGGTCTAATATGCGTATTATCTCTATAACTTTGTTATCGGATAAAATTTACGTTCTAAGCCAAAATATCATACATCAACATCAAGAAATGAGTTTTGAATCTCATTTCAGCAGAATCTCATCTTTTCTCTCATGAGAATACATCAGATGTATTCCGAATATCATGATCGATATAGCGATGATCTGATTTATTGTTATCAGTTCATGTAAAAATATTATTGCAAATACAAGCCCGAACACCGCAGATAGGCTCAGCAATGATGACGCCTTAATAACTCCAATTATTTTTATGCTGTGCAGGTATAGATAAAGCGATATCGCAAATCCAAAAACACCTGTCAGAATAATTGGAACCAATTGCTCACTTCGCAAATTGAAAGGTATTCCGAATACGAAAACTATTCCTAGCATAATAGAGCCCCCAATCAACGCCTTTAACTGAATCAACTTTGACACATCAATCCGCCTAACTATATTTTTCGAAATATTATTGTCGAATCCCCAAATCATTGTTGATAATATTACGAATACATTACCAATATTCAACTTGAATACAGAACTATTAAAATCAAGACTTGTTGTCACCAGGAAAACGCCACTTAGGATCAGTGTTACTGCAATATAGCCTATAGGTCTCAATCTTTCTTTAAAAATAAGTAGTGCGAATAAAATTGAAAAAACAGTTTCCCCATTTGCAAGGAGGGAGGTGTCAGCAGCTGTACTGAGTTTTAACCCAACAAAGAAAATAATAGGAGCAATTGTTGCGCCTGCTATTGCGCTTATTAAAATGAGGCCGTAATACTTCATTGTGATTCTTGATCGCGCACGCGAGGCAGCAGGAGTAAAAAAAAGTCCAGCGATTAGGTAAATTAATGAAGAAAGCACAGAAGGGTCTATTGTTGAGAGCATAGGTTTTGCCAGAGTAGAAACCCCTCCGAATAGAATTGCAGCGACAATCGCCGATAGATAACCTATGATTAAATTGGAACTTATCCATTTAATATTAATCAACTTTTTTCTTGCATCCATCACGGATACTTTATACATATTAAATCTTAGTCATCTTGTTTACGTCTTAACAATCAAATGAGTTTAATTGTCTCCGAATAAGAGACCTCTACTTGGACTCTGATTCGAACATTAAGTTACTAAAAATATAACAAAGTATTCAAGATTTCAATAAGATATACATATGTTGATCTGAACACTTTTTTTAGTATATGAAAATAATAATTGAGCTTATTGGAATCGCACTTGTATTGGCAGGTGTGATTTTTACTGCACAATCTAAGGCGCTACTGGGCCCTCCAAGTTCCTTCATGTATAGTAATCCTGGTTGGACGATTAATGGTTTTATGTTTATTATTGCCGGTATTATTGTATTAATATTCGATATTATTTTTAGAATTGTCTCTCGCCATAAATTCAAACATAAAGATTAAAGGCAATACTTTCGATGCTTTAATTTTTTTGAAAGTCAAATGTTAGATTAGCTTGAAACCATGATGGGATGACTGTGTTAGAGACTACAGTTAATCTCTTTACCCAGGAATTGAATTTAGCTATCTCTTAATTGTCGCGTGTAGTTACTTTTTATACCCATTTAACATAAAATGTTTATTTGAATAATTATTTGCCAGAGTTTCTTTATTTATCACTGGCTAGTGTGTTCTTCTTTAGCAATTGTATTATTTGTATATCTGCCCAAGATGATCAGAAGGTAATATCACTAAAATCCAATCCAATAATAAACTCGGGAAGTTTTCCTATTGGAGTTGATATTAATCCTATTACAAACAAACTTTATGTGGCTAATCAATTCTCTAATACAATATCAGTAATAGATATTGAAAAGTCCAAAGTGGAAAAAAATATCGATGTGGGTGATTCTCCGTATGATGTAGACGTGAATCCTTTCTCTAACAGAATTTATACATCGAATAGAGATTCTGACTCAGTATCCGTAATTGATGGTTTTACTAATAAAGAACTTGCTAAGATACCAGTAGGAGACTCTCCTCTAGGTATAGGCATCAATTTAGGCAGAGGGTGGGTGTACGTAGCAAACCTGGACTCAAGTACAATCACAGTAATTGACGCAATCGATAATCATGTTATAAAAACTTTAAAATATGCTACGTTACCCTATGACATTGTAATCAATCCACTCACGAACAAGGTCTATGTTTCAGATTTAGGGAAAGATAGTGTTTTAGTTTTGGATGGAAGTAACAATACATTGGTATCAACAATACCTGTTGGTTCGAATCCCTCTGTTCTCGCAATCAATGTACAAACCAATACGATTTATGTCTCAAATTTCTCGAACGATTCTGTAAGCGTCATAAACGGCACATCTAATAAAGTTGAAACAAACATAAAAGTTGGGCATAATCCAGTTGGAATTGCTGTAAATCCACGTATTAACGAAATTTATGTTAACAATCTGCCGTATAATACAGTCAGTGTAATTAATGGGACAACAAATAAAGTGATTCATAATATTTCACTAGAACCTGCAATAATTGGATCAGGAGTTAACAAAGCATTCATTAATGTCCCCTTGAAAATTACTTTTCCACTCATAGCAAGTAAGATAACAGTAGATCCTACTACAAATTTCACGTATGTCACTAATCCAAGATCCAATGGAATAATTACTATCGATGGAAAGTCTGACAAAATAATTACAAAGATTTTTGTGGACATCAATCCATCAAATGCTGGAATTGTGAAATGCAATGATACCGTTTTAGCAGATGGTGAGTTTATTACACTACCTCTTAATTCGCTTGCCAAATGTGAAGGAATACCTGATAGGGGATATGAATTTGGACATTGGTCCGTGACGAATAATACCAGCCAAAATCCTATAATTTTTAATGTCACTGGTTATGACACACTAACGGCAAATTTTAAAGAGGGAATTTTAACGGAAACATTTATCATTATAACTTCTGTGATAATAGGATTAGTTTCAACCATCGGAGGTTGGTTTTATAGACAGAAATCCAGATTGTCGTTTAAAAGAAGCCTAAGAAACATAGATTATACTTATGAGATGCTATCAAAAAATAATAAGGAAGAATGCATAAAACAACTTGAGCAGATTCAAAGAGATTTAAATTTCTTACACAGAAAAGGAAAAATTAATGAGTCACAGTTAGAGTTCCTAGAAAAGAGAATTAATTGGTATATAAGTCGAGTGAATGTGTAAAATACTAACATGATCTCTTACTGCATTACTACATCCTTAAGAATCTTCGAAGTACTCGTATCAAATTCATTCCAGCTTATAAATTCCATAACTTGCACTTTAAGCAATCAATAGGTTATGCTTACTAAAACTGTCAGAATAGTTAAATTTTTTTTACCCAACACACTCCCTAAATTATCTTTGAATTATTAGAATGAATATCATTCAATTCAATAACCGTTAGTAATGATAAATCAAGGGTCAGAGGATAGCGGATTGCGCTGAATAAATTAAATATTAGAAGGGATTAAATGAGGTTGCCTATAATGCCCTTTCAATTAGCAAGGTGAATTGACTACATGTTAGAAGATAATTCTTGTTCAACAAAGGATAGAATATTGAGATTTATTCAAAAAAATCCTGGGTGTTACCTTCGACAGATAAGAAATGAGTTATCTCTATCGATGGGATCTGTTCAATATCACGCTTATCAACTTCAGAAGAACGGAAAGATAACGACTTCTAGGGAAGGGTTGTACAAACTTCATTTTCAGTCAGGAGCATATCAAGATCTTGAAAAGTTACTTTTCAGGGTATTAAACCAAGAGACACCAAGAGAAATTATTTTATTTATTATCGAACAAAATTATCCCACACAAACAGATATCGTAAAAAAATTGAGAATATCCGCACCATCCATAAACTGGCACGTTAGGCGATTGATTGATTTAAATTTAATAGAGGAAGTCAGGGAAGGAAAGTACAAGAGATACAAGTTGCGTGATAATTCCATTGATTCTAAATATATAATGGAGTTATTAAAAACCCACCATCCGAATCTCTGGAACAAATGGAGCAGTAGATTAGTTGAAATGTTCCTGTCATTATCTAATGAAGACAATTAGTTGTTGTGAATTTCTTGGAAGGATTAGTGGTAGGAAATGGAATATTCGATTTGGTGGAGAGTCTCCTATATGTAGCAGGTACTATCTTTGCTGCTATACTAATTGCATTATCGATTTCTGCTTACCGGAACACACATTTGAGAAAGCTACTATATGCCATTGTAGCATTCCTTCTCTTTGGTATTTTTCTATTTTATGAGTATTTAGAACATGCCATTCCATTGGACAATCCCTTTACCGACATAATATTGCCTTCCATGGCACTATCTATTTTAGTTCTATTCTTTTTAGCCATAGTTAATAAAAGATAGGTTATTTCATTATGGAATACGTAATAATGCGCCGATCCAAGGTGCCATTAGATTAATTAGTTAAATTCCAATGAACTAGTTGATAACATTCGGGACACATATCTAAATTATTGGTATGGTCACAAGAATATGTTACCTTAGTTTGAATATTACATCGAGCACACTTTTTCAATAATTTAAGTGAAATATAAAGTAATTTGAATATTTTGTTAAAAGTCACTTAATATAACAGCAATTAGATCATAAGAAATAATTATTTTTGCTTACTTTGATCATTAGAACACCAATGGTTAAATTATCAATGTTCCTATGTCAGTAACAAACTGCAATAATCAGTAATTAGTAACACTCTAAATAATTATAAGACAATAGATAAACTATAATGTCACTGAAAGTAAGTAGATCCAGATGGAATTTTTGTAACTATGCCAATATTTGACCATCATATTAACGACAAGATATTAGAAATAAATACTAGAAGATGAGATGGGTCATATTCACACCCAAAATGAAAGAAATGAAATATCATGAAATATATTGTATCTCATGCTATCATGCTTAGTTGAAGTTTATAATCATGTCAATTATCTGCGTTGCGATATTCATAATAATAGGGATTACGGTTTCACCGAAACTTGGATATCAGCTTCCATCAGTTATTAACTTTGATGAATCAATCTCATCACTCATCTATCACTCTCATTATGAACCTATAGATGATTTTATGATATTGTTGTCAAACTATGGGCGAGAAATAGTATGGCTGGGAGTTATTGTGTTTATGAGTATTTTTGCAGGGTGGAAAGGAAAAAAAATTGCTGTAATTATCATTATTTCATTTTTGATTATAATTCCGCTAAACACAGTATTCAAGAACTTTTTCGAGAGAAACCGTCCACCAGTGGAAAAACAGGAAATTCATGTTCCAGAGAAAACTGATTTTGCCTATCCTTCAGGTCATGCTTCTATCGTTGCAGCAGGGGCAGTGATATTGATTATATTATATCGAAGAGAAAGGGAGCTAATATTTTCTATAGCACTGGCATTTGAGGCAGGACTAGTATGCTTATCCAGAATATATGTTGGTGAACATTATTTCTTGGATGTAATAGGTGGAGTATTATTGGGAGCTGGAATCTGTGTCTTGACAATTTCGTTATCTAGATACCTTGATCCCATAATGACTGGAGTCCGTAAACGTATACAAAAAGAGCCATAATATGAGGATTTTCTATCTAGTAAGTCCCTTACCATGAAAAATACCCTCTCTTATCCATTTCATGAATTCTCTATCGGGTAATTTTTTTCTCACATGGATGGAATTTGTGGCATCATTTCCAATTACATATCTTAAGGCAGGATCTTTAGAATTCACCGCGTGGAGAATGGTGTTTGCTACTTGATCACTAGAGGATACGTTACTATTAATAGTTGCTTTCAAAAAGGCGATTCTCAAATCCATTAGTTTATAGTATGGTGATTTAGCATCGTTGCCCTTGATTTTTAGATTATGAAGAAAATCGGTTTGGACAACGCCTGGTTCAATTAGTATTACCTTTATTCCAAATTCCTCCAGCTCAAACGAAATAGACTCAGAAAGTCCTTCTAATGCAAATTTGCTCGACACATATGCAGCATTAAGTGGAACACCAAATCTTCCAACCATTGAGCTAATATTTACAATAGTTCCACTTCGTTGTTTCCTCATTATTGGAACTATTGCCTTTATAAGCCTAATTATTCCAAAAAAATTAGTTTCAAATTGTTCCTTAATATCTTCCAAAGAAATCTCCTCAATAGGACCAAACATACCATATCCGGCATTATTTATCAGAATATCAATTTTTCCTGAGTCGGAAATAATTTTTTGGATTGCTATTTTGATAGATTCATTATCGTTTACATTAAGACGGATTACTTTGAGAGGAAGTTTTTCTCTATTTATTATTTCTTGAATTTTTTTAGCTTTTGATAAATCTCTTACAGAAGCATATGTAGTAAAGTTGTTACGGGCAAACAATAGGCACGTGGCATATCCTATTCCCGAAGAGCATCCAGTAACCAACACCGTTTTGTTATCTTTCATGTAGAATGTTATGAAACATGATTAAAAAATTTTCCCGCTAAAATAGTTGATACAGTGCAAATAAGTAAAGTTAAATTTAGTAATTTACCATGTTTATACACATTAAGATCAGTGAAAAAACTTATTGTTTAACCCTAGTTTTTGACTTCCTCTGCGGTTTGTCCTCGTATAAACCAATTAAATGAAGGAATTATGAAGCCTTTACTTAAAAATATTGGTAAACTAGCCTGATTTTTTATGCGGATCTTTTAAAACTCAGAAAGGCCAGTTGCATTTTTCATTGAAATGGGATTTCATCTAAATTATATGCCAATAAGTAGTTGTCATTTCTTCCATTTATTGCGACGTACAGCTTGTGTAAATGTGTATTTACTCCCATGGCAAATTGTACGGGAGATTGGGGCGGAGCTAAAAAAATTGCTTGACTTGAGACTAATATAATGCCATACTCAGTAAGAACTCCTGAATGAGATGTTACTCCATCCTTACCCAATATCATAAGGCTCACTTCATCTGAGTTTACTAAATATATTTCAGAATTTAGATAATTAATACAAATATCGTTTAGCCCTGGACAATGAATTAAGTTTATAAGTTCAATGCGATCACGATCCAAGAATTGTTCATCACTGGTGTCTTGATTGTTGTAACGAGTTCAATGACGATACCAGCGATCATGACGATTTAACTCATTCAACAGTATGTGAATAGTGCGAATATTTCTGTGGTCTGATTCTTGCCCAATCACAGGCTCAAAATTTCCTTATCAGATGATCAGTTATCTAATGATAAGCAATTCTCTTATATGTTCGTCTATGTTTATTTGATATTGTTAAAAATAAAGTGTACTAATCGTTCTATTCGTGCGTTCATGACTAAGGGTCTAATAATAGGACTTGCAGCAATTATGCTCCTACTTCCGACAATAAGTAACAGAAGTGTATATGCCACTCATTTAGCGACTTCATCCCAAGTCTGGGGAATAGAAGCAGGAACCATATCAAAAATACACCACTTCGATCCGACCACAGATACCACTACTCCTATATCTCGAGTGCCAACATCTAGTGTTGAGAATGGCAGAGGGATAGCGTCTGATGGAACTAATATTTGGTATACGTTCGTTGGGAATAGTTTTCAGGGGGATGGAAAAATACACAAAATAGCACCAACGGGGGGACCAGATATTTCTACAATACCTGATCCGTTCGGTTCCAACGGCAGTGGAATAGGTGCGCTGGACTTTGATGGAAAGGACTTGTGGGCATTAAGTTACCTTCCTTCAGGTAGTAATACAGAGACTATATTCAAAATAGATAGTAATTCTGGAACAGTATTAGCTTCTTGCGATGTGCCGTTTGGTGATCAAGGGGCAGGTGGAGATACACTCGCAATAGTCAATGGAAAAATACTTACAGACGCAGGTGAACTTCTGAATAGGCTAACTGAATATAACACTCCATCAAGTACGGGCGGTGTATGTGCGCGGACAGGTAATGTGTTTACGTTGCCGGTTAATGTTACTGGTATAGATACTGATAGCGCAGGTAATTTGCTTGCTACAGATATCAAAACGTTGTATAATTTGGGTCACGCTCCATATAGTACTATTGTATCTTCTCAAGCCAATGCTTTTCCGTCGGAAGAGGATATAACAACAGAACCAGAATCAAACGTACAGACAAATGTTTGTCCAGAAGAAAATGTACAGCATTGGGATAAAATTGTATTTGTGATACCGAATCCACAAGTAGCAAAGAGGGCTCACGTTCCTGCTAACACAGAACTTGATATAAAGGTGCTAGACGATCCACACAAAGTGGCTGATATAAAGAAGAAGGTAATTGATTTCTTAAAACTGACATCTTCAGATAGAAATGCGATTAAGATAGTCGATATTAATTATGCAATAATTTGTGCATCGCAAGCACCGCCATCGACCAAAACCTCATTACCTCTACTGTCCCAATCAAATGTGACCTCCTCACCTGCCGCTACAACAGAGAAGATTGATCCTGATATATTATTAAAAGCCGGAATCAAACCACAGGGGGACGATGTATCTTCAGCCTTACCACCATCTAAATAGCGTATATACAACTCCCAATTATTTCAATAATATTTTCTTTCTTGTAATTCATAAAAGGCTAGATGTATGATATATGGTAACTATTTCACCACATCTGTGACATTGTAACTTATTAGGAACTTTGATTGGTTTCTCATATTCAAAAATCCACTCTTTTAAGGTAGAACTACAATTAGGACAGAACTTTACAGACTCTTTCATAACCTATGTTACCATCTTTAACAATATAGAATGTTATTTGCTTGCTTGTCGGCCGGCTTTTCCCGCTATCTTCAAGTAAACACCAAATAGACTAAGCGCTAATCATCAATTACTACAAAATTTATGCTTGCTACGGTAGTTGCTGACCACATCTTGGGCATTTGTAAATCTCTTTAGACCCCTCAATTAGAGTGAGACGTAAACTCTTCATCATGATCATTAGCCCATCAAACTCTTCTTTAGTCAGTTTCTCGATTCCCTCGACTTTGTCTTGTATAGTTGCCTTCATCTCCTTCGCTAACACTCCAGCCTTAGCATCGGTCTTTGACTTCAATCTTTCCTGCATACGTTGAACTCTCGACTGCGCGATTACGGTTACTAATGTTACAGCGATACCAATGCCTGCAAACATTACTATTGTTCCTATTATCCTCCCGACGGGCGTAATTGGAGTATAATCGCCATACCCTACAGTTGTAATTGTAATCACAGACCACCAAAGGGCATCGCCAAATTTAGTTATATTCGCTCCTGGCTGTTTGTATTCGGCCAGATACTCTGCAAAACCACCAACAAATATCACTACTCCAGTAAGGATTACCGGAATAATGACGTTCATGTTTGCTTTTAGGAATTTATTGAACTTGACACTGTTCATAAATAGATCTCCTATACTCTGCCTAATTATACTATTACGTGAATAGGTTAACTACTGTTAAATTAAGACAGGATACACTTCAGAACTAAGGAATAACAGTGACAATAGTTTTTATGCGTTTGTCGATTTCAATGATGATGATGTCGGAACAATAAGAGAAAGCCCTCATTGTCTACAGTACGAAATTCATAATAAATTACAACCTAGAATACTAGAGAAAGGTGAAGTAAAACCTCCCGATTACGATCAATTTGTGCAATGCTACGAATGCGGTAATGTATTTCCTATCTATGAAGCGCATTTTGAATCACAGATAAAGGATTCACTACAAACAATAGATAATCCATTCGAAGAATCTGCATCTATCTTTCTATCAGTTGGTAAAAGAAAACTCAAAGGTAGATGGAACAAATACCAAGATAAGGATCCTGAAATAGATGAAGAGATAAGAAAACACGGCGAAGATAATGTGAAAATTATTTATGATTCATGTCCTTAGAGACCGGTACTAAGATAGATATAAAATAAAATAAAAAAATGGGTCCGTCGCAAAAAACGGAATCACTTTGCCTGTTTACACTTACCATCTACTGAATGGTCTTCACACTGTTCTCTTGTGAATTTATTGAGGGGATCGCCGAGAAGGTCCTTAGCTGCTTTGCAACCATCTGGTTTTTGGCATGCCGATCCAGCAGCACTCCCTTCCCCTATCTAGGCTTTGCTTTTTCCATCAGGATCCGCGTATACTATTTTTGTAATTTGCGTAGTTGATACCATCATGCTCGCGATTACCGTGATGGCAGCAACAAACAGAAGTAACGATTTCATGTCCCTCTAATTAATGAAAATGGTTATATGAAGATTCTTTATTAGTCGAACAATTATTATCAGATAACCAGAATAAACGATTGGAAAAAATGAATTTCACTTAATTATATCAGTTATAGCGTAAGTAACTTAAGGTTTAAAATAAAATAACATAACTATAATAAAGAGTATTAGGCAACTGATGGAAACGCGGTAGACTGATGAACAAGAAACAACCGAGCCACCAGTTGCCTGTGTTTAGGTAATGGTATACTGGGGATTCGTAATATTTAAACCAGCTAGGAAAAAAGTTACGCAAGGTTTATTTGAATCAGTGATGTTACTTTGATCCTTATCATTAGTGATCAGAGGATAAGTGATCAGAGGATCAGTTAGTAGATAATAAAGTAATCTACCAGGTAATGTTCTTTCTTTTTATTCCTAGTTTCAAAGTTTACCAAATAGAAGCAAATTGAACAAACGATTAGAAAATATGAATTTCACTTAAGTTATCGACTATTGAATTTAAAATCTAAATCATCAACAATATCGAGCCGTGGCAGATGCAAGGCAATCAATCTTTTAAATCGATATCCAAAAAAAAGGGGTTTAAGTTAGACGATACAGAACGGGACTTTACCCTTGGACTTCTGACATGCCTTAATGGCGTGTTCATTTACTGCATTTGCTATGTTTGTTTCAACTACCAACACACCAGTCATTAGCCCTAATGCTAGTGCTAGAGCAATGATTGCTAACATTGTTGTTTGTTCCATGTCAACCATGAATGTAAAATAGTCTATTAAGTTTGCCTATTAGTCGATAACTGATTATCGAAGCAGGGAAAAATGATATGTACATTAATTCGGAATTTTGATACTATTCGACTCTAGTCAATCCAAACCAAATATTATTGCAATATTCAGAAGAATAGAGCCTAGACAGATGTAGGGTATTCATAATATTCGAAAGGATCAGTGTGTCCATATACTGCGATCGCTTTAGGGTAATTCCAATTCAATACAGCAAAGAATATTGCAAGAAATACTGCTACTGCAATTAGAACTAGTATTGTCACTACCACTTTGTCAGATGCAGTTATCATTTGCTATTCCCACTTTCAACTGGTGCTAAAGGAATCTTATTATCTATTGCTGTCATCTTTCCTTAATTGCTTGTAGCGTTCAAATATAATCGACATTAAAATTGGATGAATTGAGACAGGTCTACAAGCCATAGTGCCCGCAACCTTATAGAATCGTGGAATAGATACCATATCATCAAATGTTTTTCTGTCTTTCTTGTCCAACAATTTTCTAAACGGTTTCCATTTCCTTATTTCCATTTCTGATGCAATTCTATAAGATGGAATCGTTCGACCCATGATTGCATTATGGCATTTATTAATTTAAAACCTAAGTCACATGTAGGAGAGGGAGATCCTTTCCTGTAACTTAGTATAGGAATTGATATAAAGGCTGACTCGCCACCGTAAGCCTGGTTGAGAGCAATTCCGAATATACAAAGAAGTTGATACAGGATTTCATAAAAATGGAAGAGGATATTCTCAAAATCCCAGACCTTTCAGTCAAGCAAATAGATGACATAAAGAAACTAAGGCAAGGGTTGGATGCTCTGAGCCTAGAAAAGAATGATGCCAAAGTTAAACTGGAATTAGTAGATTTCATGAACAACATGAATTAGAAAAAAAGACATACTCATACTCAACTATTCTTTGAAATTTCCACTATTGGAAACTAAAGCAATAATTTCTTAAATATTTGTATAGCGTATTAAGAGTTACTAATGAAGACTACAATGCTGGCTTCATTTATTACAGCCATTGTACTGTCCCTTAGCCTTTCAACGTTTAAGAAAAAGGAATTTATCGCTATTGTATTAATTGGCTTCGTATTAGTTTTCGTTCCGACCTTGGTTGTTGTAACCCATGCAGTGCCATATTCACACATGGGAAGAAGTATGGAAAAAGGGTCGAATTACGGAAGCATTGCAAGCATTCAGCATTCAGAACCAATGAAGTCTCCGGAATGGATCTTGTCGGGGAATTGGGTAACCAATATAATAAACAAGACAATGACAGATTTCAATCAAACCAACCCGGCAAAGTTCGATGCAACATTTACCATGACCATGGTAAACGGGTCCGCTAGACATCAACATCATATATCGAATTTTTCTCTTACCGATGTGAAAACTGAAAACGATACAGTAACGTACAAGGGTCTTGCAACAGTTACATTGAAGGAAGGGCCTTTAGCCGACGTTCCAATTGAGATAAAGATCATTAACAATAACCTAATATCAATTTGGTTTGATCCAACCTTTGAACCAGCCAAGTTTGAAATGCACTTTGGTGAAACACCAATCTATGGGACAGTTTTTAAAACGAACGATATGGGAAATAAAGAACCTGCGGCACCGCAAAAGTAAACTGACAATTAAGAGTATACACTGATCAATTTTTTACTTATTCAGTCTTCTTGTGAATATTTAATACGATTCTACTTGATTCAGTTATTTTTCTTGAAATTCTTTGCAATTGCAAACCTTACAATAATTAGTACCAGTATCTCCCGGTAATTCGTGCTGCCATATCATAAAATAGTGCTGACTTCTACTATGACCACAGTTTAAACAGGTCGTTCCAGCCGCCATGATTTATTATGTTTATTCAAAATTATATGCTTTTAATGCTAACCTTATCTATCACTGGACCTTACTCAGGCTCTTTTGTAAATACTTGTGTATATATCTTTCATCATCATTCATTATTCTATAATTTCCTCTATTAAGACATGTAATGGATTCTTTAATTTCTTTATTGAATCATGATGTTCTTTAGGAACTATAATTATCATCTTGTTTCCCTGTGGACTGTACTTAGCCACAAATTCCATTTTCTTTTTAGCCAAATCTACGGTACGCTTTAGCATACCACGTTTTATAGTTTCTAATATTTAAGGTATACCCATGTGTCCAAATGTATATATACTTAGGGACACTAAAGTATACCTATGACAAAATCGTCTCTCAAAACTTGTGACTATTGCAAAGAGAAAATAGAAATGTCAGATAAAGAGGGAAAATGGAATCGATTGGCATCATAATAAACATAGAAAGTTTGATGAACCAAAAATGACCAAATGGACATGTCATATCTGCGGGCAACTGGTTCAGAAATATTCTTTAGTAAATGATCATTTAGAATCACATAAGAAAGAACAAAAACAAGAAATAAGCATCATGATTAAAAATATGAAGAGGAATATAAGATAGTATGAGTGGGGTATGTTACGATTTTGAAAAATGGAGTATCGTGTCATTGGCTAGTGTAGCAATAACTTTGATAACTGGACTTGTTATTTTAGTAGAGAAATAATATGAAGAATAGATTGTTGAATAAACCTCTGGGTGTAGTGATATTAGTAGCGGCAGTTTCATTAGTATTTTCTCCAACATTTGCTAATGCAGAGATTAAGATCACTCCTCCCTCAAATTGGCAAGCAAATCCTGATAATAATTCAACATCATTAATTTGGTTCCAAAATTCTACTAAAAGCGTCATTGGAGTAAAGAAGGCTCCCGACTTCCTCAGCTTTCCATTATTCCTTGCAGGCCCATTTGTGACACAATTTCTTGCGGACAAGGGGGTATTAGAATCCGCTGATCAAATATATTTTGGTAATAGCAATTCTGGCTACAGGTATTTCCTCAATCTTTCTTCTCCATCAAAACTCTTAGATTCTTTCTCTGGTTTACCACAGATAGGCAGTTTTTTAACTACGATACCTGAGGGTTACGATGTTCCTTATAAGGGAATGCTTATTCTAACTCAGAAACAAGGTGACTTATATGCGATAATATTTTTGAGTCCGAAAGAGAACTTTGATTCTGTGATGAAAGAGATACAGCCAACGCTTGATTCAATTCAATTCAATTGACCAATTCGATGGCTTTGGCTAGGGGAATAAAAATAACCACAATTGATAATAAGATCCCTTAGCACCAGTGGATAGTAAGTAAATGCGATTTGAAAAAGGCGTATACTATTTAATTACCATCGTAGTAATAATAATAGGAATTACAACTCTTCCATCTAATCCATTGATGGGTGTTGTTGTCATAATTCTTGGGTTTATATGGATTTGGTTTGTGAGAAAAAGCGGTCGAGTTGCCAGAATAAAAAGGAAATAGAAATAACTATCTAATTCGATCGTGTTTCTTTTCTAGCTTCTGTATCTTAGCTTCTAGCATATCTATTCTAGATTTTTCAATTTTTAAAATTTCGACTGTTCTCTGTAGCCTATTAGCTGGGTCTATTGTTAAATTATCAATTCCTTTTTCATACTCCTGCAATAAACTTTTTTCTGAAACTCTTACATAATTGGAATCATTTGCCTTCAAGTTATGGCCTTCCAACAACCATCTTAATTCACTTTTTACATCTGATTTTACTAGTTGAGTAGTAAAGAACTTTCTAAACCCATGTGCAATAGGAATGTCTTTTCTAATAGCACCATGGCCATGCGGTTTCCCTTCTAAGACTTCTTTTTGTCTTATTCCTGCCCGTACAGCAAGATCAATTAACTTCCCTGTTAATGTATTTGCCCTTACTTCCTTACATTTAGAAATGGCAAATGGATCCCTTATGTCAAATTGTTCCCTAATTAGAAAAGAATTTGAATTTAATTTCTCACCATAGCGTTCTCTCATTTTCAAGTAACTGTCAATAGCGATAGTACATTCTGGAGATGTAAAAGTAATATATTCTTCCTTATAACCTTCATAAACTGTTATTTTATAAATTGATGTTACATCAGCTTCAATTTCGACCTTTTCAATATTTCTTAGTCTAAGATCAGGAATCGCTCCGATACGCATACCAGTAGAAGCTAATAATAGGATTACAGTTCGCATCCTTTCATCTGCAATTTCTAATAATCGTTGAATTTCTTCATGTTCATAAGGCCTATCTTTCTTTGATTTTCTAAACTCTGGTAAATATTCCCTAATATGTTTTGTATCCAAAGTTACACGATTCATTCTATAGAACTTGCAAATAGCAGAAACATAGTTGTATATTGCACGAAAACACTTCCCGTTTTTTTTCATGGATGTTATAAAGTCAGTTATATGATCTTCTATCTTTGTGGTGTCTGTCATATTAATGAATTTACTAGATCGTGGAAACTCGAAATATTTTTTTAAACAAGTTATATATACTATTCTAGTATATTCTGATTTGATAGATTGTCCGAATAGATCCAAATTAATTATCTGTGGGTGTTTTTCCTGCAATTTTTGCTGCAATTTCTATTATATTTGAGCATGCCATACTTATAAAGTGGGTATATGCTCCATTAATATAGTAATTTAATTATATTACTAGAGTACAAATCTAGATATGCAGCTAATACCAAAGTTGGAAATAAAATCTTTAGCTAATATAGTTAACTTTCTAAATGAACAAAGTGTTGGTAGAATTGCATCAATAGACGAACAAGGTTTTCCACAAATAATACCGATGAATTTTGTTTATGTTAAAAATGGTTTAATTGATACCATGACAGATAATAGAAATATTGGTGCAATATACATGCACTCCCATCCATTTGGAGAAAAAATAGAAAATACCAAAAGAAACTCCAAAGTTGGATTTGAAGTTGATTCTTATGTTTGTTTTTTGCCATCATATTATTTTCATCCTACCGATGCTTCACAGGCAGACACATTGTACATTAGCATAGTTATCAAAGGAAATGCTTCTATTGTCCAAGATACAAATGAAAAAGCAATCGCATTAAACGCTTTAATGAATAAATATCAAAAGGAAGGAGGCTTTGAGCCACTATCGCCAAATATGCGTTCAGTTAGAGAGGTTACTGTTTTGAAGGTTGTTCCAGAGCAGATTCGGGGTAAATATAAGATTGGACAACATTGGACAGAGACATATAGACTAAAAATGGCAAGAAATATTATTCAGAGAGAAACAGAAGATAATGCCAGGAGAATATTGAAAATCATGGGAATCGAGAACAAGAATAACGGAGAGCTTAAAGTCCTTAAAGAGCCTGTAATGTAATTAAATTATTTTATTTATTTGTATTAAATAATACGCAATCGAGATCAAATTACTTCCTAAGGTTATAATATCTTTAGCTTATACTACAAATTTCGATAATTTATTAAATGAAAAAATTTATTCTATCATGTTAGAAATAATTAGCTCTCTAATTCAAATTGAATATTTGTATCCACTTTTCATTGGGTAATTCAAAAATATCGAGCTTCATCAACTTATTCCATTCCTTTATTACTTGAAATTTGACTAACCACATGTTGACGGTAAATATATAACTAAAAAAGACTTATAATTACTTGGATGCATTCAGCTGAAAGTGAGGATCCATTTGTTAAGATAGCCAATCTGATAGGTGGAGAGGAATATCATAAAGTTGCAAGGGCTTTGTTGAATACTGAAGATGCTACAGACGAAGAGATAGCAGGCGCTACGGGTATGCGGATTAATATAATTAGGAAGGTATTGTATGACATGTTCGGTAAGGCCTTAATTACTGGCATCAGAGTCAAGGACGAAAAAAAAGGTTGGTTTGTGTATAGATGGAGAGCAAAAAGAGATCAAGCAGAGAATTTTATTGAAAATCAGAAAAAAAAGATTTTAGACAGACTTCAGAAACGATTAGAATATGAAGAATCTTCTGAATTTTACCACTGTGGAAATACAAGTTGTCCAAGAATAAAATTTGATTACGCGATGGAACTATTCTTCAAATGCCCAAACTGTAAAAATTCACTCAATATGGTAAATAATGAGAAGGTTAAAGATGCATTGAGATATAAAATAGAGCAGATTTTGTTGGATATTAGTTCAAAGGATGAAGTTTCATCTTAGTTTATAAAATAACACAATTTCATTTTTATTTTGTATTATTGTCTTTGTTAGTTTCATTTTAATCCCATCAGAGATTTTTGTATATCCTTCACCCTCAACCAATGTTTTTGCATTTCTTCCACCTATAATGATAGGTGATATTGTGACAACTAACTCGTTGACAAGGCCTAATTTCAATACAGACCAGTTTATTTCCCCACCACCTTCAACAATTATTTTTTTTAGGCCCATTTTTTCTAATTGTTGGAATAGGTTTCTGATATTCACTTTTCTATTCCCAGAGACCAATACTTGCACCCCCTTGTTTTGCAGTTGTTGGATTTTCTTAAAAGAAGCTTTATGTGTTACTGCAATAATAGTTTGAATTTTCTTTGATGACTCAATAATGCGTGAATCTAATGGAATTCTTGCTTTTGAATCAATTATGATTCTTGTAGGGTTCTTTGCCACTTTGGTTGGGTACCGTACATTTAGCATAGGATTATCCTTCAATACTGTACATATTCCTATCACAATACCATCAACTGTTGATCTTAACTTATGAACTCGCATCAAATCCAGTTTAGAAGAGACTGCCGAGTCGTTCTCTATAGTAGCGATCTTACCATCTATTGATATCGCCGCATTTAGGATAGTATACAATTAGATTACACCTCCGTCCACAAATTTACCATCTATCATGACATTAAGTATCGCGTTTGTATTTACCCTATGCACTATAGAAGTATGAGGGTCATGCATCGGTGAAATATCCAAATTATTTTTGTCGATAAAAATGATATCTGCGGCGTAACCGGCCATTATAGCCCCAGAATTAGTTCCAAGGATTTTTCCGCCATTGACAGTCGCCATTTTTAATATATCTCTTGCAGAAATTGGCTTATCCGACAGTGATCTATTTAGTTTCCAAATGAAATCTAGTTCACGAAACATATCAGGAGAATTAATCATAATGTTATCTGTTCCAATACCAATACGACATCCAAAGTTCAACATCTTTGCTATCTTGGGTATTCCAACCCCTAAGGTACCATTAGCTCTTGGACAAACAACAACTCCAATTTTTTTCTTTGCAACAAGTTGGATATCTGCATCAGACGCGTTTGTTAAATGAACGATAAAATTTGGTATAAGGTTTGTGATTATTCTTTGCACTTCGCTTTTACCAGTAATGGTCATTGATTTTTTTCCCGATTCTGGTGATTCAGAGCTATGAATTCCTATCAAGTATTTTTTTTTCATAGATTTTTTTTGAACTATTTCCCTATACTGGTTTAATGAACCGTCAGTATTTTCATTTGCTCCACTGATACCCAACCCATCTGCGAATTTCAGTATATTACGAATTAGTCTTATAACATTAAGACCAAATTTAGGATTATTGTAAAAATCCCGCGATATATCATAGTAGTGCTCCGGTCTACCTAATACTATACTTTTTATAGATAATCCAGATGTGGCCTCTTTAATTTGATCTATTCCTTGTAGTCCTCCTTCTCTGAAATCTGCAAACACTACAATACCATTTCTCATCATGGATATCGCGGAACTTCTCATAAACTTGATTAGATGTTTTCTATCGCTCTTTTGTAAAATCTTGTTTTTGATACCATGAATTGGATGAATTCTACTCTCAAAAGATGAATCAATACCTATATCCTTACCAATAGAATCGCCTATATGAGTATGAGCATTAACAAATCCAGGGCATGCAAGAATCCCTTCTCCGTCATAGATCGGTCCATCATCTTTTTCTCTGTAATCTCCGCTACCAACACGTTTAATTCTTCCACTTTTAATAATTATGTACCCATTGTCTATGTAATCCAGATTTTCTCCAAAAAGTAGACTGATGTTCTTTACGATTAGATCCATTTTATTTCAAATATGGGCTGTGATATCCCTTGATCTCTTAGATTACGAATTGTATCCAAGGCTTCTGTAGCAGCCTGTACTGCTTTTCTACCAGTAGCCGCTGTCCCAATCCCACAGTTTAATTTGATATTTTGACTTTCGTAGATTTTACTAATTATTAGAGAAATTTTCTCTTTTGTTACTGCATTAGAGATAACCATAAAGTTGTCACCTCCAAGAAAAAAAGTCATGGATTTTTGCTCAACGAATAATTCAATAAGACTAGAAAGCATCTTCATTATTCTTGTTGTAATTTCATATGGGGAAAGGATGTTACTAACTTTAGTAGAATTATCTATATCGAGATGTATAATCTGAGCGAACATTTCTGAAGATAATTTGCTTGAATTATTATACATTGATTGAACTTGATCATTTGCATATATCAGCCTGCTTTTATCTAGTAAATTATTATTTTTACGTGAATGATACGCTGCAATATTTGCATCTAGTGAGGTTGCGCCTATTCCAACAGACAGCGATATATTTAGGTCTTTATGCATGTTATTAATTTCCTGTTCAATCGAAAGATGGTCCTCCAAAGATAATCCATTAGTGATTGCAATTAACTCATCAAATCTATTAAAATAAACTATAGCATCCCTTTTAGAGAACAGTTTTTGCAAATCGCAATATAAATTTGATTGAAATATTTGTAATTGCGCTTCTCTATCGCTTCCCAACTTTAGTGTCCATGGACCATAATCTTCTATCTTTATAATGGTGATTTGAATTGTCAATTATATCTATACATTCCCTTTTATATCGTCGAGCGCTCTTAATGTTGTTACCATTTTGTGTGCTGCTTCAACTGCCAATTTTGGAACAGCGATGACTCTGTTCTTTGCCTGTTTTACTGTCATGTCAGGACCGGTAATGCCAAGTGTAACAGGTTTTTGATATTTTAAAGAAATATCGGATAGTAATCTTGCAGTGTTATTAGCTATAACTACGTCATGTCCTGTTTCTCCCTTTATTACAGCACCTAGCGTGACGACTGCATCTATTTGTTCACTTTGAAGAAGTTTTTCAACTATTAAAGGCATATCAAAAGTCCCTGGAACCTGGATTATTTTTTCTACATGGATGTTTAAATTTTTTGCATGATTTTTGGCAGTGTTTAGCATTTTATTAGTAATCCCTTGGTTAAATTCAGCTACGACTATAGCTAGCCTTATTTTTCTCAAATTATACTCAATTCACATAAATTTGTTTTATCTGAAGAGATTCAACTAGTGGAATTTTATATCTTGCGGAATATTCTACTGCTTTCTTAACCGTTAAGGCCCCACCTGTATCTGAATCTAGCATTTCACAAATAACGACTGTTGGAATTAAATTTGCCAGTTTCATTAGCTGGACAGATAGTTCGGTATGGCCTGATCTCTCTTTTAACAATTTCTTTGCAGCAATTAATATTGGTACGTGGCCAGGAGACCGGAATTTCTTAAAAAATTCAGATATTCCAAAATTATCTATGTCAGAGCATACTTCGGCCATCTTTGTAATCGTAAGTGCTCTATCTCTATCAGTTATTCCTGTAAAAGTATCAACATGGTTGACAGTAATTGAAAATGAGGGTCGGTCACCATATGGGGCAATTGAAGTTACCATTTTTGAGAATGCAGGATTATTTTTGGAAGCATCTAATAGCAAATCATGCATAAATATTAAGTTCAACTTTGACGCAATTTCACCGGATATAGCTAGGCAAATGAGACCACCGGCATCATTCCGCATAGTCGCTATATCGTGTGGATTGATAAACTGAGCGGCCTTGACCATATCAACCTCGTTTTCTCTAGATTCACTATCGTGAATTAAGATAAACTTACCATTGCTTAGGGCGCTCACTGCGTCTTGAACTAATGACACGTGCTCTAAAGCGTAAAGTACTATTATATAGTTTACTGAATTCCTGGTAATTACAAATAATGTGGTAGAAATTTTGCTACATATTTGCTTAGAATATCAATCTCAATGTTAACTTTATCGCCTTTATGTTTAGTTTTGAACGTAGTAACATCCAAAGTATGAGGAACCAGAGCTATTGAAAATTTATTCTTCCAAACATCGACAATGGTAAAACTTATGCCGTCTAAAGCAACGGAGCCTTTCGGTACCAGAAATTTTGTAACGTCTTTACTCACCTCTATCATTATTTTTGTTTCAGTAGGTATTTTTACAATATCCTTAATTCTTCCTACGTCATCAATATGGCCCAAAACCATATGTCCTTCGATCCTGTCGCTTATCTTTAGACTTCTCTCCAAATTGACGTGCTCTCCAACTTTTAGCATACCTAAAGATGTTCTTTTCATGGTTTCTTTTACTACCTCAAAAAATGCTGTAGATTTTACAATCTTTGTTGCTGTAAGACATGTACCATTGACACTTACACTCGCCCCTACTTGCAAGCCTTTACTTAGATTTCCTAGATCAATGCTTATAGTATTATCTGCTGTCCTTTTTGTATCCTTTATTTTGACTATTGATTTGACAATTCCTGTACCTTCTACGATACCAGTAAACAAAGTATCAATCAAGAATTCCGTACGTAATAAAAATATTTCACCAACTAGAGCACTACTAGTGCGGCCACAGAGAATATAACTTGATAATTTTTGATTATTTGATGATCTAACTAACAAGTGAGCATACTAGTACAATTAGTAATTCGTATTCTATTGATTATCTGCATCTTTAATTTTTATTTAATATAATGAAAATCCCATATTTCAGTCCCACTTTCAGTCTATTCTACACACTAGAGAAATACTGAAATGCAGTTTTATTGATAAATGTGAGAAGACTTACCCCTAAAGTGATCACTGCTAATGGTATCATCATTTTTAGCAGTGAGATTAGATTGATTTAATCATTTAGTAATCTTACCTACTTCTTTGTCATATAGTTTTACTAAATCTGATATAGTAATTATTCCAATGACTTTGTTATCATCATTTGATAACACGGGCATTTCTTAGGTCATTTGACGAAAGTCTTACAAGGGTGTTGTGAAGTGAATTTGAATTGTAGGCAAAATACGATTCTTTTATCATAATACTTTCCAGGTTAAAGGACTTTCGATATTCTTCTGGAAATTCAAATAGATTATGTCTGTATATAACACCATGAAGTACATAATCATGATCAACAACCAGAATCATTTTACTATTATTTCGGGTCATTAATTGGAGAGTTTACTCGATCGATACGTCTTTTGATAATTTATTGTTAGCTACTCTCATCGCATCCTTTACATATAGATCGCCTAGTATTGGTGATTAAAATTCCATTCTGTGGGCAGGTGATTCAGACCTACTTAATACCTGACTTTTGAATATTGAATTGTGCTGTCCGGACATGATAAGTAAAATCTAAATTCCATTTCATACCTCTTATCGTTCCTATTATAGAGACTATTTGAGAGTAGCAAGGAATATCGGTATTCACGGTTAAAACTGATTTACAAATAATTTTCGTTGCTTTATAACTGTTGTACTAAATGAGTGAAGATAAATAATAATCGTTGTTCTAAAATTTCAAATTGCCATATTTTCATTTTTGAACAGTAAATCATTGGAATTCTAAAAGAATTTAGATATTTCCCCGCGTAAAATTAAAAGGCGTTTTATTTCATTTTTTGATGTTCAAAGTGCTCATTGAACTTTGTTAACTTAAGTTAATTAACCAAATCGTTAGTATAAAAAGTGAAATTGAAGTCGAGGTTTATTAATTCCATAGGAGGGACTGTTTGAAGATTGGATTCTATTAATAATCATAAAGCGAATTACGAGAACGTAGTAATTGATACTTTTTCATCTATTAAGGGAATAACATTTAATCGTGCCTGGGATTGAAATTGTTTAAGAAAATAATATTTATCAATTCTCCAGATGAAGTTTCTATTCATAACGTAGAAGAGCCAAACCAGAATATAAATACTAGAGTTCATTGTACCGTTGATTATGGGAAAGCCCCGAAGTGAAAAGCGAGATATGACAACAAGTAGCACCGATATTTTGAGTCTGGTGGACGGTTTTATTGAACAAATATCAAAAATTAGAACCGTCTTAAAAGGTGTCTCCATTTCAGCTTTGATATTGGCTCCGATTGCAATTGCATTATCAATATTTTTATTAACTCACCCATCATTCTTTACCATTCTTGAAAATGAGGATGAATTTGGACTTGCTTTGATAATATTACTTGGATTAGTAATAGCTATCTCTTCAATCTGGATATTTGCTGGACTTAGGCAATATCGGATGGTTAGTACTTGGAACAAAAGGTACGACAATTATATGATCGATAAAGAGGAAATACATAGGGCTATAGCGTCAGAGTTCGGTTTCACAGAAGACTCCGAGGATTAATTCTTGATTTAGAGCAGTCTTATTGATCCATTAAATTTGGATTAAAGCACACCTAACTAGAATTCATCTCAATTGATCTCGGGAATAGTTTTTCGTAGGGTTCTATTATACCTCTGCAAAATTCTAATCCCTTTTGGGTTGCACTATAAACAGTTACAGTTCTTTTTCCTAAACTTTTTTCTGTCTTAATTATCAAACCGTTGAGCTCCATTTTGTCAAATATCGATCTATGCTTCTTTAAGTTTAGTCCACAAAAACTAACCAAGGCAGTTTGATTAAGCTGACCATATTCGACAAGTTTCATGATTATGTCACGAATTATGTAAATTCTATCTCTATGTGACTGTGAACTAGACACTAAGTTAGGTTGGAGCTGCTCAGTATATAGGTTATATTCTAATAATATAATCACCAAATCCTAATTAGACTTTGGATTAGTTAAACATCATATGCAATGAAAGGCTATGACACAAGGTCCAGTATCAATTTTAGCTCACTAATTTCTGATCGGATTACTTCTTGATCACTGTTATCCTTAGCATAACCAATTAACTTTTCACAAGCAATCAATTGGTTGAACAAAATATCTTTTTTGCCCAAATACATAATAGAATCGGGACTCTCAACCGTATAAATGACCTTCCCAGTAGAGGTATTTGATTTACAAGTTTTTGCAATCATTAGACATTCAGAAGAATTAACCAACTTTGGTCAACCTCTCTTCAAAATTAGATTTGTTCCTGTTTTTATTTTTTTTAGTCATTAGTAGATTTAGGATATATGCATTAATAAGCGTCGATTAACCTTGTTACTTCTGAATATTAGTATATTACATGTGCTTTGGACAATGAGGTTCACTTTGAATTTCATTTTTTATTCAATGTCCGTATGCAGATTGGAATGGGTTGTTGTGAGATATTAAACAAATTATCCACTATATGTATAAAATACAGTCGCAGATAGATTTATTGGAGATTCGATAGGTAGTAACGCTTTAATTGTGAAATAATCTTATTTTTCTGCTGCGCTAATGACGGCCTTTGCTTGTTTATAATGTACCGCATCAATCATTTTACCTTCTAATAATTTTGCACCCCTCACGTTTCCCTTTTCAAATGTATCTTGTAATGCAGCTAATACTTTCTTTGCCCATTCTATTTGCTTCTTTGTAGGTCTAAAAATATCATGAACGGGATTTATGTGAGAAGGGTGAATCAACGTTTTACCTGAATAACCCAGTTTTTTTGCAATTGCCGAGTCTTTAATCAAACCATCAATATCGTTTACATTTTGCCATATGCCATCCAAGGCGTCAATGCCAGCAGCTCTTGCATCCACAGGAATTTTTGACCGGGCATAATTGTAGCTTACAAAATCATCGTATTCAACATCAATATTCATGTCATATAAATAATCGAAGACACCAAAAACTAGCGCTGTAACATTTTTGTGGGATGAGGCAATCGAATTAGCATTTACTACTCCTTTTGCAGTTTCTATAGATGGTATTATTCGAATTCCTGAGGTTAATTTCCGTTTAGAGACAATCGCATCAATTTTGTGAATAATTTGAGTTACCTCTTCACTATTACCAATCTTTGGTAGAACGATACCGTCCAATCCATTCATTACTATCCGCTCGAGGTCTCCATCAACCAAACCAGAATCAAATGAATTGATTCTGACATAAATGAATGAATCATTTTCTCCTTGTCTAGATGCTAGATACCTTGCAACCAAATTTCTAGCAGCTTCTTTTTCATTAGAAGGTACAGAATCTTCTAAATCAAAGCATAGTATGTCTGCTTGAAGTTTAATTGATTTCTTTAAAAATCTCTCATTATTTCCAGGAATAAACAATAAACTCCTGAACATTTACAAACTAAAAAATGAAAGGTTAAAGCTTCTGAGGCGTTGTTACAATCTTGCCTATCTGCTCTCCATTAGCCATCATGGTGTGTCCTTTTGCCATTTCCGAGAAAGGAAGGACTGTACTAATCAATGGTTTTATCTTGCCCATAGCAGTCCAGTATATTACTTGTTCTAGTTCTGCTTTATTCCCCTGAGTTGAACCAAGTAGATTGGTCCCTTTGAAGAACAAGTATCTAAGATCGATAGTTGAATCATATCCAGTAGTTGCTCCGGTAGCTACCAAGGTTCCTCCCATCTTAAGGAGACTAACTTCTTGTGGAAAAGTTGACTTTCCAATATGTTCAAAAACGACATCCACGCCTTGCTTTTTAGTTACTTCTCTTACTTTTTTATACCAATCTGCTTCTCTATGATTTACAACATGATCGGCACCTAGTTCAGTACATTTATCCATCTTTTCTTTATTACCAGCTGTCGCAATTACGCTGCAACCATATAGCTTCGCTATCTGAATTCCTGCCATTCCTACACCACTTGTTCCTCCCATTACAAGGACTGATTGTCCGGGTTTTATCTTGGCTCTTCCTACAAGCATATGCCAAGCTGTCATACCAACCATTGACACTGCTGCTGCTTCATCAAACGACACGGAATCAGGTATTTTGGCAACATTTACCTCTGGCAAATGGGTATATTGACAGAAACCGCCCCAGAGAGGACCAGTTTGAAAACCCCAAATGAGCCGTTCATTGCAATCATATTCTCTTCCGGATGTACACATATCGCATACCCTACAGCTCATATTAGAATGAGAAACCACTCTATCACCAACTTTCAATTTTGTAACTTCGTCACCAGCCTCAACCACAGTGCCGGCAACATCACTCCCTGAGATATGCGGAAGTGGCACCTTGACTGGATCTCCCCAAATTGCCCAAAGATCATTATAGTTGTACGCTGCGGCATCAACTTTTATCATAACTTCATTAGGTTTGATTTTGGGGGTGTCGACATCGTCTATCTTCACCACTTTCAAAGGATCTTGACTATATTCTCTAAATACTGCTGCTTTCATGAATTTTTTGAAAAGTTCTTAGACTAATATAGTTATTTGTCACAGCAGTAGACAATTTGTACTAAAATAACCGTGAGTTAGTGGGTATCAGGCACTAATGCACATGTTAGCATCTAATTGTGGCCTTGCTTTTGGGAAATAATAATAAAACTGCTGTTACTTTAGCTAGTTTCACAGTAATTTTAGCTCTAGCGGCTATTGAAGTTTGTAGTTGGCCGATTTTTTAAGTCAGCTGGTTATATTTCAAAAATAGAAAGTCGGTACATCGGAATTTTCTCGTTGAATGTGCAATGTGGGATTTGTCAGCGACAGAATAACGAAGTAGCGCATTTTATAGATCTATTTTCTAAGTAAGGTTTGGTACCGACATTTTCATGACTCTCATCCTTAATAATAATGCAAGTGCTATCGACACGATTGAAAGTAGTACAGCGGTGAGGAAAATCATATCAAATGATACCAATGATGGAAATGTTTGCACAATTCCCAGGATATATAATGCAGATTGGTGTGTTTGCATATACATTCCTGCAACAGCAGGTCCTATTGAACTTCCAACAATTCTGATAAGCATAGTTGTACCAAGGGATATACCTATAAACTCTTTTGGTGTTGTAAGTATTATAACATTCATAGCTCCAACACTAGTTAAGGACAATCCAACAGAGAGGAGCGCAAGGTTTGCGGATATCAAGGATTCACTCGAATGGAATGTCAATAAACTAAAGAAGCTGATAGCGGTAACTATAGAACCACCTATTATTGCCTTTAGTGATCCTAACTTCGATATTATGAAACCTGAAGAAGCTCCAAAAACTAATAGTACTACAGCAAATGGTAACTGCACATGTCCCGCTTTAATTGCATCTTCTCCAAAACCTAGAGGTTCTGGATTTCTTACTAAAATTGGTATAGTTTGAAAAACCATGAACATCGATAATCCAACAATCATGATGATTAAATTTGCAGGTAAAATGGCTTTGTTTAACATCAATTTAAAGTCAACCAATGGATATTTTGTACGGTTTTCGGTAATTATGAATAGTATAAACGAAATTGATCCTGCTACAATATACAATACAACTTGTTCTGAAAAGTAAGTAGTGTTACCGCTAGAGTTGCTACCGGCAAAGCCAGTTTCCATGTAAGTAAAAGCTAATAGAAACGAAGTTACAGCTATAGCAAGCGTTATTGCACCTTTTATATCAATTCGCCTTGCAGGCGATTCAGTCCTAATATTATTGGTTACTGTGGAGCGATAAGTTCCAATTACCTGATTAGACTGTTCTTCATCCTGGTATAGTGCGCTTTCTTTATCTACGTTAATAAACCGTCGTATTACTAACAGAAGGGTAATTGCGACGGGTATTATTGTAAAGAATGTGAATTGCCATCCATAGTCTTCAATTATTGTTCCCCCAACTAACAAACCTATTACTGCACCAGATGCAAACATAGAAGTGATAACACCCTGACCTATGGATATTTTCTCTCTTGGGAATTGGTCTCTTACTATTCCAAAAGCAATTGGAAACATTGACAAACCCACTCCTTGTATTGCCCTTGCGATTATCATGAAAAATAGATTTGTTGCAAGCCCTGCAGTTGAAACACCGACCACATAAATTACCATAATAATAAGCAGTATCTTCTTCTTTCCATAGATATCTGATAATTTACCAGCAATAGGGGTCATAACTGCACCTGATATTAAGTATGCTGTAAGAATCCAGGATGACATACTATACGAGACGTCAAAGTTTTTAATAAGGTCTGGAATGGCTGGTATTAACATCGTTTCTGCGTACATTACCATAGTAGCGACACAACTTAGAATTGCAAGAGTTTTCCATGCCTTGATAGGAATCCTAACAGATGAAGAAGGTAGATTATGATACTCAGAATGGAACATGTCTCTCCTTTTTTCAACGTTATTATTTTCTGATGATGACGATCCCATTTTATTACTACATCACTCCTTCCATAGGGTTTACTTTCTCTTCACATTCCTGTTAGATGAGGGAATTGATATATCAACAGAGGAAGCATCACTGGTGTCACAGCCAAGATTAAAGTGCGTATTAAGATTGTTACAGATCTTTTCCAAACAGTTACGCATAATTGTTATGTGCTTTTCAGAAACGTCTTTCACAGAAATTTCTCTAATTTTTGTTGCACATTCGATCATTTGCTCCCATATGGCGTCGGCTTTGTCTGTACGGTATATCCTATTGTTTCGCCTATCGGATTTATCCGCTTGTCTTACTACGAGTCCTTCTTTTTCCATTTTATCGATAATTGGAATAATTGTTGCTGCTTCGAGTTCGAGTTTATTAGCAATTTCCTTTTGGGTAATACCATCTTGGATCGACAATATTACCAATATCTTCCACTGACCAAAACTGACCCCTACCTTTCCACGTAATTCAGAATCTAGGGCCTTGACAAAAACCTTGGCGGTTCTGTTAACTATAAATCCGATACTGTTCCGATAATCATAGGTTTGCATTACCGATATATCCTAATTATTAGTATACTAATTATTTGTATATAAATATTTATCTTGCTTTTACACATTTCAAATACAATTGAATTTCAATTCAAAATGGATTACATAGACAAGTATATCACATGCCAGTTGAGCCTAAAAACAATTTTCTGAGGACAAGCAGGACTCAGCTGAGGTACATTTTTCCAACAGCTGTTGACTTAATTATTAAACCTAATTTTCGACTAGCAGGAAGCTCGAGTCAAACACGATTTATTTTAAACTGTTTTTTCGGTTGTTGCAGATTAACCAGTAGCTGCTTAAGTTCTTCGTCACTTAAGGCTCTGTTCAATTTTCCTGTTGAAGCCGATGATATAAGATAATTTTCTACCGCAAGTGCAAGGTCCGGTTTAACCATCCTTACGTTCGTGAGTCTTTGTCTTGCTTCCTGATCCAACAAAACCATTAATACTTTTTGTCTCATCATTGCTTCGGCTTCGCGTTTTCTTGCCTCTTCGGCGTTATTATCTGATGGTGAAACAGACATGTTCTAATCACTATTCACTATTAATTATTATTTAGCCATATCTTGCTATTTCTGGCCTTGAATTAACAATTTCCTTGTAAATTTCAGTGGCTAGTCTATCAACTTTTTTCATTCCTTCGTCAGAAATAGTTCTACCTTTATTCTTTTTTGCTATATAACCAGCAGTTTCTAGTTGCTGTAGGGCCCTTCTTACTATTGCACCGCCAGCTCTTTTATGATGAGCAACATTATAACCAATCTGTTTTTTACCGCCATACTCACTTCTAAGATTAGAGATACCAATCGGACCATTAATGTACACTTTCCTTAACAATGAGGCACATCGCATGTACCACCAATCTTTATTTTGGGGAATTTTTTCAACATGGCAACCTGTCTTAACGAATTGAGACCATTGAGGAACCTCAATTTTTTTATCCTTTTTCAAATTTTCTGCCAAATGAGTAATTAATACATCTGCAGGAATATCATAAGCCTTAGCCATAATATTCTATAACTTTCTTGGAAATTCCCTTATAAATCATTTTATTGAACTAAGTTGGTTCTAACAAATTTTTGACAATAAAGGTCATGGATCATCCAATTTTCAACGTGAGGGCAGGAATAAACCCCAGCAGAATCTAGATGGTCGGATTAAACGCGATCATTGAATTAGAGCAAATTTCGATTCTTCCAAATAGTAAAGAGGTAAAGTAAAGTATAGATTGTTACATTCAATAAAAGTGGACTTGATAATATTTCTAGATTGAAATTAGCTTTCTATAGACATGATTGCATTTCATGCAGGTAATTCTAATACATTTTACCTTGGTTCTTCCTGTTCTTACTCTGGAATTAACTCCAGGAACAATAAATTCCTTACATTTTCTACAAAATAGCTGGCGTATGGGATATGGCATTCGTATTCTAACACGCATTGCAATTTTTAGGGCCATATTTGCATAAGATTGTGACAATTTTTCATTATCATTTATTTCTCTCAATGCGTTATTGATCAATATTTCTATTCTTTCAATTGCTATCATTTCTATAATCTTCTTATTCATTAAAGATCATTTTACCAGTTGTTCTATTCTAATATATTAAAATGCTATGAAATAAATGTCATATTTCCTAGTGAATTAGCTGTAAGTTTGATTGTATTCACTAGTGATTGCTGAAGCAGCATTAGAATTGGTACCTGAAATTCTTAGTAATCATCCCTCTGTAAAGAATCATTGTCAAAGAACTGGTAGACATCCAAATGAGATTCTCTTAGACATTAGCTATCATCATAAAGCCATGGTTGAACAAAATATCGAACAATGGTGGAAACGTGGTAGACCAGATATAGTGCATTTCGATCTTATTGAAGCACTTTCGACTCCATTATTTAAGCAGAAAAAATTGCAGGTTTATGTATCCACGTTTGATAATAAATTAATATTATTAAATCAAGAACTGAGAATACCAAAAAATTATTTTAGGTTCGAAAGACTGATGGCTGGCATCTTTAACAATCCCAAAAAGAAGAAAACACCGAATTTAATAGAATTGAGAGAGGGTGTTGACTTTAGTGATTTGATAGATAAAATTATTAGACCAGATCTAGTTCTTGGACTATCAGTTAAGGGAACCCAGACTAAAATATGCGATATTTTACGGAAACATGTTGTAGATAGTTCCAAAAAGTATTGTTTTGTGGTCGGAGGGTTTCAAAGAGGAAATTTTTCAGAAGCAGTAAGTGGAGCATGCGACAGTGTATATTCTATAAGTCCCTATAGCTTAGAATCTCACGTCGTAATTGCAAGAGTTCTATATGATTGTGAAAACTATGGTTATTGAAATATAGCATCAATCATGAATGCAATGAACAGAGCAGTCAAATAGGGACTCGAGATTTTGAAAAGCAGCCACGAAGCTTTCTCATTGGGCCTAACCAATAGCCGTAATGAGGCGACTATCATAATTATTCCTCCTACTATGGCAGTCGCAAAGTAGATCAAGCCAAATTGATTCAAGAAAAAGGGTATAATACTAAACGCAACCATTAGAAGCGTTGTACCTGCTATCACTTGCACAGATCTTTTTTCACCGGTAACAACTGGGAGCATTGGCACCCCAGCTTTCGTATAGTCTTTTTTTACATGCAAGGCCAAACTCCAAATATGGGTTGGAATCCACAGGAAAACTAAACCAGCCATTATTAAGCCTACCTCTATGTTCTCTGTTGTAACTGCCACGTATCCTATTAGTGCAGGTACCGCACCAGAGAAGCCCCCGAGTATAATATTCGTTTGACTCTTTCTCTTCAACCATTTGCTGTATACAATAATGTTATCGAAAAGACCAAAGGCCATGAGTCCAAACGTCAAGTAGTTAATTGACCAAGCGCAGAATAGGGATATGGCCGCTAGAAGTAATCCAAAAATGAGTGCATTCTTGGGGGCAATCCTGCCAGAAGGTATTGGGCGAGCTTTTGTCCTATCCATTATGGCGTCTATATCTCGATCATTGTACCCGGTTAAGGCGTCTGCTGCTGCAGATCCCGCAACTATACCTACAAGGAGATAGATCCATTGGACCGGTGAGAGAAAGTTATCAGTCAAATAGGATGCAGTTACAGCTGAACCAAATGTAGTAAATACTAAGAGGTACCAAATTTTTGGCTTAGTAAGTTCATAATAATTTTTAAGCCGATCTGTGACAGTTACTTCTTGAATCAATAATTTGTACCCCGTCAGATTTATGGTTAGAGGCAATATGAATGATCAATTATTTAAACATGAATTAGCAGGTAATTTACTATCTAGATATTTCATTAGGACTGCGGCTTTATGAATATAGAATATGATAAGCAAATTGGATTATTTTGCCTATTGAAAATTTCATGACACCTCATAGAGTATCAACTTGTCCGGAACGAGTGCTAGAATCATCATCGGCATACTTCAAATTAGCTGTGTTCATTTTTTCTAAAACTTTAAAAGAGGCATGATAAAACGTATGGTATTCTATTTAGGTGATATGTGGGTTGGAATCAATTCAAGCAACAGCTGGCGGAATGCCAGTTTTGATTTTAAAAGAAGGAACAAGAGAGAGTAAAGGTAAAGAAGCACAACGAAATAACTTTGTAGCTGCAAAACTTATTGCAGAAATGGTAAAGACTTGTCTAGGTCCTAGAGGCATGGATAAAATGCTCGTAGATACACTTGGCGATGTTACAATTACAAACGATGGTGCTACTATTCTCAAAGAAATGGATGTTCAACATCCTGCAGCAAAAATGATGGTTGAGGTAGCGAAATCTGTAGATAACGAAGTAGGAGATGGTACTACTTCATCAGTTGTTTTTGCCGGGGCGTTGCTGGAGAAAGCAGAGGAGTTAGTAAATAAGGACGTACATCCATCCGTCATAGTAGATGGTTATACAGCAGCTGCGGAAAAAGCTCTTGAATTTTTAGAAAAAATAGGCATTAAAATAGATGTTAACGATAGAAATGTCTTGACAAACGTTGCAAGGACGAGCATGTATTCAAAACTTGTATCTGATGATAGTCCTACTTTAGCTAAAATGGTAGTTGATGCAGCAAAGCAAGTTGCTGAAAGCGTCAATGACGGTAAGAAATTAAGAATAGATTTGGATAATATAAAAGTAGAAAAGAAACCAGGAAATTCTATAAGAGACAGTAAATTAGTTAAGGGAATAGTTCTAGATAAGGAAGTTGTTCATGCTGGCATGCCAAAAAAGATAGAAAAGGCAAAAATTGCTCTTATAAACTCGGCGCTGGAAATAGAGAAAACAGAGATGAGCGCTGAGATTAGAATTAACGATCCTCAACAAATGCAAATGTTCCTTGAAGAAGAAAATAGGATGTTGAAAGCAATGGTTGATAAGATCAAAGAAGTGGGCGCGAACGTTGCATTGTGTCAAAAGGGTATTGATGATTTGGCACAACATTATTTGGCAAAAGAGGGCATTCTAGCTGTCAGACGAGTCAAAGAAAGCGATATGTCAAAGCTATCCAAAGCAACCGGTGCAAGGATTGTAAATAATTTAGATGATTTTACTTCTAAAGATTTAGGTTCAGCTGATCTTGTAGAGGAGAGAAAAGTTGAAACGGATAAGTGGGTCTTCATTGAGGGATGCAAGAATCCAAAAGCCGTTTCAATTTTAATTCGAGGAGGATCTCAAAGGGTTGTCGACGAAGCTGATAGATCAATTCACGATGCATTAATGGTAGTGAAGGACGTTTTAGAAAACCCGGTTGTAGTTGCAGGTGGTGGAGCACCAGAGGCCTTTGTGGCCAATGAATTGCGACAGTGGTCTGGTAATATGGAAGGTAGGGCCCAGTTGGCCGTTCTAAAGTTTGCAGACGCCTTAGATACCATTCCTCTAGCATTAGCGGTAAATGCAGGTATGGATCCAATCGACACCATGACTACACTCAGAGCTAAACAGAGTAAGGGTTCAAAATGGACAGGAATTGATGTTATTAATACTGTTGTTACTGATATGCACAAACTGAATGTTATAGAACCTCTAGCAGTTAAACAACAGATAATAAAATCCGCAACAGAAGCCGCGAACATGATTTTGAGAATTGATGATGTAATAGCTTCAAGTAAATCCAAGATGCCTGCTGGTCCACCTGGCGGCATGGGCGGCATGGGCGGCATGGGCGGCATGGGCGGCATGGGCGGCATGGGCGGCATGGGCGGCATGGATATGGAGTAACTTCATTTTATTTCATATCAAATTCTTACAAAACGCATAAAGTAACATCTCCTTTTTTTGAATATTGAAACGTTTTAAATAAAATCATAGATATCTAATAATTTTAGTGAATGTTCGAAAAACTAAAACGGCTTGATTTCGAAGGTAATATAGTTGTACTTCCTGATTTTTTTTTAGACAGGTTTATTAAAATAAATTCTAAAGATGATCTCTTTAGGATGATTAATAGCAAAACAACGATTGGAGGCGGAAGTATAAGGGGAGTAAATACTTTTGATGTTAAGGGTGGAAATGCAGTTAATGTTGCTTACTGCTTGGCTAAAATGGGACTATCCGTTACATTATTTACCGTTGCGGATAACATTGGATCATCAATACTTCATACAATCTTCTCAAGATTTGGAAGAAGAATTAACCTTATAATAAAAAATGGCAAACATGGGACTACTACGTCATTTGAGTTTCATGACAACGGAGAATCATATGCAAATGTGATGATAAGTGACGTAGGTGACAATAAGAATTTTGGTCCTGAATTGATTAGCCTCCCTAGTGATTTTGAGATAATAAAGTCCGCTAAAAGTATAGTTCTGACAAATTGGGGAAGCAACATTAAGGGGACCGATCTAGCTTACCATCTTTTTACAAATTCTCCTAAATCTTTTCATTTCTTGGATCCTGCGGATATAGAAACGAGAAAGGAAGAATTTAGAGATACATTGAAAAAATTAAGCTATACAATAGACGTATTAAGCATTAATCAGAATGAATGTACTTCCCTTTTAAAAGCATGCAATCTCGAGTCCCGATTATCTCTGGATTTAAATCATATTGAAAATGTAAAAGTAGCTGTGAAAACATTGTCAGCCGAATTTGGACTAAAAATCGATCTTCATACTAGGATTGGTGTTGCATGGTCTGATGGAAAGGAAGTCATATTTGTTAATTCCTTCGATACTGTACCAAAGAAACTAACAGGATCTGGCGATTGTTGGGACTCTGCAGATCTTGTGGGATATTTTGTGGGTCTTGATACAACTGAAAGGTTATTATTTTCAAACGCGTATGCGTCATTATATATTGGAAAAATAGAATTCGAACCTCCTACTATAGCAGAAGCGATAGATTTCATCCATACACAGTATCAGTAAATTATTGTGGTTCGATAGTAGCTGGTGGTTTGCTTGATATGGTATAAGTAACCCAAGTTACACCATTAATTTCATTAGTTATTCTATTACTAATTTTGGATAGTAAATCAAAGGGTATTCTTGACCAGTCAGCCGTCATCGCATCCAAAGATTCCACGATCCTTACTGTTACTATATGACCATATACTCTTTCATCACCAAGTACACCGACTGCAAGGTCATCACCAACAGCTGCATATGCCTGCCATACCTTATTATACCAACCTGATGTCATTAATTCATTTTCAACAATATTACTTGCTTGTCTAACAATTCTAATTTTTTCATCGGTGACTTCACCAATAATTCGAACTGCTAATCCTGGGCCTGGAAAGGGATGTCTTTTTATGATTTCATCTGGGATTTCTAAAAGAGCCGCAATTTGTCTTACTTCGTCCTTATACAAACTCCTAAAAGGTTCTAACACCTTCAGATTGAGCCATTCAGGTAAACCCCCAACATTATGGTGCGTCTTGATGACGGCGGCTGGGCCTTTAGAAAGGCCGCTTTCAATTACGTCTGGATACAGGGTACCTTGGGCTAGCCATTGAAACGGGCCGTAGTCTCTTGTTACCTCCACAAATACTTGAGCGAATTCTTCCCCGATGATCTTTCTCTTCTGTTCTGGATCGCTTATGCCTTTTAAATTGGACAAAAATCGTTCCTCTGCATTAATTTTAACGGTGTTAATACCCAGATATTTGTTTATTAATTCATGAACCTGTATTTCCTCATTTAATCTTAATAATCCGTTATTGACAAAAACACACGTCAAATTCTTACCTATTGCCTTATTTAGTAATACAGCCAGAGTTGTTGAATCGATTCCACCACTAATGGCACATAGTACTCTACTATCCCCGACTTTATTTTTGATATCTTTGATAGAAAAGTCAATAAAACTTTGCATTGACCAATCGGGTTTTGCCTTACTAATTGTTTGGGAAAAGTTTCTCAGAATTCTATTTCCTTCTTCAGTATGCGATACTTCTGGATGGAATTGGATTCCATAAAATTTTCTAACTCGATTTGCTATCGCGGCAGAGTGTGAATTTTCCGTATGAGCTAAAATCTCAAAATCATTGGGAATTATTTCAGCCGCATCGGCGTGGCTCATCCAACATTTTATCTTCTTATTAATCCCTTTAAATAAATCTGAATTATTGTCAATTACCAAATCGGAATAACCATATTCTCTGTTATCAAAACGTTTTATTTTTCCGTTGAAATGATCGACAATAAGTTGATGACCGTAACAAATTCCTAGGACAGGAATTCCCATTTTAAAAATTTCGATATCTGGCTTCGGAGAACCTTTTTGATATACACTAGATGGACCACCCGATAATACTATACCTTTTGGTTGTAATTTTTTAATCAAGCTTGCAGGAGAATTAAATGGTAAAAGTTCACAATATACGTTGGACTCGCGAATCCGTCTACAAATTAGATGGCTGTATTGTGATCCAAAATCAAGTACTACGATTTTATCCATATCTGCGTTAATTTCCTTTTTCTAGCATTCTTGTAAGTACCCATGTTGCCGTATTAAAAATTTCATTAAGCCGTTCTCTTTCTCTATAATTTGAAACCGTAATGCTTCTAATGTCTCCATGTTCATCTGTATCTACTTTATATTCTATGATTTGACTCTCATTAATTTCACCTTTTTGAAACTTTTCTCTATCTTTCGTCTTCATGCCTTCCAAAATACGATTTATGAAAAAGGACTTGAACGGAGGTGTATTAATATTTAAAATGATGTCATTTGAAAGTTGTATGGTAACGTAAGTTGAATTGTATACTGCACTCGATATCAGAAGATCATCTTTTGCGCGCTTTATGGGCCTAATTTCCATTTCCTGATTATCGTTACGGGTATTATCGGTACTTGTTAACTTCCTAGCTGGATTAGAACCATGCTCTGTATTAGTAATCCTTTTTTCGTTTACCAATTGGAATTCTGGAACAATTTTCTCCTTTAAATTAGTAGCAGAAGATTCTAGATTTGAAGCGGTTATGAAGCTTACCTTTTTTAAAATGGAATCCACAATAAAAAGTGTTTGGCGAAGTTTGTCCAGTTCCTCTTTTTTGTTGGTAACCTCTTTCATCAACCATTCACGTACTTCTGCTGCCCGTCGAATATCATCCTCCGAAAAACTTGACATGTCAGGATTCAATAAATCAAAAAGATATAATAATTTTTCACATCAATTAATTATGTAAAATTGCTTTATTTTTGCTAATTTTATGGTATACGTTAAATGAGAATTTCATGGTTGGGATCTTATACCATTTATACGTGAATTTGATTTGTTAATTAATTTAGATTTAGATTGCTTTCCTAGCATTTCAAGCAATTTTTTTGCGGTTTTTAACTTCTTTCGCTTTAATTCAAAATCTACGTCATGATTTTTGGAAACCTTTCTTGGATTGTTATCAAAATCCATACCCATTAAAGTAATACTCTTTGCCCTCATTTCTTCAGCTAAAAAGACACTTCTA